>TARA_B110000196_G_scaffold45631_1_pt1 | contig 15140 bp, 19 predicted proteins | sample TARA_B110000196 | Tara Oceans TARA_B110000196 (sample SAMEA4397072) | marine metagenome | biome: Polar Biome; feature: [MES] marine water layer (ENVO:01000295) within the mesopelagic zone...; material: water (ENVO:00002006), including particulate matter (ENVO:01000060) such as...... | reverse complement strand
TACTCGTTGATGCCTTTGTTGTTTTATAAGCCAGAATCGGACCATTTTTCGCTACAGAACCAAGACAACGCACAAGGTCGCCAAACTGATTCTGCCTCTTCGGAACTGTATGGAGAAGCAGTGAAGCATTGGGAACAGGTGCGAGCTGAAGTTTCTAGAGGTTACCGTTGGATGGTAGAGGAGGACGTGGCCAGGGAGCTAGCACGTATTGATTTGCCTTTATCTACCTATACTCAATGGTATTGGAAAATTGACTTACACAACCTATTTCATTTCTTAACGCTAAGAGATGACGCTCACGCTCAGTGGGAAATTCAAGCTTTTGCACGTGTTATGGCTGGTATGCTGAAAAGAGTCGCTCCACTGAGTTATGAGGCATGGATTGACTACAATGTATGCGGACAGGCTTTAAGCAGAAGCGATATTTTGATTTTGAGTCAATTCGTGAATGGCGGAGATCATGGGATTAAGGCTAGAGATACCGAGCAAACCTTTAGTAAGAAAGCGCTACAAGAATTTGGGCTTTCCACTAGAGAAGCTGAAGAGTTGATCACTAAGCTTGAACCGACAGAAAAACCTAGCCATGATTTGGACCTTTCTTTAATGAGAACAGCTGAGGATATAGCTAAAGACCTGGGAGAGGCAGTCCCGAGACCTTCTGGATCCAGCTAGTGATTTGCAGCAGAATTACTAGCTCAAAGTCAGTAAATAGGTCGGGTTAGCGTAAGGTTAGTCGGATTAATTTATCACAGTGGATCACCATGGGATTCGTGTGTCAATGGAAAGAGCCAATTTAAGACTTGGTGTGCAACGCACCTTCATGAGACTTATTACTACAGTCGGTGTCGTGTTTCTTCTCTCATTACTATTCATGATTTCTCAGGGAAGGAAGGGACTGTCAGATGGAAGAACTGTTTTGGCAGTCCTTCCATTCGAGTCTGGATTGGTTCAAGACTCTACACAGCGATACGCAGGATTTGCAGAAGGATTAGCTGCTTACTTTGGAAGGGCAGACCCTCAGATCTTAGGAGTTTTAGGGCCGGCAAGTACGGATAGATATGCCAGCCGTGGCCTTGATCCTTTGGTCATAGGGAATGAGCTACTGGCTGATCTCGTAGTGACTGGGCGTGAATCTGGAAGAAGAGGAGACTTGAGCTTGGTAGTAGAACTCTTAAAAGTGGCTGATGGGTCAATTCTGTGGAGCCGTGAATTTCGTATAGATGAAAATACTGAGCTTCGAGATCTGTTAACGGAAGTGAGTACAGAAGTGACTTCTGTTTTGGATCTTCCTCGTTGAAATAGGAGGCCGACCTCTAAGAACAGAGTGTTAATTTACTAGTAGGGTTTAGGTAGCGAAGGACAATCGGACTGATTCAAAGGAGTGATAATGGGAGATGTTGTCTACAAATCTAAAAGTAGGATAGAAAGAATCCAAGGACCTCACCGCAAAGCGTATATTCCAGCAACGGCTGATCCAGTGGATTTTGGAGTGCACGGGGCCATCGCAAAACATTACGGAGTTGAAAGTACAGATGAAGTGGCCACCACGTTGGACTATATTGTAGCTGCGACAGGTGGCTGACTAGCTGGTACTTTTGGAGGCGCGCTGGAGGCGCGTGGGATTCCAGCTAGTGTGGATTATCTGGAAACAACTGTTGAAGGAGAGGTAGAAAAAGAGGACGGTGTCTTGGCCTTGAGGCGCATTCACGTTAATTATCGTTTAAAAGGAAGTGTCGATTCTGAAGAAATAGCCATCAGGGTTCACGCTATTCACCGAGGTAAGTGCCCCGTTTATAAGTCGATTTCAAGTTCTATCAACATAACTACAGAACTGATATTTGAAGCAGAGTAAGCTAAAGTCAAAATTTGGAAAAGATTCAGAATGCTAAAAGGAGAGGATGACAAGGTGGGATCAAAAGGAAGTAGTCATAGTTTCAGTTCTATCTGTGTGTTAGGAGGAGGGAATTTAGGTCAGGCTTTGGTGCGAGGGTGGATAGAATGCGGTGGGATAGACCCTAAAAATATAACGGTGACCCGTAGAGATTGTAGTAAGTTGAAACAGTTAGGATCTATGGGGGTAACGATTACAGAGGATAACGTTTCGGCCGTAGAAAACTCAGATATAGTCATCATCGCAGTGCAGCCGCAGCAGATACCTACGTTGTTTTCGGAAATAAGGGAAGTAGTCGAGTCAAGACCACACACATTCATTTCAGTTGTCAGTGGCATCTCCATTGAGTCGGTGAAAAAGGGACTAGGTTTGGACAAAAACCCAGTAGTTAGGGCTATGCCCAACACAGCTGTGTCAGTCGGTGAAGCTGTCACATGTCTAGCTGCTCAGGACAGTGAAGCTTTAGGGGAAGCTGAAGGACTATTCAATCGTATCGGCCAGACACTTAACCTACCCGAGGAGATGATAACTCCATCAACAGCCTTGAGTGCCTGTGGGATCGCTTTTTTCCTCCGTTGTATTCGTGCAGCTTCCCAAGGAGGTATTGAAATCGGTTTCCACCCTGAAGAAGCTCTATTTTTGGCCGCGCAGACGGCTAAAGGTGCAGCCTCTCTCATCTTGGATGCAGGATTTCATCCAGAGGATGGTATCGACAAGGTCACTACGCCTCGAGGGTGCACCATAGCAGGCCTAAATGAGATGGAGCACCATGGGTTAAGCTCCGCTATCATAAGAGGGATTGTGACATCAGCTGAACAGGCAGAAGGTTTGAAGGGAGAGTAAAAATCTAATCGAGCCAGTGCGAGAGGCAAAGTTCAGCTAAGTGATTATACTGGGGTTTCTCGAGTAGTTGTTCAGGGGAGAGTCTCTCCAATTGCAACTACGGCATGCTCAGGTACTAAGTGTAGGTCGTCTTCCACCAATCTAGCGGCTTCGTGCAGAATGATCACTAAAGTTCCTGGTGTAAGGCCATCATCTTGGCCAGGAATATCGTATTCTTCGCTGGGAGTGTGAAGGACTATCTGCCCCCTCCTTAAGGTCCGGTCAGCACAGGTTCCAACTAGCCGAACCGTTGCCCATCCTGGGCGCGGAGCCCAGACAAGATTGGTCGGGGTTCGCAGTCTAGGGTCAGTCATGGTCTGCTCCATTACCTCTATTAAGTTTGTGTAAGCCCTTTACCAGGAGATCAAAAGTAGCACCTTGGGCTTTTGATAATTGCAAAGGTAGAGTAATTGGGACTGCACGGTGCGAAGAGGTGTCCGGCATATGCAGGACCATTCGGTCGGGAGGAGTCGGGTTATGACAATCGTGCAGTCTACCATTTGTATCTATTTCTACTGGGGTCCCAGGGTTCTGAAGGTTCGAGATAAAACAGCCGTAGTTTTGCCAAACCGTAAGACAATTATCTCCATTTTTTGTGATCGCTGGCAAAAGTGTTTCATTGTAGTAGACCAAGGCTTGTTGGTAGCTTTCGGAATCAAGTCTTTTTAATTCTTGGAGTTTTTCTCTGCAAATTATTCTCGGATCCCTCACAGAGTTTTCTTGTAGGATGTGCTCTAGGATACTGTCTGCAGTTTTGTTCATTGATGTTGTCCTCTTCCCTATCCTTATACTCCGGCTACCATGGAATCCATAAATTCTTGATTAGTGTCTGTTTTACTCATGCGGTTGAGTAAAAATTCGATAGCCTCTGCCGGAGGCATGTCTGCAAAGAAATTTCGAAGCAAATAAACACGGTTCAGCTCATTTTGGGAAAGTAGCAATTCTTCTTTCCGGGTTCCCGAGCGATTGATATCGACCGCAGGAAATACTCTTCTATCGGAGATATTTCTATCGAGAATCAATTCCATATTGCCAGTTCCTTTGAATTCTTCAAAAATCACTTCGTCCATGCGACTACCAGTATCAACCAAAGCAGTTGCAATGATAGTGAGGGAACCACCCTGGTCTATATTTCTGGCCGCACCAAAGAAGCGTTTCGGTTTCTGAAGAGCTTTGGCGTCCACTCCGCCAGATAGCACTTTTCCTGAGTGTGGCATGGTGGAATTGAATGCCCTTGCAAGGCGGGTAATCGAGTCAAGAAGAATAACGACATCCTTCCCTTGTTCCACAAGTCTTTTTGCCCTTTCTAGAACCATTCCTGCGACTTGTGTATGCCTTGCAGCTGGCTCATCAAAAGTGGAAGACAAGACGTCTCCACCTACATGTTTTTTCATATCCGTAACTTCTTCAGGACGCTCATCGATCAGCAGAACCATTAGGTGGACATCTGGGTGGTTGATAGAGATCGAATGCGCAATTTTTTGAAGTAGGACAGTTTTTCCAGCCTTGGGTGGGGATACGATTAGTCCACGTTGTCCCATTCCAATAGGAGCTACCAGGTCCATCACTCTGGTTGAGAGATCGGGCCCAACAAGCTCTAGGGAGAGCCTTTGTTCTGGATACCTGGGTCGTAAGTCATCGAATGGCGTTCTGAGTTTTGTGTTGTCGGGGGGTTCGTCATTAATGGTTTCGATTTTTAAGAGTGCTAAATAGCGTTCGCTACTTTTTGGAGAACGGACTTCACCTACTACGGTATCTCCCGTGTTTAAACTAAATCTTCGTATTTGTGACGGACTCACATAAATATCATTTGGACCGCTAAGGTAATTCGAGGCTTGTGATCGAAGAAATCCGTATCCTTCTGAAAGGACCTCGAGGACACCTGTACCCTTTAATTTTTTCTTTTGGTCTACTAACGCCCGTTCGATTCTAGGAATGAGATCTTTTTTCTGCAGGCCAGTGTAATTGGAAATATTAAGACCTTCAGCGAAATCCCTTAGGTCTCCTAAGGTGCCCGATCGTATATGTGTGATATCTACATCTTCTCTTTTGCTATTTTCTTGAAAATCGGCCCCGGTGGGGTCGGAACTGGTCGTGTTACTCAAGCCTTGATACTCCGGTAAAGCATTATTAGGAGGTCAGTGTTTTAGTATTTAGTAAAACACGTCTTGGTTGATTTGTTTGGGGGAATTATTCAAACTACCGCAAAAGCATGAACTCGATTGTAATCGAGCTGCCCAGGCGGGTCAAGAGAGGACCGGCGAGTTAGACCATTGTCCATTGAGTAGATTTGTTTTTTGTTTAATGTATGAGAGGTAACGTCGATTAGCATAAATGCTCGACACGATTTTCCAAAACTGCTGGAGTCTTCACAGGTGGTCATTTTAAAAGTTAAAGATGAGTACAGTGCAGGAGGCGTAGTAGTCAGACGAATAAAAGATTCGATATATCTCCTTTTGATCCTAGATCCCTATGACAATTGGGGGTTACCAAAGGGTCATGTCGAGCATGGGGAGAGCAATCGAGAAACTGCAGTGAGGGAAGTGATTGAGGAAACGGGGTTACATGAAGTGATGTTGGGTCCAATTTTAGGAACAAGTGATTGGCATTACATCAATGCGGGCACTCCTACGCACAAGTACTGCGAGTATTTTCTGATGAGCTCACAAGAAGGGGAAGTCACACCTCAGGTTTCGGAAGGGATAACGGATTGTAGATGGTTTCCTGTAGGTGATGTATTGGGTGTCTTAGGGTACAAAAATACTCAACCAGTAATAAAAAGGGCTATAGAGCTCTTGAAATCGGAGGTTTCCTATGAAATCTTGCAGAAACAGACCCCAGTGAAGTTCATATGAATTTGCGAGGCAGTCGGAAATGACAAACAATCTTAGAGATATAACAATTATAGGGGGTGGACCCACAGGGTTGTTCGGAGCATTCTATGCAGGAATGCGTGGATTATCCACTAGAATTGTAGATTCTCTTCCAGATCTCGGCGGTCAACTGACAGCCTTATATCCAGAAAAAGACATCTACGATGTTGGTGGAATACCTAAGATTCTTGCAAAAGATTTAGCCAGTGATATGATCGCACAGGGCCTGCAGTTTGGTGCCGAAGTTTTTTTAGATCAACAGATTACTGATTTGATACCAGACGGAGATAATTTCATTCTTAGAGGACCAGGTGCTGAGTTTGGGACAAGATCTGTCCTGATTTCAGGGGGCAAGGGGGCTTTTGAACCGAGACACCTGAAATGTCCTGGGTATAGTAAATTTCTTGGAAACGGTGTTCATTATACACTTAGGGATCCGAAGGAACTACAAAACAAAAAAGTTTTAATTGTAGGGGGGGGAGACTCAGCACTCGACTGGATGTTGGCTTTAAAAGACATTGCTAGACAGATCACATTGATTCATCGGAGGGAGGACTTCCGGGCTCACGAGGACTCCGTTCGAAAATTGCAAGAAGCGGTGGTGTCAGGAGTAGTTGACTTGAAGACGTTTCATGAAGTTCGGGAGATACATGGTGTAGATGAGTTGGAGAGCGTGACAATATTCGACAATAAATCCGACAAGGATTCCACACTTGAGGTGGATATCATTCTCTGTCTACTTGGTTTTAAGCCCGACTTAGGGCCGATTAAATCCTGGGGTTTAGACTTGAATAAAAATAGGATATTGGTCGACTCATTGATGGCGACTTCGAAGCTGGGTGTGTATGCTGCGGGGGATTTAGTGTCTTATCCAGGAAAACTTGATCTTATAGCGACAGGATTTTCAGAAGCTGCAATAGCAGTTAATAATGTCGTTTGCCACCTAGATCCAGAAGCAAGAGTTAATCCTGGACACTCCACTAATCTAAAGATCTTCAAGGATAAGTAAGGAAAACTTAAGGAATTAATATTTAGTTAATTATAGGTGTTGGTTTCAATTTGTATACTTGTATAAAGGCTGAGTGAATATGTCAGAATATTCTAGGGAACAGATAGTGATAATTGGCTCTGGTCCAGCGGCATGGACTGGAGCGATATATGCTGCTCGTGCGAATCTTTCTCCAGTGGTGATTGAGGGGGTTGGTAGTCGTACTATGATTCCAGGAGGCCAGCTTATGTTTACTACTGAAGTTGAAAATTATCCAGGGTTTCCAGATGGTGTGACTGGTCCGAAAATGATGTCAGATTTCAGGGAACAGGCCCTACGTTTTGAGACAAGAGTGCTAGCTGAAGATGTTGTATCTGTAAATTTCTCCAATCCTCTTCTTTCATTGAGCACTAACATGGGTAGGGTTGTCGAAGCCGATACTATTGTTATAGCGACTGGGGCGAATGCTCAATGGATTGGGCTCGAAAATGAACAACGTCTGGCCCAGAGCGGCGGCGGGGTTTCTGCCTGCGCCGTCTGTGATGGCGCCCTTCCACATTTTAGAGATAAAATCATAGCAATTGTGGGCGGTGGGGATAGTGCTATGGAAGACGCTCTATATATGGCAAAGTTCGCAAAACAGGTGGTGGTAATCCACAGGAGAGATGAATTAAGAGCTTCTAAAATCATGCAAGAGAGAGCCTTCGCAGAAGAGAAAATTAGGTTCGAGTGGAACAAAGTCGTGGAGGATGTTTTGGGAGAAGAAGTGATCAGTGCGGTCCTGTTAAGAGATGCGCTAACAGGAGACAGGAGTGAGCTTGAAGTTGGAGGGCTGTTCGTAGCCATTGGTCATACTCCTAACACAGAGTTTTTAGAGGGCCAAGTGGATCTAAAACCCAACGGATTCATTCAGATGCCAACCCCGTGGCGAACTGAGACATCTGTCCCAGGAGTCTTTGCTGCTGGAGATGTCATGGATGACTACTACAAACAAGCTGTAACGGCTGCGGGCACAGGATGTATGGCTGCTTTAGAGGCGGAGCGCTGGCTGGCCCATGGAGGGACAAAGAGAATTTGAATCGAATGGCCTAATGATCTCGAGTTCAGGAAATGGTTGATCCTCCATCTACCACTATGGTTTGTCCGGTAATATTTGGAGAATCAACAAGAAACATTATGGTTTGAATTACATCCTCTACTGTTCCAGCACGCTTGAGTACGGTTTTAGTAACTTCTTCTTTATATTTTTCGTGATCCATACCTTCAGGAGGAAGCACCAATCCTGGGGCTACAGCGTTAACTCGAACATGAGGTCCTAGTGCCATGGCCTGAATTCGAGTAAGGTGCATTAAGCCGGCTTTTGCTATAGAGTGGTGAGCATATGAAATCCTAGGGCTGAGGCCCATGTGATCTGCAATATTTATTACTGAGCCGAGGGATTCTGTTAGCATGCTACCGAATTCTTTTACTAGTAAATGAGGGGCCCTAAGGTTAACTGCGATGACTTTATCCCACTCTTCGCAAGTTATATCCAGCAGAGATGTGGAGTAAAAATTGGCTGCATTGTTAACTAAAATATCCAGCCTCTGAAAGTTCTTCCGGAAGGCTGATCCCATATTTTCAACGGTCTCTGGAAGAGATAGATCTCCTTCCAGGAGTAATATTTTTCGGCCCTCTGCTCTGAGACGATTTTGTAAGTTCTTGGCGGGCTCCTCAGACGAGTTGTAACTTATAGCTAGATCGTAGCCAGCCTTTGCAAGGGCGATTGAAATGGCACGCCCAACACGAACGGAACCGCCTGTAATCAGAGCAACTCGAGACATGAGTGAAACCTATAGTTCGGATTGTCTGTGGCAAGGTAGCAGATTTATTAAGGCTCTCTTTTGAGAGTGAAAAAGGAGGAGGATCTATGGACTTGGTAGGCAAGACGTGTCTCGTTACCGGAAGCAGCCGAGGTATTGGTTACTCTATAGCCGAATCACTCTGCCAAGCTGGAGCGAATGTAGTGGTTAACGCGAGGAGCATTGACGATGTTCATAGGGTTGCCAATAAGTTGGATCAGCGGAGTCCAGGAAGGGTGCTTGGCGTAGCGTCAGATATTAGCCTCCCTGAGGGGTGTGCGAATGTAATCTCAAGTGTTGTGGATGAGTTTGGACAATTGGACGTGCTTATTAACAATGCAGGGGTTGGGATTTTTGAATCGATAGAAGAATTGTCGATAGAAAATTGGAAAGCTCAGATAGATACTAATTTGTTAGGAGCTTTCGTTTGCTCGCAGTTAGCTGTTCCTCACTTACTGAAGACGGAGGGGTGGATCATAAACGTGGGGTCACTAGCTTGTCGTCATCCTTTTGCGGGAGGTACGGGCTATAATGCGAGTAAGTTTGGTTTGTTGGGAATGACGGAAGCGATGATGCTGGATCTCCGTTCGAAGGGGATTAGGGTGAGTATCATTATGCCTGGGACTGTCGACACTTCTTTCTTTGGGGGTGATAGCAAGAAATGGGCTTTAACTTCTGATGACGTAGCATCGGCGACCTTACATCTTCTCTCTTATCCAAAGAACGCTCATCCGAGCAGGATTGAGATGAGGCCAAGTCAGCCACGATCCGCTTGAGGACCAGCTTAGAAAAGCTGAATAGCAGAAAAAACCTAAAATAGAAATAGCAAATTGAATCGATAAGTCAAAGAATTCCTCTTGCCTTCTTGTAACTTTGGGAAGAGGAATTAGACTAATGTAAGTAGCAGTAAGTGTGTTTAGAGTCTGCAAACTAAGAGGCGAAAATGTCTGAGAAGTATCGCATAGAAAAAGATTCGCTTGGCGAAGTCCAAGTACCCTTCGATGCTCTATATGGAGCTCAAACTCAAAGGGCTTTAGAGAACTTCCCCATCAGTGGATATCGTTTTAGCAGGAGGTTCATTCAGGCTTTAGGGCTGATAAAACAATGCGCAGCGACGGTCAACGAAGAGTTGGGCTACATCGACCCTACTCTAGCAGGAGCGATAGTAAAAGCGTCTAGCGAAGTAGCTGATGGTGAATGGGACGAAGCGTTCGTTTTGGATATTTACCAGACTGGTTCAGGCACCTCAACTAATATGAATGCTAATGAAGTGATTGCGCGACGCGCCAATCAACTACTTAAAGATGATTCGGTCCATCCTAATGATCATGTCAATTTCGGACAGTCATCTAATGACGTTATCCCCTCGGCCATCCATATTGCATCGCGAATCTCATTAGAACTCGATTTGATCCCCGCATTGACTCATCTGAAAGATGCTCTGTCTCTGAAAGCAGAGGAATTTGATCACGTGGTCAAGTCGGGTAGAACCCATTTGATGGATGCCACTCCAGTGCGTCTGGGACAACAATTTGGTGGGTATGCACATCAAATGCACAAGGGTATCCAGAGGGTGAATTCCGGCTCGGAGGAACTGATAGAGTTGGCGCTGGGGGGCACTGCAGTTGGCACGGGCATTAATACGCATCCAGAGTTTGCGAAGCGTACAATCGCTCTAATATCAGAAAAGCTTTCACTGGATTTCTGCGAAGCAGAAAATCATTTTGAGGCTCAGGGTGCCAAAGATGCTATCGTGCAACTATCTGGTTGTCTCAATACTGTAGCAACCAGCTATTTCAAGATAGCAGACGATCTTCGGTGGCTGGCGAGTGGGCCAACTTCTGGTCTCAGCGAAATTCAACTACCAGCTATTCAGCCTGGAAGTTCGATTATGCCCGGGAAGGTTAATCCAGTGATGTCTGAAGCGATGATGATGGTGGCAGCAAGAGTCATGGGCAATCATACCACAACGACCATAGCCGGTCAGAGGGGCAATTTTGAGTTGAATGTCACGATGCCAGTCCTGGCTTATACCACGCTAGAGTCGATCAAGCTTCTTGCTAATATGGCACGTGTATTCGCTGATCGTTGTGTAAAAGGGATTACGGTCAACGAACAAAGGACAAAGGAGCTTTTAGAGAAAAATCCTTCCATAGCGACTGCACTGAATACCTTCATTGGTTATGACAAAGCCTCCGAAGTCGCAAAAGAAGCTGTCCGGGACGGAGTTTCAGTCAGGGAGATAGTGCGACGCCATAACCTGATAGACCCTGACAAGATAGATGATGCGCTAGATGTACGGAAAATGACTGAACCAGGCCTGCCCGAATGAGATCATCTCCCAGTACCGACTATAAAAAAGAGAGGACTTATGTCGGATGAGTTGGGTGCACATGTTTCAGCGGAGGGGGGAGTACAAAATTGTCCTTCTCGGGCTACTGATATCGAGGCAAAATGTATACAGCTTTTCACCAAACAAGCCCAACGATGGAATGAGCCGACCCTGAATAAAGATACAATTATACAATTTTTGGATGAAAGGGAATCACATGCGCTGGACTTCGTGGGAGCTCATGATTCTTACTTGATCAATCTTTCCTCTCCCAATTCAGAAAGTTGGGAGAAATCCAGGGAATCTTTTCAAGCAGAGCTAGAGCGATCCACATCCCTTCAGCTTGACTTTGTAGTTACACACCCAGGAAATGCCACAGAAATTTCGGCGAATAAACCTGAGAACAATGAACGTCGACAGGGTCTAAAGGACGCTCAGACAGAGATGGGACGAGTCCAGGAAAAAATTGATGCAACATCAGACGATTCGGCTAAAGCTCAACTCAAGGAAGAAAAAAAGCTGATAGAAATAAAGCGGAAAGAGCTATTAGAATTTGGGGGAGACCTTCAAAGAGGGATAGAACTGAATGCTTTGGGAATCACTTCGGCCTTGGAAGCAGTACCCAAGGGTACAAAGGTGCTATTGGAGTTAACCGCAGGTAGTGGCACTAGTATAGGAGGCAATTTCGAGTATTTAGCAAAAATCAGAGAATTCATCCCTCTTGCATTAAAAGATAGAGTAGGTTTTTGTTTCGATACTTGTCACGGCTATTCAGCAGGGTATGATTTAGTTGACGATTATGATGGGGTCTGGAATCAATTTGACAGTATCCTTGGAATTGAAAACTTGGGTCTTATTCATATGAATGACTCACAGCACCCATTTCTCTCTCACAAGGATAGGCATCAAAATATTGGAGATGGATCTCTTGGAAAGGGTCCTTTTAGGAAAATAATGACCGATCCTAGACTGAATCGGGTGCCTAAAATTTTAGAAACACCTAAAGGTGGTGATCCAGTGGTGTCCGATATGCACAATCTTAGTCTCTTGAGGTCATTCAGGAAGTGAACTCAATAACTCCAAGGCATTGCAAAATTGATCGTTAGATGTTCATATGCTGGTTGTATGCAAGAGGGCTACATTTATTGAGCTAACACCCGTGAAGTCGGGGCTTGCTTTCTTGGTTGACGCCACGCCTTTAGAGGAGGAAGGTGGATGCCGAGTTGGAGTCACAATCTCTGTCCCTGAGCTTCAATAAACAGCTTGCTTGTATGCAGCTCTTAAGGGGGGCTGGAGGACACCTTCCTCTGGCCCCTTGAGCCTCATCTGAAGTTATACTAGAATTTTGACATAGTCGCTTAAAGGATCCATCCAGAATTCATAAGAACAAAAAATTTGGTTGTGATAAGGATTATTCGATATGAAAATCATGAAATACGTTTCTTCTGTTGCCCTCTTGGTTCTTATCACAAGTGCCTTTTCTTCCTCCAAATACTCTCAGGATTTCTACCATTTTGGAATTGCTAAATCTGCTCCGGCCAAAGACGCTAATGTTGAGTCAGTTTCTCAGATAAGCATCTGGTTCACTCAGGTTCCCCAGGACAACTCTGTATCTATTAGGTTGGTCGATGCCTACGGGTCTCTTGTTACAGACGTAAATTTCGAAACAGATCAAACATCCGCGACACTATTCACGGCAGTTTTAGAACGTGCACTGGCATCTGGTCGTTATAAGGTGGCTTGGCGTGGAATAGGGCAGGATGGCCACCCGGTCATTGGGGACTACATTTTCACGGTATCTGAGAGTAGTTTTTGAAGAATCGTCAGTGTTAATTGTCAACACACTTATTGGTTGGTTTTATTTTTCGGTCTTGATATTTGTCTTGGGCACTGTTCTGTCTAGGTGGACAATCTTTGTCAGAGTAGGTCAGCACAGTGATTTTCCCAAGGAATTTGTGGACAGTATTCTCCTGAGAACTGCAATAAAAGGAGGAGGATTTCTCGTTGCCGCTATGCTGATGTTGTTCTGGCGCCAACTGATAGCTTTTCGTGATCCCTTTGTTCCATGGAGAGAAGACGCATGGATTTTATTGAGGTATACTTCATGGGGCTCATCGTGGGTAGCCACTTTATTAGTTAGTGGTCTTGCTGCAGTGATTTTGTATATGAAAGGGAACCAGGGATGGGGATTGACCACATTTTTGTTGCTGGGTGCAGGGGCGTTTCCTGCTTTCTCGGGCCACGCGAATGCTATTGAAGGTATCTCTTGGCTGAGCTTGTCAGCAGATATCCTACATGTTTGGGCGGCAGCTGGATGGCTAGGCTCACTTGCGTTCCTTCTATTTTTAGAAAGGAGTTGGAGGAAATATAATGCTCACTCCGAATCTCTGCTGCCGTCTTTGATTTCGAAATTCTCAACATCCTCAATGGTTTGGGTGGGAATTTTAGTGGCCTCGGGCATTTTGTCTACTTCCCTACAGTTGTCCACTACATCTGATTTGTTAACGACTGGCTATGGCAGGATTCTTCTCATAAAGATAGTACTGGCAATCGTTGTGATGGGCTTGGGTGCACTTAACTGGACAACGGTTATATCTGGCTTTCAGCGGGCTGGGAGTTTGGTAAAATTGAAAGCAAGAAGTATGAAAGAGGTTTGGTTTGCTCAGTTGGTTCTGCTGGCCACAGCAATCTTGATTCAGTGGTCCCCTTCAGGGCACCAAGCTCTGGAACATGGTATGAACTTGGAAATGTTATTGATAAGAATAATTGGGATTGGAATGTTCTTTTACGTTGCTTTCTTTATTCTGATTTTACTGTTCGCAGCTTGTTTTTTCGAGAAGAAAAAAGTTAACCTCTAGCTGACTTTGATTATTTCTTGCAACCTTTGGAAATTGATTGAACTAGCGAAAAATTCGATTTAGACGTTTATAGAAAAGGAAAGAGCTATGTTGAGGTACGTGATGGTTTTCGGGTTAATATTCTTTGCTGTGGCCACATCGGGTCATGCCCAGGATCAACAACATCTGGAAAAAGTACAACGGGTGTTGTCTTCTGTGCCCCTGTTCGATGGGCACAATGATTTACCGTGGTTGATTACGAACGACTTGGATGCACCAGCGGATGTCAGTCGCTATGACCTCAGATCAACAACAATTGGTCACACGGATATTCGAAGGCTCAGAGATGGTATGGTAGGGGCTCAATTTTGGTCGGTATACATTCCGATGGAAGCCGTGGAAGAAGGTGCAGCTAAAATGCAGTTAGAGCAGATAGATATCGCTCGGCGTATCATCAGGAGATATCCCGACGTGTTCGAACAGGCTTACTCCACTTCTGACGTGAATAGGGTTTTCGGTTCTGGTAAGGTAGCCTCTGTTTTAGGGATGGAAGGCGGTCACGCCATAGAGAATTCTTTGGGGGCCCTGAGGTCTTACTTTGACCTGGGGGTGCGATACATGACTCTGACTCATAATGGGCATAACGACTGGGCAGATGCTTGTTGTGAAGATTCTGTACATGGAGGGCTCACGTCATTTGGTATAGAGGTGGTTCAAGAAATGAACCGCTTGGGGATGTTAGTAGACCTTTCGCACACCTCACCTGAAACAATGGACCAAGTCTTGGACGTTGTGACAGCTCCAGTAATATTTTCACATTCTTCAGCTAGAGGGATAACAGATCACCCTCGTAATGTGCCTGACAAGGTGCTGAGAAGGCTACCTAAAAACGGTGGCATAGTTATGGTCACTTTTGTTCCTGGGTTCATCTCTCAGGCTCCGAGAGCCACCTTAGAGGATGTAGTAAAACATATTGAACATGTAGTTAAGGTGGCTGGGATAGATCATGTTGGTATTGGATCGGATTTTGACGGTATTGAGTCCACCCCAGTAGGCCTAGAAGATGTTTCTACTTTCCCGGATCTTTTCTTAGAACTTTCTAGAAAAGGTTGGACAGAGAGAGAATTGATGAAATTAGCCGGAGAAAATATTTTGCGAGTATGGGCTGAAGCGGAGGTCAGAGCCAGTCAGCTTCAACGTTATACAGAACCATCAACTGCCATCTTACGGAAATCAGGAAACTGAATATTAGGGTGGGTTACTGTGTGCGCAGATAACTGAGGGATGAGTATGCGATCTCTTGATGATTTGTTAGTGTTTAGCGATTTTCATACACTCTTGTCCAAGTAGGCTTGTACTATTTTGAGAAGCAATTAACAGATATGGAAAAAATTGCAGTTAGGTCCTTAAAGGAGTCTTTGGTTCCCTTGGCTTGTGCTGTTCACTGTATTCTAACACCTGTCCTAACTCCGGCTCTGTCGTTTTTCGGTCACAAT
>TARA_B110000196_G_scaffold37863_1_pt1 | contig 15140 bp, 16 predicted proteins | sample TARA_B110000196 | Tara Oceans TARA_B110000196 (sample SAMEA4397072) | marine metagenome | biome: Polar Biome; feature: [MES] marine water layer (ENVO:01000295) within the mesopelagic zone...; material: water (ENVO:00002006), including particulate matter (ENVO:01000060) such as...... | reverse complement strand
TTTTCATCAAGTAGTTTTCTTTCCGTATTTAATAGTTCAATTGCTCGTGCTTTTGAAGATATATCATTCTCCTCTTTACATATTAGTAATTCAACTGCATGTTTTCCGTGATTCATTCTACCTGCAGCATTGATTCTGGGTGCGATAGTGAAAATTAAATCTGATACATTAATATTCTTTTTTTTGTTTTTTAAGAACCGGGAAAATCCAGGTCTTAAATTTTTATTTATTAATTGTAACCCTAAAAAAGTAAGTAGCCTATTTTCTCCTGTTATAGGAACTATATCTGCACAAATTGCTATTGCAACTAAATCCAAATATTCTAATATAGAGTCTAGTTTTTGATTTTTTTGTAGCTCAATTGCCTGAATTAATTTAAACCCTATTCCGCAACCACATAATTCCTTATAGGGATAGTTGCAATCAATCTGTTTAGGATTTAATATTGCTTTTGCCTTTGGTAAAATTTTTCCTGGCTTATGGTGATCACAAATAATTGTATCTATTTGATATGAATTGGCTAATTCAATTTGATCAATAGCTTTGATTCCACAATCAATAATTATAATTAAAGAAACTTTTTCTTCTTTAGCCTTTTCAATCCCTGCAATAGATAGCCCATAACCTTCTTTGTACCTGTCTGGTATGTAGTATATTGCGTTAGAATTTTGTTTTGTTAAGTAGGAGTAAAGTAATGCTACAGAAGTAGTCCCGTCAACATCATAATCTCCATAAATCATAATTTTTTCACCGTTTTTTAAACTTTCATTTATCTTATTAGTCGCCTCATACATGCCTTTCATTAAAAATGGATCTATTAAGTCTTCTAGCTTTGGGCGAAAAAATTTTTTAGCTTCTAAGAATGTGTGAATATTTCTTTTAACTAGAAGTTCAGCTATAATATTAGAAACATTTAGCTCACGCCCTAAAGTGTTTATGATTTTGGGATCTGAGTTATTTGATAATTTCCATAATTTTTCCATTAATTATTTATCTGATTCTGAGGAAATTGAAATCACAAACTCTCCTTTTGGTTTGTTTTCGCTAAAATAATCTATTGCCTCTCTAATTGTACCTCTAAATTGTGTTTCAAACTTTTTGGAAAGTTCTCTTACTACACTGATTTTTCTTTCTTCTTTAAAATATAGAAGAAACTGATTAAGAGTTTTTAAAATTCTATGAGGAGATTCATATAAAACTATTGTTCTTTTTTCATTGGCTAAAATTTCTAGTCTAGCAAGTCTTCCTTTTTTATTTGGAAGGAATCCCTCAAAGACAAACCTATCCGAAGGAAAACCGCTTTGAATAAGTGCTGGGATTAAAGCAGTAGCTCCTGGCAAGCAAAAAACATCTATCCCTTTTGCTATTGATTCCCTTACTAACAGAAATCCTGGATCTGAAATTCCAGGAGTTCCAGCATCTGAAATCATAGCAATTAAACTTCCTGATTCTAAATGTTTTAAAATGCTCACTAGCTTTTTATGTTCATTGTGCATGTGGAAACTTTGAAGTTTTCCATCAATCAAATAGTGATTTAAAAGCTTTGAACTCGTTCTGGTGTCTTCGGCTAAAATTATATCTGCATTATTTAATACTTCAACTGCTCGATATGTAATATCTTTTAAGTTTCCAATCGGTGTAGGCACAATATATAATGGCATTTATAAAATTTGTTTTAGTTGAATTGTTTTTTTAAAATCGTAAAAAATCTTTTTTCAACAAGTAAATTGTCTTTCCAAGAATTATAATTAGGCTTAACCCCATTTTGTATAAATTCATGAATTGATTTCCAATCTTGGATACTAGATATTTTTTTCATTACTTTTTCATACTCATCTGATTTTTCATCAAATAATTTTTGAATAAATGCTGAGCGATCATTTACATCAACTTTAAATATTTTAGCAAACCTATCATTTAATTTAGGTGATATTTGATTATCAATTCTATTGATAGAAGTTTTTTTTTCAAATAAAAAATCATTTAATTGATCATTTAGAATGTTTGAGGTTAAATTATTCTCAGGCATTTCTGGAATCATTTCTTTAATTGTTTCAATTAGTGGCTCAACCGTATGGTCCTTGTAATCATTATTTTCATTGGCCTCCTCTGATATTAAATGAAGATTGTTTTTTTCTAATTGATCCTCAAGCTTTGATTTTTGATTTATATTCTTAAATAAAATGATTTTTTCAAAAAGTTGAATTACTAAATTAAAATATTCATCTGATGAAGAATTAATCTCCATTTTGGAGATTTGATTTGCCAGGGAAGTGATTTCTGCATGTAATGATTCTTTCATCAGTCTTGTTTTTTAATACCTTTGTTTTTTTAATCAGAAGTTAAATTCTCCTAATTTGAAAATTACAAAATGTTTTTAGAAAACACTGCAAACTCATCTGAACAATTTGGAAGTATTGAGGTTATCTGTGGATCTATGTTTTCAGGGAAAACTGAGGAATTAATTCGAAGAATAAAAAGAGCTCATGCTGCAAAATTAAAAGTAATAGTTTTTAAGCCTTTTACTGATAATCGATATGATAATAATATGATTGTTTCTCATAATAAAAATCAATTAAAAGCGGTTGTGGTTAAATCATCTCATCAAATTAAAAACTATACTAAAGGTTTTAATGTTATAGCAATTGATGAAGCTCAATTTTTTGACAAAGGAATAGTTGAAGTTTGTAATAAACTTGCAAACAAAGGTTTTAGAATTATTATTGCTGGTTTAGATATGGATTTCAAGGGTAATCCTTTTGGATCAATGCCTAATTTAATGGCAATTGCTGAATATGTAACAAAATTACATGCGATTTGCTGTAAATCAGGAAATATTGCTCAATATACCTACAGAAAAGAAGAAGAAAAAGAAGATGATGACTTAATTGTTATTGGTGAGAAAGAAAAATATGAAGCATTAAGTAGGAGGGTTTTTTTTAATACAATGAAAGAAAGAACTAATAAAAAAACTAAAGATTGACAACTCTAAATATATATCTTGAAAGAATATCTCATAATTTAAAATTTTTAAGATCCAAGATCTCTCCTAAAGTTGAATTAATTGCTGTTGTAAAAGCAAATGCTTATGGTCATGGAGCTATTAAAGTATCTAAACATTTAAATAGTTTGGGCGTTAAAAAACTTGCTGTTGCCTCATCAAATGAAGGAAAAATACTTCGTGAAAGTGGTGTTAAATCTAATATTATTGTTTTCTATCCTGATCCATTTGACCTTACTGATATTATAAAATATAACTTAGAACCAGCCGTTTATTCAAAAAAAATTTGGCAAAATTTATCTTTCAGTTTAAAAAAACAAAAACTTAATAATTTCTCTATTCATCTTAAGTTTAATACCGGGTTAAACAGGTTAGGTTTTGATTTTGAAGAAATAAGCTGGGTTAAAAATGAGATGATAAAATCTTGTTTTAAAATAGAATCGGTATACTCCCACTTATCTTCAAGTGAAGAGAGTAGGGATAATGATTTTACAAATAATCAAATCGCAGCTTTTGAGAAGGTTAAAAATGAATTTGGGAAAATTAATCCTGATATAAAATATCATCTTCTAAACAGTTCTGGTATTCAGAACTATCCTGAGTGTAAATATGATTGGGTAAGAGCGGGTATTTCTTTATATGGATATACAAATAATTTAGAATGGGACAAAAATCTTTTGCCTGCAGCTGAACTTAAAACAAAAATTATTCAAATTCATCAATTAAAAAAAAATCAAATAGTAGGTTATAATAATGGGTGGGTTGCAAAAGAAAAAACTACAATTGCAACAATACCTATTGGTCATGCAGATGGAATAGGTAGGTATTTTGGAAATACTAATACTTGTGTTTGGATTAAAAATAAAAGAGCTCCAATTATTGGTAATATATGTATGGATATGTTCATGGTAAATATATCAGATATAGATTGTTCAGAGGGGGATGAAGTTGTAATTTTTAATGCGTTTCATCCTGCCAATGAATTTGCTGAATCAGGAGGTTCAATTTCGTATGAATTGTTATCCAGTATTGGCAACAGAATAATTCGTAATTATTTATAACGTATTCGTTTATGGTTATTTGCTGTAGGTACTAAGACAGCAAAAAGAAATAGCATAAAGGAAATTCGGCAGATTTTCCGTGGTGATCATTAAATATCTTCCAGCAATTAATTATACACGGTTTTGCCTGCTGGCTTTTTAACAACAAAATTGGCTTTATGTTTTTTAGAATAAAGAGGGCAAAATATCTTGTTTCAATATTTTAAATGCATTTATCATTCTAGGATTGCTATAATTTTCTGCTGTAAAAAAGACTATCATATCAAAATCTGGTAATACGAATACCATTTGACCTCCATTTCCTTGGGCTTGATAACCTTCAATATGTCTTCCTTTAACATCAAAGTAATTCTTCCACCATAGAAACCTATTAATAGTTTTAATCTCATTTGTAAATCCAATTATTCAGTTTGTTATTTTCATGCTTGCAGGCAACTAAATTGTTACGTCTATAAAGTAATTTTTAATGTAGACTATTTTGACGTAATTTCGAAGTTATAATTTTTTATATGAAGCTAGCTATAGTTGGAGCAACAGGATTAGTTGGAAAAGTCATGCTCCAGGTTTTATCAGAAAGAAAATTTCCCCACAGTGATTTAATTTTAGTAGCCTCTGAAAAATCTTTAGGCAAAAAAATTATATATAATAATAAATCTCATAGTGTTATTTCTTTAAAATCAGCACTTGATCTGGCTCCAAATATAGCGTTATTTTCTGCTGGTAGAGAAACTTCTCTTAAATGGGCACCTATGTTTGCAGAAAAAGGATGTACTGTTATTGATAATTCTTCAACATGGAGAATGGACCCTTCAAAAAAACTAATTATTCCAGAAATAAATGCTAATATTCTTGCTTCTAAAGATAAAATAATATCAAATCCAAACTGTTCAACAATTCAGTTACTTATAACTATCGCTCCTCTTCATGTCAACTATGGCATTAAAAGGTTGGTTATTTCTACATACCAATCTATTACAGGAACTGGAGTTAAGGCAGTTCGGCAATTAGAAAATGAGCTCAATGGAAAAAAAGGAGAAATGGCTTATCCACATCCCATTCATAAAAATGCTATTCCACATTGTGATAGTTTTCAAGAGAACGGATACACTAAAGAAGAAATGAAATTAGTTAATGAAACTCATAAAATATTAAATGATTACAAAATAGGTATTACCGCAACTGCCGTTAGAATTCCTGTTATTGGTGGACATAGTGAGTCAGTTAATATTACATTAAAAAAAAATGCTTCTGTTGATGAAATTAAAAATGTTCTGAATAATAGTGAGGGGCTTGTAATTAAAGATAGTCCTGAAAATAATTCTTATCCAATGCCTATTAACTCAGAAGGAAGTGATAATGTTTATGTTGGAAGAATCCGAAAAGATTTTTCTAAACCAAATTCATTTAATTTATGGATAGTATCAGATAATTTAAGAAAGGGAGCTGCAACAAACTCTATACAAATAGCAGAATTTTTAATTGAAAAAGAACTAGTCTAAATAATTTTCCATAAACTTTGTTGTATAATTTCCTGAAACAAAATCAGGATGATCCATTAATTTTCTGTGGAAAGGAATGGTAGTTTTAATTCCTTCGATTAAAAATTCATCCAACGCTCTTTTCATTTTATTAATCGCTTCTTCTCGAGTCTGAGCTGTTGTAATTAATTTAGCAATCATTGAGTCATAATAGGAAGGTATTGTGTAACCGCTATATACATGAGTGTCAATTCTAACTCCGTGACCACCAGGAAAGTGAAGTGTTTCTATTTTACCAGGACATGGTCTAAAATCATTTTCTGGATCTTCAGCATTTATCCTACATTCAATTGAATGCATTTTAGGAATATAGTTTTTTCCAGAAATAGGAATTCCATAAGCAACCTTTATTTGTTCTCGGATTAAGTCAAAATCAATTACTTGTTCCGTTATTGGATGCTCAACTTGAATCCGAGTGTTCATTTCCATAAAATAAAAATTTCTGTTCTTATCTACAAGAAACTCAACTGTTCCTGCTCCTTCATATTTAATAAACTCTGCTGCTTTAATTGCAGCTTTTCCCATTAAATTTCTGAGTTTTTCAGTCATAAATGGAGATGGAGTCTCTTCTGTTAATTTTTGATGCCTCCTTTGAATTGAACAGTCTCTCTCAGATAAATGACACGCCTTTCCGAATGAATCTCCTATAATTTGTATTTCTATATGCCGAGGATCCTCAATAAGTTTTTCCAGATACATAAAATCATTTCCAAAAGCAGCTAGAGACTCTGTTCTTGCACTTTCCCATGATTTTTCTATTTCATCAGAAGACCAAACTGCTCTCATTCCTTTACCCCCTCCTCCTGCAGTTGCTTTCAACATAACTGGATAGCCCATTTTTTTCGCAAGAGCTTTTGCTTCTTCTAATGAATCTAATAAACCCTCAGAGCCTGGTATTGTTGGAACTTTAGCCTTTTTCATTGTTTCCTTAGCAGAGGCCTTGTCTCCCATTTGATCAATCATCTCAGCTGATGCTCCAATAAATTTAATATTATGCTCTTCACAAATTTTTGAAAATTTTGCATTTTCAGACAAAAAACCATAACCAGGGTGAATTGCATCTGCATTAGTTATTTCTGCAGCTGCAATAATATTAGCGGGTTTTAAATAAGATTCTGCGCTTTGTGCCGGACCAATACATACGGCTTCGTCAGCAAAACGAACGTGTAAACTTTCTTTATCTGCTGTTGAGTAAACGGCTACAGTTTTTATCCCCATCTCTTTACAGGTTCGGATAATTCGCATTGCAATTTCTCCTCTATTCGCTATGAGTATTTTTTTAAACATTCTATTAAATGTTAAGAAGGGTCAACTAAAAAAAGTGGTTGGTCAAATTCTACAGGAGTTTCATCTTCTACTAAAATTTTAATGATTTTACAATTCATCTCTGATTCAATTTCATTGAAAAGCTTCATTGCCTCAATCACACACATCGTTTCTCCCTTTTTAACCTCGCTTCCAACGTCAAGAAAAACTGGCTTGTCTGGTCCAGATTTTCTGAAAAAAGTTCCAATAATTGGGGATTTTATAACAGTGTATTTATCATTTTCTGTTTGGTTATCGTTGTTGTCCTCTTGATTAGAAATAACATGACTATTTTGCTCATTTGAAAGAGTTTGTGCAACAGGTAATGATTTAATTGTAGTTGATGAATTACTAGAAGTTTTTATTGTGATCTTAAAATCTTTCTTCTCAATTTCAACTTCATAAGCTCCTGACTTCGCTACAAATTTGATTAGATTCTGAATTTCTTTAATATCCATATTTAAATTTATTATTTTACTAATTTATTCCATTTATAGTATGCTGCTCCCCAAGTATATCCGCCACCAAAGGCGGCAAAAATAATTTTGTCTCCTTTTTTAAATTGGTTTTGAAAATCATATAGTAAAAGAGGAATAGTTGCAGCAGTTGTGTTGCCATATTTGGCAATATTTTTAAGTACTTTGTTTGAGTTTAATTTCATTATTTTTGAGATTGCCTCTATAATTCTCTCATTTGCTTGGTGTGCTAACAGGTAATCAACTTCATCTCCTGTCATATTATTTCTTTCTAATATTGTGTTACTTGCCTCTGACATAGCAGACACTGCTGATTTAAATACTTTACCTCCATCTTGACGAAGATAATGATCTCCATTCAGAATTGTTGTTGAACTTGCTGGAAATAAGGACCCGCCAGCTTTAACACATAGCGCATCTCTTCCAGCACCATCACTTTTGAAATACTCATCTTGCCAACCTAATCCTTCATTGTTTGGCTCAAATAAAACAGCTCCAGCTCCGTCCCCAAATAAGATGCAAGTACTTCTATCCTTATAGTCAATCACAGAAGACATCTTGTCTGCACCAATCACAAGAACCTTTTTGTATCGTCCTGATTCTACTTTACCTGCAGCCATTGACATTGCGTATAAAAATCCGGAACAAGCAGCTTGAAGATCGTACCCAAACGCATTATTACTCCCTATTTGAGTTGCAACATATGCTGCGGTAGCAGCAATTTGCATATCAGGAGTTGTGGTAGCAACTATAACCATGTCAATGGTTAAAGGGTCAATATTATTTTTTAAAATAAGGTTTTTAGAGGCCTGAATCGCTAGAAAGGAGGTTGCTTTTTTAGGGTCTTTAAGAATTCTTCTTTCTTTTATTCCTGTTCTACTTTGAATCCAGTCATCGTTTGTTTCAACAATTAACTCCAGATCTTTATTTGTAAGTCGATCCTCTGGAACATATCCTCCTATAGCTGTTATAGAAGCACTTATGGTTGTGTTTGATTTCGTCATTCGGCGGCTATTCTAGCTTGAGTATTGAGTGAAGGTATGATTTTTTTTATTAAAAAAATATCGAAAAAACTCTAGTGATAAAGATAATAATTATGGAAAAAACTTCTAAGCTTCTGCAGATTCAGTATTGTCTACTAATACCTTCCCCCTATAATATAGTTTTCCTTCATGCCAGTGAGCACGATGGTACAGATGATTTTCTCCTGTGGTTTTACAGGTGGCTATTTGCTTGTCTGAAGCTTTGTAGTGTGTGCGTCGTTTGTCTCTTCTTGTTTTTGATATTTTTCTTTTAGGATGCGCCATTTTATGCTAGTTTTTATAATAAATCTTTCAATTTGTCCCATCGAGAATCATATTCCGATGGTGTCTCTTTTTCTTTGGGCTGTAATAACTTTAATCTTTCTAAGATATCTGAATTTAACGATCCATCTTTTATTCCAGGATGGATTTTTTTAAGTGGAACTGAAAGAACAACCATTTCATATATGTATTGAGAGATGTCTATTTGATGACTGCCATGAGGTAAAATTAAAATTTCATCACTTTCATCACAATATATTTCTCCAAATTTAATAGTTAAACTAAAATTAGTTAAAACAGGCATTTTAAAATTTTCCATGGATAAATCACATGGAACTAAAATGTCACCTTTTGTTTTAAACATCAAGTTTAGAATTGTTTCTTGTTTTTCAAGTTCAAGTTTAGTTTCTAACTCAGCGCTTTTAAAATCAAAATAATCAAAACCTTCAAAGAACTTAGTGTCAATCTTAAAATTAAATTTGTGACTTCCTTCTTTTAAACCCGCAAATTTAATTACAAAAGGATTTAAACCACCCATTATATTAACATTTAAGCTCGCAAATTTAGAATTTTTTTTTTACAAACTTGACTTTTGTTTTATTTATTAGATTAAATCACTTTAATTGGTGTCTATATTTAAAAATTCTAATGGATTCTAATATTGCTGCTTTAAAAGAGTTTGGGTTTGCAATTCCTTTTCCGGCAATATCAAACGCTGTTCCATGGTCTGGAGATGTTCGAATTAAATTTAGACCTGCTGTAAAATTCACTCCATTTCCAAAGGATAACATTTTGAAAGGGATAAGGCCTTGGTCATGATACATTGCAATAATAGCGTCATATTCTTTATGTTTTTCAGAGGCAAAGAAGCTGTCTGAGGCAAATGGCCCATATGCTTTGGTTTGATTTTTATTAATTTCAGAAATAGTGGGTTTGATGATGCAATCATCTTCATTGCCAATAACTCCCCCATCTCCACTATGAGGGTTCAAGCCTAAAAATGCGATTTTAGGTTTTAGAATTCCAAAATCATCTTTTAAACTTAATAAAACTTGATTAGTTTTAGAAATTAGATGTTCTCTCGAAATCATTGCAGAAACTTTATTTATTGGAATATGATCGGTGACAAGTGCAACTCTTAGATCATTAGCAACCATGAACATTAATGAATTTCCTTTAAAATTTTCATTTAAATAATCAGTATGACCAGGAAATTTAAAATTTTCTGACTGGATAGATTTTTTATTTATGGGGGCAGTAACTAGGGTGTCTATAACTCCCACTTTAATTGCTTTTATACATCTAGTTAAAGACTCAACTGAAACAGCGCCAGCTTTTTTACATTGAAATCCAAAATTAACCTTATAATCATATTGAGAAGTTTCAACTACGTTTAGAACTTCTTCTTTTATGTCTTGAGTATTATTAATATAATTTAATTTGATTTCTTTATTAAAATGTTCAATTTGAAAGTCAACTATGCTTCTAGGTGCATAAAGAATCGGGATTATAAATTCATACAAACTTTTGTCTTCAAATACTGAAAGAATTATCTCCAGCCCAACTCCGTTTGGATCTCCAATTGATAAACCTGTTTTTATTTTATCCATTGACTGTTATTAGTTCTCTTTGAATTAACTATTTTTACCCTCAAAGGTAAATAAATTTAATCGTCATGTTTACAGGGATTATAGAGAGTCTTGGTGAGATAAAATCAGTTAACAAAAGTGAAACAAATATTAATTTTAATGTTAAAAGCTCATTAGCAAATGAATTAAAAATTGATCAAAGTCTTTCCCATAATGGAGTGTGTTTAACGATAGTTAACGTTTCTGAAAATAGTTATTCCGTTACTGCTATAAATGAAACGATACTTAAAACTAATTTGAAAAACTTAAAAGCAGGAGACTTTGTAAATCTTGAACGTTCAATGAAAATGAACGGTAGGCTTGATGGACACATTGTTCAAGGGCATGTTGATCAGACTGGTACCTGCACTTCAATAGAAAATCATGATGGAAGTTGGGTCTTTAGTTTTGAATTTGATTCTGATCAAAAAAATATTACAATTGAAAAAGGATCTATAACGGTCAATGGTGTTAGTTTAACGGTTATAAATTCTAATAAAAACAGTTTTTCAGTTGCAATTATTCCATATACTTATCAAAACACAAACTTTCATAAGCTAGTTAAAGGAGAAATTGTTAACTTAGAGTTTGATGTTTTAGGCAAGTATATTGCGAAAATACTTGATTTGAATAAATAAAAATATCCGTTAACTAATCTAATATATTATGAATATTCTTGAGCTCACCACAATTCTTCTTTTACTAGCATCAATTTTTTCAATTATTAATCTAAGACTTCTAAAGCTTCCGCAAACAATAGGCTTAATGATTCTTGCGATCGGACTATCAATTAGCGTGTTAGCAATTGGCCTTATTTCTCCTAGTTTTTTAGAAACTGTAACAACTTTGATTAAAAGTTATGATTTTGAAATACTCTTAATTGATGTAATGCTTCCTTTTTTACTTTTTGCTGGAGCTATTAGTGTTGATGTTCATGAATTATTAAAAGATAAAGTAACTATACTTTTACTTGCAACTTTTGGTGTTATTTTTTCAACATTTGCTGTGGGTTCAGGTGTTTTCTGGCTTGTAGAACAGCCTTTTTTTGGACTAAACGAATTGGGCTTAAGCTATATTGACTGTTTATTGTTTGGAGCATTAATAGCCCCTACAGATCCAATTGCTGTTCTAGCAATGGTAAAGAAAATGAACTTATCGTTAACTACAGAAACACGTATTGCTGGTGAGTCCCTTTTTAATGATGGCATTGGTGTCGTTATTTTTCTTACGCTCTTTAAAATAAGGAAACAAGGGATTGATAATATATCAATAGGATATGTAAGTGAATTATTTGCAACTGAGGTTATTGGTGGGGTTGCTTTAGGAGCTTTAATTGGTTACTTAGGTCTTAAGCTTGTTAAATATATTGAGAACGAACATGTTGAACTTGAAGTGTTAATTACCCTCTCCCTTGTGTTGTTGGTTTCAATTGTATCTCAACAATTTCATGTTTCAGGTGTCCTAGGGGTTGTTGTTATGGGGCTATTCTTAAACAGAAATGTTGATACTGATAAAAAAGAAGCTGGAGTTCAGAAAGCAATGGGTGGATACGTCTATAAATTTTGGCACTTGTTGGATGAAACCCTTAATGCAATTTTATTTATTTTAATTGGACTTGAAATAATTCCAATATTTCAAAATTTTGATTCAAGCTATTTTATGATTTCTATATTAACTATAGCTATCGTAGTTGTTTCTCGTGGTATTGGTGTTTGGACACCAATTAAATTTCTTTCATATTTTAAAAGTTTTGAGAAAAATACTGCAATGATCATTACTTGGGGAGGACTCAGAGGTGGCCTAAGCATTGCTTTAGCTCTAAACCTCCCTAATGAAATAGGTGAAGGGAAAAATCTTATATTATTTCTAACTTATATGGTAGTTTTGTTTACTATTTTAGTTCAAGGATTGACTCTTAAAAAGATAGTTAAGTAGTTTTAGTTTTAACTAGAAATTTATAATATTGATAAGAGAAATGATACTGTCACAACACTTTTGTGTAACTTAAAATTGAAAGGAAGTGTCTTATGTTTTATTATAATTATTTAAGGACAAAAGCACAGCAGGCAACCATTAGCTCAACTCGACTTTAAGTAACTCTAATTTAGCAGGTCAATGAGCCTACTTTATTTAATTTTTTTTATTGATGACTTTTAAAAGCTTTGAGCTTTTCTATTAGTTTTGGAACTACATCAAATGCATCAGCTACTATTCCATAATCAGCTGCTTTAAAGAAGGGGGCTTCAGGGTCATTGTTAATCACTACTTTAACTTTAGAGGCGTTGATCCCAGCTAAATGTTGAATTGCTCCTGAAACTCCAATTGCAATATATAAATTAGAAGCTACCGGTTTTCCAGTTTGACCAACATGTTCACTATGAGGTCTCCATCCCATGTCAGAGACTGGCTTAGAGCAAGCTGTTGCAGCGCCTAATGTTGATGCTAGGTCTTCTATAAGGTGCCAGTTTTCTGGCCCTTTCAATCCTCTTCCTCCAGAAATGACAATATCTGCATCAGCAATACTCACAGACCCAGTTGCTTTATCCAAAGATTCAACTTTAATTTTAGGATTGTTTTTAGAAATCTTTACATCAACTACTTCAGGACGTGACTCTTTTTCGTGAATACCATATGAATTATTAGATACGCAAATAATATTTATAGATCCTTTTAACGTAGTATGATTAAAAGCTTTGTTTGTAAAACAAGATCGTTTAACGACCAAAGGAGAAATGCTTATTGGAGTAGAGACAACATTTGACGCTAGGCCAGCTCCAAGTTGAACTGCCAATAAAGGCGACATATATTTTGAGTCCGCTGAAGAGCTGAGGACTAAAATAGACACTCCCTCTTTTTTTGAGAGCTCTGAAATAGTGTCTGCATATACTTGAGCCGTATAATCATTCATTGAAGAATCTTTTACTGATAAAACCTTATCTGGTCCATAATTTGCTAATTCATTTGGGTCGTCTGCGTTAATTGAGATTACCACTAGGTTCTTATTCGATTCATTTGCTAAAGCACGGCCATATGATACTGCTTCAAATGCACTTTTTTTAAATTTTCCGTTTTGACTTTCTGCATATACTATAATTGCCATATTTTATAATTTAAATAACTTTTGCCTCGTTATGTAAAAGGCTTATTAATTCATCTATGTTATCTGGATCTACTAATTTAACACTTCCTTTAGCGGGTGGTTTTTCAAATTTATCAACACTAGATTTAGAAAAACTATTTGCAGGAGCAACAACATCTAATGGTTTCTGTCTTGCCTGCATTATTCCCCTCATGTTTGGTATAATAAGATCTGATTCTTCAACTAATCCTTTTTGAGCTCCTATAACTATTGGTAATGAGCAGCTAAGTGTTTCTACGCCTCCGTCAATCTCTCTTTTTGCGATTACTTCGTTTCCATTAACATCCATTGAAATACAGTTTGTTACAAAAGGCATTTCCAGCATTTGAGCTAACATTCCCGGAACCATTCCACCATTATAATCTATTGATTCTCGTCCACAAATAATTATATCAAAACTTTCTTTTTCACATAATGACTTCAATTGTTCTGCAACACTAAAACCGTCTAAGGCTTTTGAATCAATTCTAACAGCTTTGTTGGCCCCAATAGCTAGACACTTTCTAAGAATAGGCTCACAGCTAATTTCTCCAACGGTTACAACAGTTACTGTTGCTTGATTTTTTTGTTGAAACCAAATAGCTCTTGTTAAGCCAAATTCATCATTTGGATTTATAATAAACTGAACGCCGTTAGTGTCAAAAATCTTATCGTTTTCGACAAAATTAATCTTTGAAGTGGTATCAGGAACATTACTTATGCAAACTAAAATATTCATTTTATGCTAATTTAATTATTATCAAATTTACAACAAATAATATTAAATTTAAATTTAATATTATATTAAGAATACACTTCCTAGAGTGATTTTGTCTACCTTTAAATATGATTTTCCTATATTTATACACGTAAAATTTATTGTACTCAAAAATAATTTATTTGGAATCATCAAAACCTAAAAGAAAAAGAGGTCGACCTAGCTTAGCTCAAGAGCTTGATATTGATCGACTACTAACTATTGCACTTGAACATTTTTCTAACTATGGATTTGAAGGAGCTCAATTAAAAATAATTGCAGAAAAAGTAGGAATAACTAATTCATTAATTAGTTATCACTTTAAAAACAAAGAAGAATTGTGGAAAAAATCTGTAGACCATTTAGCCAAATCAATTGTTGAAAAATTTGAGGCAATGCGATCTGAACTTAAAGATACAGAGGGAGTTCCTATGCTAAGGTCATATACAAGACAACTGATTTACTATTCAGCAAAAAACCCTCCTTTTTATAAATTAACATTCATGGAGATGGGTAAAAACAGTTGGAGGTCAGATTATCTAATAAGTTCAATCGTTGAGCCGTTAACTCTAATCGGTCAAAGCGCCCTTAATAAAGCGTCTACCAGTCCAAATTTTATAGCAATTCCTCAACCAAATTTTGTTAGTATAATTTTTGGTGCATGTTGTAGTTTTTTCATGCTAACCAGGCTAATAGAGCATCAATACGACATAAGCACATTTGATCACGAGCATATTGAAAAACACGCTGATCTAGTAAATCAGATTATTTTTGATTCTTTTGAATAATTTCTAAGCAAAAGTTATTTATGTTTTTAATTTAATTTTTTCCTTTTTTAAGCCTTCTGCTTTTTGCTTGTAGCGATATTTCAACATAAAAATATGATACTTTTGTTTTGGCTTAAGCCGGTCAATCTGATAAAAGTATCTAACCGTCCACTTACTTCCTTTAA
>TARA_B110000196_G_scaffold280253_1_pt1 | contig 15302 bp, 18 predicted proteins | sample TARA_B110000196 | Tara Oceans TARA_B110000196 (sample SAMEA4397072) | marine metagenome | biome: Polar Biome; feature: [MES] marine water layer (ENVO:01000295) within the mesopelagic zone...; material: water (ENVO:00002006), including particulate matter (ENVO:01000060) such... | reverse complement strand
ATTGATCTGGATGTTTTTTTAATGAGACGGTGTTTAGGCATCGAGAAGTCAGATGGAGTGTATTACGTGATCAACCGTAGGAACCTCCGTCAGGATTTGTTTATCAATGACGGGGCGTATTTAGTGTTTGAGTCCTGTTTATTTGAGGCATGCGAGCAGTGTGGTTGGGTGCTGGAAGGGTATTGTGTGATGACGAATCATTTCCATCTGGTGATCCGCACGCCGTCATGGATTATCTCGACAGTATCGGCCGCGACCGCATCGCGCAGCACGACCAGCAACTCGGCGCCTATACGTTTGAGAAGCTGGCCACGCTCAAAGGCATCCGGCTCTTCGGCCCGACCGTCGGCCGTGCGGGTCTCGTCAGCTTTCTGCTCGACGGTGTCCACGTGCATGATGTGGTGGCGGTGTGGCGCAGCGCGGCGGCCATCATTGCAATCAGCCGCTCATGAAAAAGCTAGGGGTGGAGTACACCGCACGCGCAAGCTTCCATTTCTACAACACGACCGAAGAAATTGATCGCTTTGTCGAACTCGTCCGTGATGTTCAAAAGTATTTCGGGAACTGGCATCTACATTAGGAGTCAAGATCCTAGCAACTCACCCAAGCTCAAATAAAAACAGATACTCAAGAAAAGAGCATTGGACCTCAATCCACCATGCAGCAAGTGCTCGAAGCTTATCCTGCGGCACCGCGCGCGCTGTTTCAAAGCTACCATGTCCGCGGCTGCAGCAGTTGCGGCTTTCAGTAGCAGGAAACCGAGGAGAATCACACAACAAGGAGGGAAAGATCATGAACAACTTACCAAAAGAAGAAGCAATCAAAGGGGCATTTTTCGCTGCCATTGTCGGCGATGCCCTTTGTCTTGGCAGTCACTATGAATACGATGCCGCAAAGATTTTTAAGGCCTATGGCAATAGTCCACTGGATAAGTTTATGTCCCCTGGTGAAATGATGGGCGGACACACTCATGGAATCGGATGGGGTGAGCGCAATTACCATCCGGGTAAAAGGGCCGGGGGAACCACAGATTACGGTGATTACAATATCCTCGTTTTAGAGCATTTGGCGGCTATCTCCGACCCCGCAAGACCTTTGAGTGTTGCCGCGATGATTCCGCATTGGATGAAACGTCTTGAGAATGGATGGGGTTCATGGATTTGCACCATGACTCAAGAGACCTATGCGCAAGTCAAAAGAGGAACCCCGATTGAACAGCTTGGCGGTATCTCGAACGCGATGGCTATCCGCCATGTTGCTGCCCATGCCTACTATGAAACCGAAGACGAATTGGTGGACGCGGCAAGAAAAACAATGTTCACCCACAAAGATGCCCATGCGTTAGGCGGAGGAGAGTTCTTTGCGCGCGTGACCCACCGTGTTATCAATGGCGCTACCCCCCTCGATGCGATTGAAAGCGTAGCAATACAGATGGGGGGCTTTTTTGAGCAAAAAGCGGCTCAAGCCATTACGAAATGTAAAGAGGAGGCTGATCCTAATTCGGCGCTTTCCAAAGAGCCGTTCTCGGATGATCTCGCCCTCACGAGCATGGCAAGACTATGGGATGTCGGCCGCTCTGAACCGATCAAGGTCGGTAAAGCCAGCCCAACTGAGGGGACGCTTCCCGGGGCTGTCTATTTTATTCTCAAGTATGCAAACCAACAAGACGGATTAAAAAAAGCGCTTCAAGCCAATGCAATGGTGGGTGGCGATAATGCGTCACGGAGCATTGCAATCGGAATGGTATTGGGTGCCTATAAAGGGGTTCATGCAATCCCAAGTGCATGGCAGGAGACACTGGATCAGTGGGACTATTGTGAGGACCTTCTTAATCAGCTTCCACTGTTAAAACATCGATAAGCCTCCCTCCAATGAAACAACACGGGAGACTCAGGAGAGCTCCCGAACAAAAGAAGACATAGGCTAGCAGAGCTGCTTTCTGCACTATGTCCCTAGATCAAATGAATGATAACTGAGATCAATTTCGTCGTCACCGGGCCACTGCTCTATCACGAGCAGACCAAGCATCATTGCCATCGCTATCCGAGGTCCGCCGGTACCTAGATTGGGCCAATCAGCCCAAGCCCTTCCGTTCCTATGAAGGAGTGACACCGGTCAGGCTTCCGTTGCTGCAAGAAGACCCGGCGAGCGAGCACTTGGCTTTATATGAAAGGAGCCGCAACGCGTTCCATGATTTTACCTACGAAACTATCGGCGCGTTTCTTGAGCTGTCGCTCGAGCTTTCGGCGTGCCTCTTACCGACCTCAATTCCGAAAGAAAAATCGGCCTGATGAAAGCGGTGGAGCGATTCGATTTTAATAAGGGAGGAAAGCTCAGCACTTACGGCTCGTGGCGAATGAAGACAATCAAGCGCGCTCTGGCTAACCAGAGCAAGTCTACATAAAAGGACCGACCTCAATGGTGCTTGGGCCAAGGCCGGGAACAAGTTTCAAGAGTCAGTCGGTGGGTGGACGATGATGCGGGCTCCGGGGTTGTTTTTCAGGTAGGCAAAGGCCCAGCCGAGGAGGACGGCGAGCTTGTTGCGGAAGCCGATCAGGAAAAGGATGTGGACGAGCAGCCAGGCCACCCACGCGAGAAAGCCTCGCAGCTTCAATCTGCCGGACTTTACCACGGCGACGTTCTTGCCGATGATCGCCATCAGCCCTTTGTCAAAGTAACGGAACTTGGGCCGGAGAGAAACTTTTCGGTCGGCGAAGTCGGGTTGCCCTAATCGCGCTTCTTCCTTGAGCACCTTGGCGACGTGCTCGCCCATTTGGGTGGCGGCAGGGGCGACACCGGGCACGACGACGCCTCCACGGTCGGTCATTTTTACTAGGTCGCCTGCGACAAAGATATCGGGGTTTCCAGGAATCGATAGATCAAGCTCGGGCGTGATCCTTCCGGCAGCATCGGCAAGTGGTACTCCTAGTTGGCGGGTGAGCGGGTGGGCTTCAACACCGGCGGCCCAGATAATGGCGGCTGATTCGAGCGAAGTGCCGTCGGTGAATCGCAGGCACCGGGCTTCCACGTTGCTGACCCGGTGTCCGGTCCGCACATCCACGCCAAGCGACTCAAGCCGGTGTCTGGTGTATTCGCTTTGATCATCATCGAAGGCGGCAAGAAGACGCGGGGCATCCTCGACTAAGATGACCTTAAGATCGGAGGTGTCGAGGCGGCGGAACTCGTCTTTCATCGCATTGTGAACGAGGGTGGCGAAGGCGCCGGCGAGTTCGACTCCGGTCGGACCTCCTCCAACGATTGCTACCGTCATGAGTTTTTTTCGCTCAGCGAGGTCGGTGGTGCGCTCGGCAAGCTCGAGGTTGGTGAGGATCATGCGACGGACCGATTGGGCGTCGGCAAGCGACTTCAGGCCCAGGGTGTGCTGCTCCCATTCGGGGTTCCCAAAGAACGAGGTTCGAGCGCCTGCTGCAAGTAACAGGTAATCCCATTCATATTCGGTTCCCGAAGTTCCCGTGGCGGTCTTGGCTTTGGGATCGAGCTTCTTGATGTCGTCCATCAGGACGGTGACGTTCTCTGCCTTGGCGAGGACCTGTCGAATCGAGCGGGCGATATCTGGTGCGGCCAGCGAGGCGGTGGCCACCTGATAAAGCAGTGGCTGGAAAAGGTGATGGTTGGTGCGGTCAATGAGAGTCACCGTAAAACGGGAGTCGCCAGCCAGCTTACGGGCGCACTTAAGGCCGGCAAAGCCGCCTCCAATAATCAGTACTCGCCGTGTCAATTTCTTTGCTTGCTTCGTCATTTGTCGCACAATGCCATAGGCATCTAAATTAGCAAGAGAGAGCGTGCGAAAAATTTAGAAGACACGCATAACTCTCATGAAAAATAGTCAGAAGGCGAAAAGGGATCATGTCGTCAGAAGGCGAAAAGGGATCATGTCGTCATGTTTATAATTGACGTGCGATGCCCTGACTAACTTTCGTAGTCTAATTACATGACTACACGGCCGATTCGCAGTTTTTTTCTTAGCGCTTGCTCATTTATCGGCGTTCAGAATGCGATGGCTGATGATGTGGTAGAGGTCTACAACACCTACTGCATGAGCTGCCATGGTGAGAATCTAAAGGGTGGTCTCGGTACCAATCTACTCGACGAGGATGCATGGAAACGAGTTGGGCAAGGAAAGGGCTTCATCGAATATGTGAAAGAAGGAAACATCGAAGCGGGAATGCCTTCTTTTGGCGGTGCCATCGAGGATCCAATGATTCGAGCGCTTGAAATTTACATTGATGAACGGCGCAAAAAAGCGGCTAACAAAGGAGAGTCTAAGGCTGCGCCAGTCGATGGGGTCTATCAAAAGTAAGGAGTACGATTTTCGAGTGGAGACAGTGGTTGAAGGTGTCGACACGCCTTGGTCCATTGCCTTCATCTCTGAAGACAGTATGTTAATCACTCAGCGTTCAGGAATGCTGCGGATCTTCGAAAAAGGGAAGTTGCTCAAACCAGTGAAGCATACGCCAGAAGTCTGGGCAGTCGGGCAGGGGGGCTTACTCGAGGTGGCCTTACACCCAGATTATGCAATGAACGGCTGGATCTATTTAACCTATGCGGATAGTCTGGATACGTCCGTTGAGAAACCCATCGGGATGACAAAAGTCGTCCGGGGTCGAATCAAGGACCTCGCTTGGGTTGATGAAGAAGTCATCTTTGAGGTGCCCGTGGAGCATCACAACGCAGGGGGGCTTCATTTCGGCTCACGCATAGTCTTTAAGGATGGCTACCTGTATATCAGTATCGGCGAGCGTGGATTTAAAGACGATGCCCAAGACTTGACTTTGCCAAATGGCAAGATTCATCGCCTTCAGGACGATGGTAGAATTCCCTCGGACAATCCCTTCGTGGATCAGAAGGATGCCTATTCCAGTATTTGGGCTTATGGTGTGCGTAACCCTCAGGGACTTGACCTGCATCCTGTGACGGGTGAGCTGTGGGAGTCTGAGCACGGCCCTCGTGGTGGCGATGAAATTAATATCATCAAGAAGGGGGCGAACTATGGTTGGCCAGTGATTCGCTTTGGTATGAACTACAACGGCAAGCCGATGGTGGATAGCACCGAAGCACCTGGCATGGAGCAGCCATTACTTTATTGGGTACCTTCGATCGCGGTATGCGGTATCGATTTTTATGAAGGAGATGATTTCCCGTCTTGGAAATACAACCTTTTTGCGGGTGGCTTGAGGGCCAAGGAGCTTCACCGTCTGGTGATTGAAGAGGGTAAGATCGTAGAAGATGAAATAATTTTGTCAGGCTTAGGCCGAGTTCGAGACATCGCAAGTGGTCCGGATGGTTATCTTTACCTGGTACTTAATGCCGAGGATCGAATCGTCCGGTTAGTTCCAGTTCAGTGATCGAATTGCCTTTCAATCCATCATCAGAAGGGTGAAAGAGACTAAACTGTTAGTCGTGTAATCCCTCGCCACAGGCATCGCTGCCTATTTTATATGTTAGCCTATATATGTTCTCTCACCTCACCATCATTACTTGCCTGCGACGGCGTATACTCATCCCATTCACGTTGATCGCTTTGTTTACGACGTATTCTCTAAATGGGCAGGAGCGTGAGTTTAGCTTGCTCGCGCTGGCCCCTTTTGAGGTGACCTCTGAGCGCAGTTGGGGCACATCGGATGCACTGAACGGAAAAGATCGCATCTGGGATCCCGACGCGATTACACAGACAGCACCACGCACATTGGATCAAGTGCTGTATCAAGAACCATCTTTTTCTTTGTATCGCCGTCAGAATTCACTCTTCTCGGCACCACAGGCTCAGGGGGTGAGTTTACGTTCGATTGGAGCGACAGCAGCGCCGCGGACTTTGGTCTTGCGTGATGGCATTCCACAGAATGATCCTTTTGGTGGTTGGGTCCCATGGGCGCGCTATACGCCTGGTAGTATTGAATCCGCGCGTATTCTGCCGGGAAATCAAACTGCGGCCTGGGGCCATCAGAGCGCCGGCGGCGTGATAATGATCGACAGTGTGTTGCCGCAGCAGGAGTACAACGCGCGCAGTTCACGGTGGGTTCTTTCAACACCATCGCCGCCGATACCCAGCACAGATCCACCCATGGCCGTCATGGGTTCTACATTAATCTAGCGACCTCCGATAGTGATGGCGATGACTTGATCGATTCCAGTGACCGCGGGTCGATTGATGAATCCGCCGATTTCGAGACCAGTGGTGTCGATGTGCGCCACCATTTTCAGGTTAATGAAGCAATCCGTTTGGAGTCGGCAGTCAGCTACTACCAAGAAGACCGCAGTAACGGCACACCCGCAACGCATTACAATACGGCGGCGTGGGATCTGTCATTGCGCTTAGTTGGAAACTTCGAAGATCAGGAGTGGAGCGCATCCGTCTATTATCAGAATCGCTCTTTGGATAGTGTCTTCAGTTCCGTCAATGCAGATCGCAGCGCAGAAACGCCAGTGCTCGATCAATATGATACGCCGGCTGACGGAGTGGGCGGGAATGTCGTCTTTGCGACGGAGGACTTTCAACACATTCGTCTGGTCATGGGGGCAGACATACGTCACCTCGATGGAGCCACACATGAGGATGTGTTAATTCCAAATCGCCGCCGCAAGGCCGGCGGCGAACAGACGATCACGGGGGCATTCGTCACATTCGCTAACCAGCCTGAGCAGCTCAATCAGTATGAACTAAATGTACGCATGGATTATTGGTCGCTGAATGATGGTTACCACACTGAAACTTCGAAGTCCACTGGAGTGCAGACGCGCGACGATCATTACAGCGATCGTAATGATTGGGAGCCTTCGATCAGCGTGGCGACTGCGCATCAGTTGGCCGATTCACTGCGATTGAACCTTGGCAGTGGCTATACATTTCGCCTGCCCACCATTAATGAGCTCTATCGTCCATACCGCGTGGGTGGCGACATTACCGAGGCAAATACTGATTTGGATCCAGAGCGTTTTTTCAATTTGGAAGCAGGCTTAACTTGGCAAGCCCATGAGCAGCTGTACTTGCGCACGGGCGTTTTTCAATATTGGGTCGATAATGCGATCGCGAACGTTCGCACGACAGCACCTGCAGGGGTCTTTGTGCCATCGGGCGGTAGTTATAATCAGAGGCAGAACGTCGATTCTGCAACGGTATTTGGCTGGGAAACTAGACTCGAGTATGCGGCGACGGACACGCTGACCGTTGCACTGAATTATTTGTATACACAGGCGGAGTTCGAAGATTCCAATGTGCAACCCGAGCTCGAGGGTAACAGATTCCCACAAGTGCCGACGCACAAAGCGACCGCATCGGTTGATTATCAAATCAACCAGCAGTTGCTGTTATTTGGCTCCATCGAATATGGCTCCTCACAATACGATGATCCTTTGAATGATCGTAAGCTGACGGATTATATAACTGGGCAGGTGGGCGCTTCGTATCAGTTGACTCATGCGATCCGTCTGGTTGGCCGTGTAGACAACCTCGCCGATGCCACCGTTATTACCGGCGAGCGTAGTAATGGTGAGCGTAGTATTGCACCTGGTCGTTCCTTATGGCTCTCAATCTTAATTGATTGGTAGAGGCAGTAAAAAGAGAAAGTAGAAACCATCTTTCGTCTTGATACACTAACCCCTTTTTCAACCCCTAGCTATGAGGCAGTTCCAATGCCCCAAAGGATTCACCCCTGATCTGGCTCATGATGAAGTTCGGCAAGCTAGGCGGGCAGTATACTGAATAGTGCGTTCTACGCGATCTAATCGCACGCATGCGCTTGCATGACTGCCATGTCGACGAACTCTAGCGCCGAGGCGTGGGTCGCAACCAGTCGCAATTTAGGTGCCACGCCCGCTTCATAGGCCTCAATCCAACGGCTCATACACAGACACCAGAAATCTCCTGACTGGAGTCCCGGAAAACCATATGCCAGCAAGGGCGTACTCAAATCGTTACCGCGCGCTGCGGTAAATTCTAAAAACGCATCGGTCACCTGTACGCAAACCGTGTGCATGCCTTGGTCTTCTCCACAGGTATCGCACTTTCCATTCCGATAAAATCCAGTCATCGGATCAGAGCTACATTCAATTAATTCACCTCCCAAAACATTTCGTGCCATGACGCTAGGTTTACACAGCTTACAATGAAGTCAACAAAGGGCGCACTTCTGAGATTCGAAAAGAGAAATTCGAAAAGGAGTCGTTCTGTAATTCTTGTACTCTCATGATTAAAACACGCTCGAACGTCACGACTTCGACATCATCCCTTCCTGACTGCTGTGTTCTTGTTCCTGTTTGCTACACAACACCGTGTTTGTCGTCGCAGACGCCCCAAAAGTGTTTAGGCCACACCACGTAGAGTATCCTCTACGTGGTGTGGCCTAGCGGGCACAGAATTTTTTGCTTATTGCTTGGTTACTCTTTCGACACTGCTTGCCGCGCAGCTTTCGGTCTGGCTTCCACATGATCAACCGAGATGTCACGCAAGTAGCGAAAATACTCCGAATCGGTGCCTAACACAAGGGTGGAAGTATTACCGACAGTCTTGGAATAGCTCTCTAGAGTGCGCAGGAAGGCATAAAATTCTGGATCGGCTCCGAATGCTTCGCTGTAAATACGAGAAGCCTCGGCATCGGCGCGACCGCGGATGCCCTCGGCCTCACGGTTGGCTTTTGATTGAATCACCGCCAGCTGACGCTTAGTATCACCATCGATCTCGGCGGCACGGCCTTCACCCTCGGAGCGAAACTGCTCTGCGATGCGCTGACGTTCAGCGATCATACGATCGAAGACACGCTGTTCCACCGCTTCGACGTAATCGATACGCTTGATGCGGATGTCGATTAGCTCGATGCCCAGCCCAGGCATTTGACTGGCGGCTTGAATGAAGATAGACTTCACCAGTTCTTGGCGCCCGGTCTTCACTTCTTGAAGTAGGGTTTCATCTTCACCTTCGCCCGCTAGTTGCGCGCGCGCCAAATCCTCCTCACTCACTTTCCAATCTTTCGAGCGCACGATCTCGACTAGATCACTGGCAGAAATTTTATCGCGTACTACCGAGTCAAGGATGTCGTTAAGTCGGAGGGTGGCACCGCGCTCGTTTTGCACACGTTGCATGAAGACGAGCGGATCGGCGATGAGCCAACGAGCTGTGGTATCGACGGAGATAAACTGCTCGCCTCGAGTCGGAATCTGATTCGGATCCCCATCCCACGAGATCACGCGCTTGTCGAAGCGGCGTACCTCTTGAATGAACGGTAGCTTAAAATGTAGGCCGGGTGTGGTGACAGGATCACCGACGGGCGCACCGAGTTGCACGACTACGGCCTGCTCGACTTCGTCGAGTATGTAAATCGAAGAGTAAATAAGGACGGCTGCAACAGCCGCGAACATACCAGAACCGATGAGTAAAATTGGATTATTTTTCATGTTTTAACGTTTTGAGGGGAGTTCGATCGGGCTGTCTCCGAGGTTAAGGAGCGGGAGTGGCGCATTACCGGACTGTTCCATGATGAAAATTTTGCCTGCATTAGGAAGCACGACGTCAATCATTTCTAAATACATGCGCTGGCGCGTTACGGCGGGCGCGTTGGAGTATTCTTCGTAAATCGCGGTGAAGCGCTCGGTCTCACCGCGCGCCGCGTTGACGCGTTGTGCCGCGTAGCCTTGGGCCTCAGCGATCACTTGCTTAGCTTGACCTTCCGCGCGTGGGATTACCTGGTTGCGACGCTTCTCCGCCTCGTTGATGTAGCGCTCACGCTCCTGCTCTGCCTGATTGACCTCGTTAAAGGCCGGCTTCACTGGCTCGGGAGGCGTCACATCTTGCAATTCGATCGTACTGATTTGCAGACCAAGATCAAAATAGTCCATCGCCTTTTGTAACTCCACACGAGCGGAAGTGGCTACTTGTACACGCTTCTCGGTGAGCACATCACTACCGAGGCTGTTGCCCACGATTCGTCGCATCACCGCCTCAGAAGTATCACGCAGCGTCTGCTCAGGATCGCGCACCTTGTGGAGGAATTTCGAGGGGTCGCTGACCCGATACTGAACGACCCACTCGACATCAATCACCTTCAGGTCACCCGTCAGCATTAGTGACTCATCTTTTTGCGTCTGATTCTTGCTATAGTTCGTTCGCGAACTACTGCTTTGTGATTCTGAGCGGAAACCAAACTCCTGTTTCAAGATGCGGGCAGTGGGCACCATTTGCGCTGTCTCGATGCCAAAGGGAATCTTAAAATGAAGCCCTGGCTCTTTTTGCCCCACTACTTTGCCAAAGCGTTTGACCACAGCCTCCTCCTCCGGTTGGACAATGTAGTAACTAGTAAATATTCCAATAGCAAGCAGAGCGGCTATCGGCAAAATATAAAGCCACTTGGCTTGTTGGCGTGCTGCGTCCCAATCGATATCATCGAGCGGGTTTCGCGGCATATTTGGAGGCGTGTTTCTATTCATAAGTAAACTATTTATATGTGCTATATCTACAAACCAGTCAAGCACGACTGAATTGTAACAATTATTTGTAAATAGAACTAGAAAGATGACAGGAGAAAGAAAAAGGGGGCAGTCCAATGTTTCATAGTTCACAACATCCAGTCGTGTAATTGCCTCGCTTGATCACATGGTAATGTGCTTCCTGAAATTCAATCTTCTCTTCCGTGGCATCACTCAATCACTGCCATGCTAACCAAAGGCTGAACTAGGGTCATGGAACCTTGGACTGGCCCCTTTTTTGTTCTCCCTTTTTCTCCAATACTTGATGATCTATTTTGAACTCGCGGCGGGTCAGGCGAGTCAGGTGTTCGCATCGGGGTCTGGTTCTGCTGTTCGTTTTTCGGTAAGATATCGCATCAACATTTCGATTGGACCACGCTTAAATCGGCACTGCCATAAGTATGCAAATACGACGCTCACTGCGAAGAATACCCCTGAGGCCAGCAAGGAAAACAAAAGAGTCTGATTCTCCAATCGACCAATCGCTTCGAGGGTTCCCATACCGATAACTACATGTGCGACATACAGGGTAAGGGCTTGCTGCCCGGTCGCCACCCAAGGGCGTATCCATGGCTGACTCCCATACCGCACGCCTATCTCGACAAACACGGCGACAATTGCACTCGCAGCCCCGCCCCGGCCAAAATATATAAGGGCATCGGTGGCATCGGTTTAGTTCCAAAGATAGCCACGATTGCCTCTTGATCTGCTATGCTTACTTCCGCGGATAAGCCGTGAATCAAGAGCCGACTGGTTACCTCTGCGGGAAGCGCCGTGATTAACCCGCCCCAAAATCCCCGACGACGAACCACTAGATTATTCATGTCAAAGCGTCCGACAATCATTCCAATCAGGAGAAAACTCAGCCAAGGAATCGTCGGGTGGAAACCGTTGAAAAACAGATTTCGTATCATTCCAATAGGAGTCCAGAATCCTGCATATTCCAATGTCGTCCAATTCCACTCCTGCTCGTAGTTGAACGCGAAGAACATGACAACGAAACCGACCATGAGCAGAAAGCTCAGGATTGATAACTTCCGGATGGAGCTTGTTAGAAGAAGCGCAGCGACCGCGATGTAAACACCATAGAAGTGCAGAATATCAGCTGGCCAGACTGGGGTATATAAGAGCCCGATAAAAGAGAAAGAATGCCCGTTTTAAAAGGGTGTTGCGGATTGGCACAGTTGCTTTGGGGGCATTTGACTTTCGCGCCTTAGCAGAGAGCAGCGAGATGCCGATTCCAGCCAATAGCACAAAAGTAGCCGCGGCGCGGCCCTCCAGTAATCCAGTGAGGTCAACCAGCCGAGGCGGACCGTTGTTCGCAGTTCCCATTACAATCTTAAAGTTAACTACAACCATCCCAAAGAGCGCCAGCGCTCTCGCAAGGTCGTAGCCAATTATTCGGTTTTTCATATAGCGGTGCTAATTGGCAGACGTTCAAGTGGAGGCAACACATCCCGCCGAAAATGAGATGACGTTGTCGACCTAAAGCTATTTAGATGAGACCTAAAAACTGTGGCAATGTTGAATGACACAATAAACGTTAGGTTGCCAGCGTTTAAAATAAGTACCCATGAAGCTCCGGGTGTTTTTTTAAAGTTGAGATGTGACACATTTAATTTAAACATTGGACCCCCCTTTTTTTTAGGCGATGAGTCAGGCTGTGGCCAAGTTTTGTGTTCTTGGCGGTGATGAAAATGAAGCGCATAAAGAGTTGATTGTAAACATAACGAAATGCCCGCTTTGTTGTGACCCCCTGTTGTGTGATGTCGTTGGAATCAGGGGTAAGAGTAGCGATATGTTTGTTCTAATTTTTTAATTTAAGATAGTTTAAGGGAGTGTCCTTAATTTTGTGTAACTGACTTTTCGCTGATGTTGTTAGATTGATTGTTATTAGGCATTCTGTCCTCAAACTCAATGGAGAATCGATTCAGAGCAGCTGGCCAGTTTCGGATCGGTATGGTCCATTTCTTTTGTGATGTTTTTGATAGCTAGATAAAAGAGCTTGTATACCGCTTCGCTGAAATAAAACAGGTTTCGATTACGGCTGATATTTCTAAATGAGCTGTTGAGCGACTCGATGGTATAAGTGGTATTGATGACCTTGCGGATCTCCTTTGGATAATCAAAGAATGGGGTCAGGTTTTCCCAATGAGCCTGCCAACTTTTGCCAATGGCGGAAAGTGCTCGTCATGGATTCCACGGAATCTAACCAGTGCAGCTTTGGCGGCCTCAGCAGTGGATGCGGTGTAGCAGTTTTTCAGCTCCGCTGCGACCTCCTTACGCTCTTTCCACACGACAAAATTGAAGCTGTTTCGTGTAATGTGAACGATGCATAGCTGGGTAGTGCGAGAATAGACGTTCTTAAGTGCCTCAGGGAAGCCACTGAGCCCATAGACGCAGGAAAAGAAGATGTCACGTAGCTCTCGATTCTGAAGCTCAGTGAGCACGTTTAGCAAGAACTTCGCGCCTTCGTTGGGCGAAGACCACATGCCAAGGACTTCCTTTTGCCCCTCCATGTTAAAGCCCAGAACCAAGTAAATTGCAAGGTTGGAGACCTTTGCGTTGTCTCTGACCTTAACCACAATGGCATCAAGGTAGATAATCGGATAAACTGGATCCAATGGTCGACATTGCCACTCTTTGACCTCTTTGCAGACCGCATTAGACACACAGGAGATTAATGTCAGCGACACTTCGACGTTATACATCTGCTCTAAATACCCCTAGATGTCGCGGGTCGTCATCCCTCGTCAGTAGAGGCTTAAAATGGCATCATCAAAACCGTCAAAATGACGTTGATGTTAAGCACCAAGATCGGCTCAAAATTACCTTCTCGATCACGAGGGACGTTCACCTTAAGATCACCGTCATCGTTGCGTAGGCGCTTTGAGCTGTGCCGATCGCATGCGATGGTCGCTCCGGCAGGACGTTTCTCATTCTTATCGTAGCCTAGGTGAGTCGTCAGACCAGCATCCAGCGCGCGTGTGATCAGACGCTTTTTTAGCTCGGCGAGTAAACCGCCATGGCCAATTAAGTCCTCGGGCTCTAATAATCTTCTAGTAGCTGATCGAGCAGCTGGTTGATTACTTTATTTTTCATGGGATGTTCTCGTTTCTTACTAGTAGAACATCAGCTTTTTCAATTTACACACAATCCTACCCTCTTGGCTAAGGCAGTTATTTAACTGCGATTGAGAACAATACTTTATCGGGGTCTGGCATACTACTCCAAGCGTCTACGTTGGCGACGATCATTCGATTTGGGTAGATGCGCCGCCGATGCCCGTGCTATTCGCTCCGTGGTGGGGCGGTGGATTCGCGGATGATGAGGTTGGCCTTCATCCAGGGCTCCGAGGGGACGTGCGTCTTTTGACCTTGGAGCTTTTGATGTACCCATGCGGCTGCGGCTGCGCCGAAGCGATCGTTGGCGATGTCGACCACACTCAGCGGTGGGCAACTATATTCCGAGCGTGGCGGGTTGTCGCAGACCAAGAGTGAAATGTCCTTGGGGATGCTCAGGCCCTTGCGGTTGCATGCCAGATGCATGCCATCCGCCAATTCACTGCTGGCGGCGAAGATCGCGGTGACTTCGGGGTTTGTCTCCAGTAGTTTGGTGGCGGCATGGAAGCCCATCTCCAGGCCAGAGAATGATTCGTAGGGTGTCGGGGAGGGGATGTGCTCCTCCTTGATGGGGAGGCCGCTGCGGGTGAGTGCATTGCGGTAGCCTTTCAGTCGATCTTGCTGCCCCGAGTTATTCGGCGAGCTGTGCAGGTAGGCAATCATGCGGTGGCCGAGCTGGTGTAGGTACTCCACCGCGCGTTCGGCGAGGTACACATTGTCGACGGTCAGTGTGTTGTCGGGGAAAGCGGGATTTTCGCTAAGTAGGCAGCAGTAGGGCACCTTTTCTTTCTCAAATTGCTCGATAAAAGTGCATTTCTGGTTGCTGTTTAATAGGATCACGCCGTCGGCACTGCGCCGGAACAGCTCTTTGACCACATTCATATTGTTGAGCTTGTCGCAGGAGGCGCTAAATAGTGACAGCTCGATTTCGTTTTGCCGGCAATAGCGACTCGCGCCGTTCAGCACTTCGGCGGAGTAGTCCGATACGATGTCGTGCTGACCTTTTTCGCCAATCAATAACAGGCAGATATTGGTAATCCGCGGCGCGAAGGCGCGCAGCTTGAAGCCTCTTTTTTCAGCTAGGTCCATGACCTGCATGCGCCGCTTCTCGCTGATCCGCGATGAGTTGTTGAGTGCCCGACTGACTGTCGCGGCGCTAATGCCCAGCTCATCGGCGAGTGAATAGATTGTTACGTTTTGTCTTTTCATATTAAATGACCTTTAAAGGGTAACAATTAGGTAACAAGTTACGCAAGGATAAAATGTACGTTGCGTTAATTAGGTTTGTGGGCGCTAGGTAAAGAGCGGAGGATCCGCCGCGGAAAGCTTTCGTATTCATTGCATTGCGCCGTTAAGAGTCACTAGATGGGGGCGGGGAGGCCAAGTCAGAGGCACTGCTCTGCTCTGTTCACAAATTATCATGCGCGCTGGTGTAACTTCTAAATAATTAGTGTTTCTAAGACCTGAACATGTCACTGAGTATAAGTGTGTGATTAGCGATCATAAGCGATCTCTAATATAGCGGTTCTGAGTCTGACTGAGGATTTGTCTCTCTCTCTCTCTATCAAAGCTGATGACTACTTATACAGCACCAACTAGAAGAATTATGCTGCCGTGTAGCAAGTATTGTGATTTAGCGATTCGGAAAGTCTTGGTAAAGTTACTTAAAATGGGACAGAGCATGTGTTAGTCTGGGCAGTTTTG
>TARA_B110000196_G_scaffold190798_1_pt1 | contig 15306 bp, 15 predicted proteins | sample TARA_B110000196 | Tara Oceans TARA_B110000196 (sample SAMEA4397072) | marine metagenome | biome: Polar Biome; feature: [MES] marine water layer (ENVO:01000295) within the mesopelagic zone...; material: water (ENVO:00002006), including particulate matter (ENVO:01000060) such... | reverse complement strand
AGCGCAAGTATTACCAATGTTTACAATAGAGAAAATATTTTCTATTTCAATAGAATTAAATACGAAAGGGTAAATCAGTTGCCTATAATGCCAAGTATTGGCGCAAGTATTACATTCTAAATCGTGATATCTTAAAAAAAATTTAATAAAATTTTTATCAAGTTCGATATTATCGTCTTGAAATAGTATTTTTGGCAACAATTAAATTTGTAAATAATTGTGAGTATTTCTCCTACAAAATACATTTTCGTAACTGGTGGCGTTACATCATCACTTGGTAAAGGAATCATTTCTGCATCATTAGGAAAGCTTTTAATGGGAAGAGGATATAGCGTAACTATTCAAAAATTGGACCCTTACATTAATGTGGATCCGGGAACAATGAACCCCTACGAACATGGCGAATGCTATGTAACAGAAGATGGTGCAGAAACTGATTTGGACTTGGGGCATTACGAAAGATTTTTGAATACTCCAACCTCTCAGGCAAACAATGTAACTACCGGAAAAATATACCAAACCGTTATCAATAAGGAAAGAGAAGGTGCTTATTTAGGAAAAACTGTTCAAATAATTCCTCATATTACGGATGAGATAAAAAGATGTATAAAGCTTTTGGGCGATACAGAAAAGTATGATTTTGTAATTACTGAAATTGGCGGAACAGTTGGTGATATTGAATCCTTGCCCTACATTGAGGCAGTTCGTCAGCTGAAATGGGAATTGGGTGATGATGCTTTATTTATTCATCTTACTTTGGTTCCTTTTCTAAAAGCATCAGGAGAGTTAAAAACAAAACCAACTCAACATTCAGTAAAAACACTTTTAGAATCTGGTATTCAACCGGATATTTTAGTGTGCAGAACAGAGTATGAACTGGGAGTAGATATCAAAAGAAAAATTGCACTGTTTTGTAATGTAGAGAAAGAGTCAGTTATTGAATCTATTGATGTTGATTCTATTTATGAAGTACCAATAAAAATGTTAGATGAGGGGTTAGATAAAGTGGTCTTGAAAAAGCTCAACTTAAATGATTCTACTAAACTAAATTTAAAAAATTGGAACAGCTTTTTAAAGAAACTCAAAAATCCTAAAAAGACAGTTAGTATAGGTTTAATTGGAAAATACATTGAACTGAAAGATTCGTACAAATCCATCACTGAGGCCTTTATTCATGCAGGAACAACACATAATTGTGCAGTTAAGGTAAAATGGATTCATGCTGAAAGTATAAATACAAAAAATATAAAAAAAGAATTGAAGGGATTAGATGGTGTTTTAGTAGCCCCCGGATTTGGTGACAGAGGAATTGAAGGGAAAATTCTTGCGATTAAATATGTTCGAGAAAATAACATTCCTTTTCTAGGAATTTGCCTTGGTATGCAATGTGCCGTTATTGAATTTGCACGAAATGTAATTGGGATGAAAAAAGCCCATACCACCGAAATTGACCCAAAAACAAACTATCCTGTAATTGATATTATGCAGGAGCAGAAAAAAATAATTAATAAAGGAGGTACTATGCGATTGGGGGCATATCCTTGTAATATCAAAAATGGCTCGAATACTAAAAAAGCATACAAGCAAACCTCCGCTCAGGAAAGGCACAGGCACAGATACGAGTTCAATAATACATTTTTGGAAGATTTTGAAAAAGATGGAATGTTAGCGACAGGGATAAATCCAGATAGTAATTTGGTGGAGATTATGGAAATTCCAAAACATCCTTGGTTTGTTGGCGTACAGTTTCATCCTGAATATAAAAGCACTGTTTCATCTCCTCATCCTTTATTTATCGATTTTATAAAAGCTTGCCTTAATCAGAAAAACTAATGAAGCAATACGATAAAAATTCTTTAATAGGGCTTTTATTAATGGGATTTATTCTTATTATTTTCAATACTTATTTCTTTCCACAAGTAGAAGTTGCGAAAACAGAGAAAAAAGATACTACAGGAATTGTTACTACTACTGTCAATGAAGTTCAAATTGAACAAAGTAAAACAGAGATAATAGCAGATGCAATTGTTGACTCTTTATTTAACCAACAATTTGTTAATCAGTATGGGGTATTTGCAAATACAGCAATAGGAACAGAAAAAGAATCCGTTCTAGAAAATGAAAAACTAAAAATCACTTTCTCTAATAAAGGAGGACGAATCACTTCTGTTATTTTAAAAGAATTTCAGACACATGACAGTTTGCCTTTGCAGCTTTTTGATGCCGACTCATCAAGGTTCAATCTACAATTTTCAGTTGGAAAACCTATTAATGCAGAAAATTTATTTTTTGTCGCAAAACAAAATGGAAATGCTTTAAGCATGAAACTGATGGCGAATGCCAATCATTATGTGGAATACATTTATACCATAACGGATGACTATCTCATTGATTTTGATATCCATTTGGTCGGGATGGAAAACCTTATTCCATCAGGAGTAAATTACATGAACTTGGAGTGGCAAATGAAAACGCCACAAACCGAAAAAAGCAAATCGAACCAAGATATGTACACTGGTATACAATACCAATATAGTGCTGACAAGGAAGTTGATTATTTAAGCTTTACTTCAGATGATGAAGAGAAAATAAATGCGCGATTAAATTGGGTTGCTTTTAAACAACAGTTTTTCAGTGCAATCATTATTGCAAAAGATGGCTTTGAAAAGCCAACTCATTTGGAATCTGAAAAGAATGAAAACTCAAAATACATAAAAAATTTATCGGCTCAGTTTGAGCTTCCTTATCAACATAAGAATAACGAACAACTTAATTTTCAATTTTATTTTGGTCCAAATCATTACAAAACATTAAAATCATACAATGCTGGTTTTGAAAAATTAATTCCACTTGGTTGGGGACTTTTCGGTTGGGTAAATCAATACATCATCATTAACCTTTTTGATTTCTTAAGTAAGTATATGAGTAATTATGGTCTGATTATTTTACTACTTACCATTATTATTAAATTGGCACTATCGCCTTTCACTTACAAGGCCTATCTATCACAGGCCAAAATGAAAGTATTAAAGCCAGAGATTGATAAAATAACTGAAAAGCACAAGAAGAAAGATCCAATGAAATCCCAACAAGAAACCATGGCACTTTATCGAAAAGCTGGGGTAAACCCAATGGGAGGATGCTTGCCCATGCTTTTTCAATTTCCGATACTTATTGCCATGTTTCGGTTTTTCCCTGCCTCTATTGAGCTAAGGCAAAAAAGCTTCCTTTGGGCGGACGATTTATCTTCTTATGATTCCATTATGAGTCTTCCTTGGGATATTCCTTTTTATGGAGATCATGTTAGTTTGTTTACCCTTTTAATGACTGTTTCCACAATCATGTACACTAGAATGAATAGTCAATCCATGGGCGGACAAATGGAGCAAATGAAATGGATAATGTACCTTATGCCAATCATGTTTTTAGGATTTTTCAATAATTATGCAGCAGCCCTTTCTTATTATTATTTCTTAGCAAATATTTTTACTTTTTCCCAGCAGTATTTTATGAAACGATTTATTGATGAGGATGCAATATTGGCACAATTGGAAGCCAATAAAAAGAAACCCGCAAAACCCAAATCTAAATTTCAAAAAAAGTTGGAGGATATGCAAAGAAAGCAAGAACAACAAATGAAAAAGAGAGGGAAGTAATTGGTAGATAGACCACAGATTATTGAAAAATTAATTTGGTGATTTGATGATGAGTTAATTAAACAAATAATCAAATAAACATTTATAAAAATGAAACAAATCTTACTATTATTTTTATGTTTGACTTTTGCTTGTGGAAGCAGTAAAAATAGCACAGAAACAAAAGTAAAAAAGGAGAAAAAAGAACTTATTATTTCCTTGCAAAGAACCCCATGCTATGGAACTTGCCCTATTTACAAAATGGAAATTTTTTCGGATGGCTCTGCCTTTTATCATGGCGAACGCTTTGTAGAAAAAATGGGAGATTATGAATTTAGCGTAAGCCGAGAAACAATAAACTACATCCTAAAAAAAGCGGTTGAAATTGGCTTTTTTGAATTGGAAGACAAATACACAGCTAACATAACTGACCTTCCAAAAACCATTACTTTTATGAAAAATGGCAAAGACGAAAAAAGGGTTATCGATTATTATGGCGCCCCAAAAGCTTTAAAGGAATTTGAAAGTTTAGTAGATGGTTGTATTGATTATAGAAGGATGAAAAAGTTGGAGGATTAGATTTTCTCTAAAAAAAGTTCCATTCCTTTCTGTTTTTCAGCATCTAAATGATAAGAGATTTTGTTGTTCAAATAATCAGCAGGATTGTTGCAATGGCTATAAATAGAAGCAGCCGAATCAATAGCTTTTTGGGTGTTTTGAAGTCCAAAAGAGAGTGCCTTATTAAACTCTTTTATAAACTCTTTATCTATTTTTTTATTTGCAATCCAACAGGCAAATACAAAAGGCAAGCCTGTATGGCTTTTCCAAATTGCAGATAAATCATAAACATATTTAAATTTACTTTGATACTGAAAAGCCCTATCTCCTATAATAATCCCTGCCTTTTTTCCTTTTATTTTCTGTTCATAATTTCCTTTTGCTACTAATAATTTTGGAGATACCTTCCAATATTCTTTTAGTAATATTTTCAATAATTCTACTGAGGTCTTGGATTGGTAATCCAAAAAAATACTTTCTATTTCATTAATTGGAACATCAGAAAAAAGACAAACAGTATCTACTGCTCCATCTGCCCCAATGCAGAAATTTGAAATAATGTAGGTATTCTGCATTTGCTTTAAAACAACAATAGGAACCAAACTAATATCCACTTTGTTATTCAGTAATTTATCAGCACAAGCAGAAGGAATATCCAAACTGATATTCAATTTTTTATCTAATCCACTTTGTTTTAATCCATAGATAAATGGAATGGTATTAAGGTAGGAGACAACTGAAAGTTTATATTTCATCAAAAAATCCCTAATAATTGATTAATAAATAAAATGGTGATGTAAATGCTGACTGAAAATTTAAGAACTGTTCCACTCAAAAACCCAGCTAATGCACCCAATGCAATTTTTATGGCTCGATTTGTGTCTTCCTTTGCTTCCATTTTTGCCCCTAAAAAAGCGCCCAAAAATGGACCAATAATTATGCCAAATGGCGGGAAAAGTAATAGCCCTAAAACCAATCCTAAAATAGTTCCGTTTATTGCTTTTCTTCCTCCTCCAAACTTTTTTACTCCATAAATTTGTAGCCAATAATCTAGGAAAGTGATGGTTATAACAATTACTCCTAACAGCCACAAAGTATCTGTCTCAATATAAAAAGAAGTAAAAAAATGAAAAACCAATAACCCAAAAAAAGAAATAGGAGGACCTGGTAAAGCAGGAATTACACAGCCAATTAGTCCTATTAGCAACAGTATGCTTACAAAAGTTATTATTAAAATATCCATTTTTCAAAAATAAGAAAAGAAAACACTTAAAAAGACTGAAACTTATGATTTGCCAAAATCAAATTCATTACGCAATTATTTAGTAAATTTGCAGCTTCTTAAAAAATAGAAATATGCCCCTTAATGCATTATCAGCAATATCGCCAATTGACGGAAGATACAGTAAGAAAACAGAAAGTTTGAAGCAGTATTTTTCAGAAGCAGCTTTAATTAAATACAGAGTATTGGTTGAAGTGGAGTATTTTATTTCCCTGTGCAATTTTCCTTTACCTCAACTACAAAATTTTCCTACTAAAAAATACGAGCTTTTAAGAAATTTATATGCTAATTTTACCAATGAAGATGCACAAAAAATAAAAGATATTGAAGGTGTAACAAACCATGATGTAAAAGCTGTGGAATATTTTATAAAAGAAAAATTCGATAAATTAGGATTGCAAGATTTTAAAGAATTTATCCATTTCGGACTTACCTCACAAGATATTAATAATACTGCTGTTCCACTATCGATTAAAAATGCTATGGAAGAAAATTATCTTCCTCAAATCAAAAACATAGTGGCAAAACTGAAAGCAAATGCAAAGCGGTGGAAAGATGTGGCGATGTTGGCTCGAACTCATGGGCAAGCAGCATCTCCAACCAGATTAGGAAAAGAAATAATGGTTTTTGTAGAACGAATAGAAAATCAATTAGCGCTTTTAAATAACATTCCTTTTTCTGCAAAATTTGGTGGAGCAACAGGTAACTTTAATGCACATCATGTCTCTTATCCTGAAATTGATTGGGTAAGTTTTGCAAATAGCTTTACAGCTGATGCTTTGGGATTGGAAAGACAGCAAACAACTACACAAATTGAGCATTACGATAATGTAGCAGCCCTGACGGATAATTTGAGCAGAATCAACACCATCTTAATTGATTTTTCAAAAGATATCTGGACTTATGTATCTATCGATTATTTCAAACAAAAAATAAAAGAAGGGGAAGTTGGCTCATCAGCAATGCCACACAAAGTAAACCCAATTGATTTTGAAAATGCAGAAGGAAACCTGGCTATAGCAAATGCAGTTTTCAATTTCTTATCAGGTAAATTGCCAATTTCTCGTTTGCAAAGAGATTTGACAGACAGCACAGTTTTACGAAATATAGGCGTTCCTTTTGCTCATACAAGTATTGCTTTCGCTTCTTTGGAAAGGGGATTAAATAAATTGGTGCTCAATAAGAAAGCGATTGATACCGATTTGGAGAAAAATTGGGCAGTGGTTGCAGAAGCCATACAAACCATTTTAAGAAGAGAAGGATTTAAAAATCCTTACGAAATGCTAAAAGAACTTACCAGAAACAATGAGGTGATAAATGCAGAAAGTATTGCTAACTTTATCAATAATTTAGAAATTTCTGAAAAGGTTAAAAAAGAATTATTGGCTATTACGCCATTCAACTATACCGGGATTTAAGTAGTAATTTTATGCTTAACAAGATAATCTTCCCAATTCCAAATAAAATGGGTCATTAGGTTTTTCAGTTCCTGAAAAAAAATAGGATTTGGCTCATTTTTCCTTTTGAATAAATTCACCTGAAAATCATTGATATTGTATTTGTCAAAAACGGCAGTTGCCATTGCCTCAATGCAATTGTCAGCCTTGCGTAAAAGATCGGAAAAATAAGTTTCATAATCTACTAATTGTTCAAGTGCAATATCATTTTCCCCTTCTACTTTTTCTGCCATAATATCAATAAGCTGATTGTGCAATTTTTCGGCCTGCTCATCATCAAAAAAGGAAGGAATCATTTTTAGGTTTCCAACAAAAACAATAAGGCGAAACCACCTAATATCCTTATTTGATAGATTAGGGTTTCTTTCCAAATTATTATTGTTATTGATAAAATCTTGTATTTCTACAAAGCCATTTACAATCACTTCATCAAGAGTGGTGACAAGAAGATTAGCTGTTTTTAAAGAGTTTATCTTTTTCTTTTTAGATAATAATCCAAGAAATTTTATCATATTTATTATTTCAGATTAAAATATATTCTCGACTTTTCCATTATCTGATTCCCAATTGCAAGGCAAGCGGTTGCCGCAGGAGATGGCGCATTAAGAACATGTAAATTATTTTTGTTTTGCACAATTCTGAAATCATCAATCACCTCTCCGTCAATGCCTAGAGCCATGGCCCTTACTCCACTTCTTCCTTCAATAATATCCTCCATTTTCAAAGTTGGTATCATCTTTTGTAATTCTTTCAAAAATAGAGCTTTTGAAAAAGCCCTGCGATACTCATTCAAGCCAAATTTCCAATGATTTATGAACAACCTCCAAGTACCTAAAAAGCTTAGTACCTGAAAAGAATCCTTCCATGAAAAGTCTGTTTTTTTATACCCTTCTCTTTTAAAAGTAAAAACTGCATTTGGACCGCACTCAATCTCTCCATTCATCATTCTTGTAAAATGAACGCCCAAAAAAGGGAATTCAGGATTAGGAACTGGATAAATTAAGTTGTTTACTTTACATTTCGCTTGATTTGATAACTGAAAATAATCTCCTCTAAAACCCACAATCTGCATGTCTAATTTCACCTTGTCTTTTTTGGCTAAACGGTCGGAAAACAAACCACCGCAAAAAATAGTGTGCTCAACTTTCAGCTTTCCTTTTGTTGAAAACAACAGCCCATCCTCTATCTCTAATACTTCACAATTTAAAGCTATTTTACTTTTAGGATTCATCTGTTTGATCAATTCTGCAAACTTATTACATACCTCCTTATAGTCTATAATTCCAGATTGAGGAACTGAGAGAGCAGCAGCACCCTCTGCTTCTGGCTCAATCTTTTTGAACTCTTGAGGAGTTAATATTTGTAAATCTTCCAAGCCATTTTGCTCCCCATTAAGTTTTAAATTTTCTAATCGAATGGCTTCCTTCTTTGTTACTGCCAGCACTATTTTACCACAAATATTATGTTTTATATTATTTTCTTTTGCAAATTGAATCAATTGCTTTCTTCCTTTAACACAATTTTTGGCTCGAAAAGTTCCTGGCTTATAATAAAGACCGGAATGAATAACCCCAGAATTTCTTCCTGTTTGATGAAAAGCAAGTTCACCTTCCTTCTCCATTACGATAATATTTAATTTCGGGAATTCTTTCTGAATTTGATAAGCAGTAGCTAATCCAACGATTCCTCCACCAACAATTGCTATATCGTATGTGGTTTCTTGCATTTAGTAACTACTTATTTTCTTTAATGGTAAATACACGCGAGATGTTAAAACCAAAATAAATATCTGCATCCATCCAGTTTCCTGTGGTTTGATGAATAAATACTGGTTCAATCATTGCTGGGGAATTACTCAGATGCAACTGAAAAACATGCCCGCCTGTTTCAATATCAAAACCAAATGACAATACATCATTATTTATTTTTCCATTTATCTGAATAAAATATTCTGCATTTACAGAAATGCGCTTTGTTAGTTTTTCTCTTGCGCCAAATCCTAAGGAAATTCTATCATTTTTTTCTGCATAGTTTACCAAATTGTAATGCACAAAGGTAGGCGAGATTTGAACAGATAAATCTCTATTTATTTTTCTGGAAATAAGTATTTGATGGGCAAAACTGAGTTGATTGCTAAAATCAAAAGTTTCTTCTTTGGTTTCACTCCACCTGTACTGTTTAATGAAAATAGCAGAATTTATTGCAACAGTAACAGGGAATTCTTTACTTCCTTTGCTTTGTCTTTTTAATCTAATTTTTGTGCTTGCATCTATTGTTTTAAGGGCTGAACTCCTTCCAATTCCTATACTCATCCAATCCTTAATCCCATAGTCAAAACCTAATCTAATTTGGGAATTATCTAAGCCAAATAAATTGTAAAAACCAGAATTCAAAGTTCCAAACCTATGTTGAATTTGAAATTGCAAAACTCCTTTTGATAACACCTCCACCGATTGTCCGTTTACAACTTTTTTTCCTTTGAAAGTGGCGGTGATATACATTGGTTTATCATCCGAGCCAATCATGGACAACAAATTGTCTTGTGCTTTTGCGAAAAAACCAAATAACATTATAAAAACTAATACATTTTTTTTCATTGTTTTTGGAGTTCAATATTCACTTTCACCTCTATTTCTTCTGCAATATTATACATCACAATTCTAGGGATTTTAATTTTATAATCTTCTAATTTTATGATAAATTTTACAGCAGAAATATAAACAGTATTTTCATGCACTAATAAATTCCCAGTAATATTAATAAAGTTAGTTTCTCCATGAATGGTAAGCTTGCCCTCTACATGTGCAGTACCATTTTTGTTTTCAGTTACTTTTCCTACAAAAGTAGATTTTGGATAAATATCTGATTCCAGATAATTTTCATTAAAATGGGTTTGCATTAATGATTTTGGAAATATAAAATCAGAAATATTTAACTGAAAAACTAACGCTTTGGTTTTAGCATCATATACGGCAGAAACTTTATTATTTACAGCCGAAATATCTTCCACTGGCGCCTTAGAAAAAAAGGTAATTGTTCCCTCTTCCCCTAGATATTGTTGTGCATTTGCTTGCAGAAAAAACAATAATAAAAATACGCTAATTATTAGGCGCGCCATTTTCTTTCCAGTTTTCAATAATTAATATTTCCTCTGTACTTAATCTTTCTCCATTCGTTGGCATAAATCCAACTTCTCTTTTTATACTTTCAATAACCGTTCCGTTAATCACATTATCCCGAATTTCCTGGAAATTTGATAAGGGCATTATTCCATTAGAGTTATTTTGAAAATGACATCCTATACAATTCTTTTCAAAGATTGGTTTTACACAGTCGGAAAAAGAAGGATTATCTGTTTCACAAATAGATAATTCATTATAAGTGCAAGAAGTAATAACTAGCATACTTAGTATTAAAAAAAATCTCATCTTACAAAGTTATTGCTTTTTGTAAAAGTAATTCTATTAAATAGCAATAAACCGACAACAAATAAAATAATTACTACCCAAAGTGCCATTTGCTGGCTATAATAAGTGGTGATAATTCCAAAAAGTAAAGGTCCTAAAAAGGAAGTTGCCTTACCGGTAAGGGCAAAAAATCCAAAGAACTCATTTTGTTTCTCCTTTGGCACGAGTTGCGCCATAAGCGATCGACTACAAGATTGGTTTGGTCCAACCATTAAGCCAATTAAAACTCCCGCAACCCAAAACATTTCTTTTGGAAAATTGGTTTCAGGAGCAATATACGCTAAAAGAGTGGCTATTATTAAAACAACTAAAGAGATATTAATTACCTTTTTTACGCCAATTTTATCTTCCAAATAACCAAATAAAAAGGAGCCAAAGCCGGCACAACTATTCAGCACAATACCTAATAACATCACTTCTTCAAAGGTAAAATTAATAGTTCCAACTGCATAAATTCCTCCTAATGCAAAAATAGTAACTAGCCCATCATTAAAGAATAAACGAGCTATTAGAAATTGAGATATTTGCTTGTAGTATGTAATAGAGTTAAAAGTTTTCCTTATTGTAGAAAATGAATCGCTAATGTGTTTTTTGGTGAGTTTATCTTTCTTTCTATCTTTTAAAAACATAAAAGTGGGAATACTAAAAATAGCAAACCAAATACCCACCAAAATATTAATCTTTCTAAGTTCATCTGGAATATTTATGTCAACCAAAAAAAGTGCTAAAAACAAAGCTAACAAGCCTCCCACAAAACCCAAGCCCCATGCAAAACCCGAAATACTTCCACTATTATCTTTATTGGATAAATCGGGTAAATAGGAATTACAAAAAACCGAGCCCATTTCAAAAGCAATATTCGCAATTATAAATAATGTGAGTGCAAAAAACACATCCCCTGCCTCTGGGAAATACATGAGAACAGAAAACACGGCGCAAATCCAAGTAAACAAGATAAGGAAGAATTTTCGGTAACCACTATTGTCGGCAATGGCACCCAGTATTGGCGAGAGAACTGCAACAATAATTGCAGTAATTGCAATTGCATTTGCCCACATTGCTGTCCCTATTTGAGGATTTGGAGCTATCACTTTAACAAAAAAAGCACTATAAATAAAAGTGACAATAATTGTAGTGAAAGGCTGATTGGCAAAATCATAGAGCGACCAAGCAAAAACTTCCTTCCTGTTTTTAATTTTTGATATCATAAAATTATAAAAACCAATAATACAATTTTTATTACTAATCAGCTTTTTACTTCTTTAATCTTAAAAAAATGTAAATTTGCACATTAAAAAAATTAAAATGAATTTAGAAGGAATTATTGCAATTACAGGAAAAGCTGGGCTATTTAAAGTAATATCGCAGGGGAATAATGCGGTAATAGTAGAGAGTTTAACCGATAAAAAAAGAATGCCAATTACAGCACGATATCAAGCAAATACTTTGGAGGAAATTGGTATTTATACCTTGGAAGACACAACTCCATTGTCGGAAATTTTTGACACTATTTCCAAAAAAGAAAATGCAAAACAAAGCATAGGCCATAAAGTTTCAAAAGAAGAGTTAATCAAATACTTTGAAGAAATTTTGCCTAATTATGATGAAAAGAGGGTGTATATTTCTGACATTAAAAAAGTAATTCAGTGGTATAACGCCTTGCAAACTGCTGGTTTAATTGAGTTGCCAAAAGCAGAAAAGAAAACTCCGAAAAAGAAAGAAACTACTGAAAAAGTATAATTATGCAAACTACTATCGCAATACCAATACGCCAAAAAAGGAAATTTGTTTCTGAAAATTTAGTAATTGATTCTTGGGGAAAGATAAAATCACTGTTTGATAATTTAGTAGAAAGAGAAATATCTAATGCAAATGAATTAGAAAAATGGATGTTAGACCGTTCTGAACTGGAAGCCGTTTTGGAAGAGGATATGGCTTGGCGTTACATCAAAATGAATATTGATACTACTGATAAAAAATTGGGAGAACGATTTTCGTTTTGGATTAAAGAAATTGCACCAAAAACTGCTCCTTATTCTCATAAATTAAATCTAAAGTTGGTAGAGAGTCCTTTTCTAAAAGATTTAGAGAGGGAAAAATACCGTATCTATTTAAGAAGTGTAAACAAGAAAATTGAAATATTCCGTGAAGAAAACATTCCTTTATTTACTACAATGGAACAAAAGCAACAAGAATATGGTGCTATTTCTGCAAAGATGTCAATAGAGGTAAATGGTGAGAAATTGACCATGCAAAAAGCCGCACAATTATTAAAAAGTACGGATAGAGTAAAAAGAGAAGAGGTCTACAATAAAATCAATACTAGACGATTGCAAGACGAAAAAGCATTGGATGATTTATTTGATGAACTAATTGCTTTAAGACAACAAATTGCGAAAAATGCTGGCTTTGATAATTATCGTGATTATATGTTTGCAGCTATGGGACGTTTTGATTACACCCCTAAAGATTGCTTTAGTTTCCATGATGCTATTGCACAAGAAATCGTTCCTATTATCAATTCATTCGAACAAAAAAGAAAAGATATATTAGGATATACTTCATACAAACCTTGGGACACAGCTGTTGATGTTGATGGTCTTGCACCTTTAAAACCATTTGAAGGAGGAACTCAGCTAACTGATTTATCAGTAGAATGTTTCAATAGGTTAAGACCTTATTTTGGAGAGTGTCTTTCCACTATGAAAGCAATGAAGCATTTGGATTTAGAATCAAAAAATGGGAAAGCTCCAGGAGGTTTTATGTACCCACTTTATGAAATAGGCGTTCCTTTTATCTATATGAATGCAGTAGGTTCTCAAAGGGATTTAGTAACTATGGTTCATGAAGGTGGTCATGCTGTTCACTCTTTTTTGAGTAGAGATTTAGCCATGACTGAATTCAAATCTACTCCTTCTGAAGTTGCTGAATTAGCATCTATGGCTATGGAACTTTTATCTATGGATCATTGGGATGTATTCTATAAAAATGCTGATGATTTAAAAAGAGCAAAACTTGAACAATTAGAAAAAGCATTAGAAACCCTACCTTGGGTTGCTTCTATTGATAAATTCCAACATTGGATTTACACTAATAAACACACTGCACAGCAGAGGAAAGAAAAGTGGCTGGAAATTTCTGCAAAACTTGGAAATCAAATAATTGATTGGGAAGGCAATGAAAATGTACATGCCAACCTTTGGCAAAGACAATTGCACCTTTATGAAGTTCCCTTCTACTATATTGAATACGGCATGGCGCAATTAGGGGCAATTGCAATGTGGCGTTCTTACAAAGAATTGGGAGAGAACGGATTAGACAATTATATGGAAGCATTGAAATTGGGTTATACCAAAAGTATTTCTGAAATTTATGAAACGGCTGGAATAAAATTTGATTTTTCAGCACAATATGTAAAAGAATTATCTGATTTTATCAAAGAAGAATTGTCCAAATTAGAATAAATTATTACCATGAAAGATAACAATGCCAAATCGTTTAAGCAGAAAGTTCACGAAATTATTTTTGAAGCAGATACTGTAACTGGTAAATTATTTGATGTTATTCTGTTAGCAGCTATTCTCCTTTCTATTATAGGTGTCATGTTAGAAAGTGTTGATGAGATAGACAAAAAATATCATGAACTAATAATGGCTTTTGAATGGGGTTTTACCATTCTTTTTACAATTGAATATTTCTTTCGTATTTATGCTGTTAATAGATCGTTTAAATATATATTTTCATTTATGGGCATAGTAGATTTGTTAGCTATTATTCCAACCTATTTAATATTTATTTTTCCTGCAGTGCATTGGATGTCTGTTATTAGAGCAATAAGACTGATTAGGATTTTTAGAATTTTTAAACTATCAAGATATTTACGTGGAGCTCATACAATGCAGATAGCTTTAAGATCTTCTCGTCCAAAAATTATCGTTTTTTTACTTTCAGTAATGTTATTAGTTATTATATTAGGAACATTAATGTATATTATTGAAAATAGCGCTAGAACAAATGGTTTTGAAAATATTCCAAATTCAATATATTGGTCAATAATTACTCTTACTACTGTTGGTTATGGGAATATTGTTCCAATGACGATACTTGGAAAAATAGTTGCCTCTTTCATAATGATTTTAGGTTATGGAATTATTGCTGTTCCAACTGGTATTGTAACGGCAGAATTTTCCAGAAAAAGAAAGGAAAAGGTAAATACACAAGTTTGCCCGGACTGCACTGCAGAAGGACATGAAATGGAAGCTAAATTTTGTAATAAATGTGGAGCGGAACTTAATCCATAATATTTAAAACCTAAAATGAAAATATTCGTTTCAATAATCGATAGTATTATTGGATGATTAATATCCATACATTATGGATATTAAATACTCAATCAAGATAAGATTTCTATAGTTTATTTTATCCTTTTCGGATTAGTTGGAGCTCTTTTATCTTGGAATATTATAAATCTTTTTTTGAGGAAATTAAAGTAGTACCACCCTCTCCCCTTCATACCAAAAAGCATAATTGCTTTTGTAAATTTTCTCAATAGCATTCCGCTTAATTTTCATGGTTGGCGTCAGTAAATTATTTTCAATCGTCCAATCCTCAGTAACTACAACTATATTGTGTAATTTTTCGTGCTTGTCCAATTTAGGATTAACTACCTCCATAGTTTTTGCCAAACTTGCAATTAAATCTTCCTTAGTTTTTGCTTTTCCTCTTTCCGAGAGTACTACCAAAACAATAGGCTGAGGAAGTCCATCACCTACCACACAGATTTGCTCTAAATTTTTATTAGCAGAAAGTTTCATTTCAATAGGGGAAGGCGCTACATATTTTCCTTTAGTCGTTTTGAAGATATCCTTTACTCTACCTGTTATTGTTAAGAATCCATTCTCGTCAAT
>TARA_B110000196_G_scaffold48054_1_pt1 | contig 15361 bp, 13 predicted proteins | sample TARA_B110000196 | Tara Oceans TARA_B110000196 (sample SAMEA4397072) | marine metagenome | biome: Polar Biome; feature: [MES] marine water layer (ENVO:01000295) within the mesopelagic zone...; material: water (ENVO:00002006), including particulate matter (ENVO:01000060) such as...... | reverse complement strand
ATAACTAGTGGTTCGTTAAAAGTACTTATACAAGAAAGTATAACCTTACCTAATAAAAATGAGGAGATTTGTATTAACGAAATCACCATCCCTGGCATTACTCAAACAGTAAGAAGAGTTGATACTATATCTACCAAATTTAGTGGCAGTGGAGTTGAAATTTTAAGATTTGTTGATTCTGAAGAACAACAAGTAGCAGGTTCATTTGTAAGAGATACAGTTAAGTACATGAGATTTACGAATTTATGTTCTTCACACTTTATTTCTCTTTACTTAATCCAAGATAGTCCTGAATCAACCTCACCTAACACTACTAATAATGGTTCTGGTGATGAGACATTATTTAAGATAGATGCAGGTAAGTCAATGGTGTTTTCAAATGCACAAATACAAGGAACAGATTATTATGATTATGTCGTAGAAGGATATGTTGACATTCAATATTTTTCATCATTTGCTGCCTTATCTTCAATAAAAGCAAAAGCAGATACTAAAGATATCCAAATAGAATATTTTGTAGCTTCTTCTTAATATTTATAACAAAATTAAATTAAATAAAAAATGGCATTAACATACAGATCAGTAAAAGGTTCAGCATTAACAATTGATGAATTAGATAATAATTTTAGACATTTCACTGGATCCCATGCAATCACTGGGTCCCTTACAATATCAGCTGATTTAACAGTTGAAGGATCAGTAGTTTCATTAGCAGCTTTACCAACAGTAGACCCTGCAGTTGCAGGTCAACTTTGGAATGATGCCGGGACTTTAAAAGTATCATTATAGTTTATACTTAAAACTTACATAAAAAAATTAAGGGCTCAATATGAGTCCTTTTTTTCATATTTATAACAAAACATAGATTATGAATATACCTATTTGGGATGGTTCAAGTTCATTCGCACCCGGAGAAACACCTTTTGGTTTTTATGATAATGACGCTGAATTTAGAAGAGATGCTGATAAAGTAGCTGTTTTCTGTGCAAACAGAATGGGTTACCCATTAGTTGACATCGAACTACAATCAGGTTCTTTTTATACGGCATTCGAAGAAGCTGTAACCATGTATGGGAATGAAATATGGGCCTATATAGTTAGAGATAATTTTTTAGATTTAGAAGGTCTTTCAATATTTGAAGAATTAAACGAAACAATAATAACACCAAGCTTTGCTTCTATTGTTAGGTTAACTGAACAATATGCTGATGAAGCAGGAGTAGGGGGAAACATCCCCTGGTATTCTGGTTCTTTTGCTTTAACTAGAGGACAACAAAATTACAGTTTTGAAACATTTATGTCAGCTAGTGGGTTTACTGGATCTGCTTATTCTGAAGGAATAGAAATTAAACGAGTATTTTATCAAGAACCAGTACCTGCATCTTCTCAATTTTTAGATCCATACTCTGGATGGGGTTTTGGAGGTGGTATCGCAGCCGGAATGGCAGGAGTTGGAGGATTTGGTGGTAGTCAAGGGTTTTTAATGATGCCATTAAGTTTTGATATGCAAGTAATCCAATCTATTGAAATGAATCAAATGGTTAGGAGATCTAATTATAGCTTTGAAGTTCATGGAAATGATCTTAAGGTATTTCCTGTTCCTAACCAAAGTGGTGCTATATGGTTTCAATACATTTTTAATAGTGATAGATCATCAGGTGCTATAAAATGTGCCGAAGATAAAATTAATAATGTTAGTAACGCTAACTTTAAAAACCCTAAATATAGTTTAATTAATTCTATTGGTAGACAGTGGATATTTGAAATGACATTAGCCATTTGTAAAGAAATGTTAGGGTATGTTAGAGGTAAATATTCAAGCATCCCAATTCCAAATGCAGAAGTAAACCTTAACCAAGGTGATTTAATATCTGCGGCAACTGCTGAAAAAACAGCCTTATTAGAAAGATTAAGAGCATATCTTGATGAAACTTCTAGAGCAGCCTTATTAGGAAGAAAAGCACTAGAAGCAGAATCTAAAATGGTAGAATTACAACAAGTCCCTTGGACAATTTTTATAGGATAATATATGGCAATGTTTACAGGACAGAGAGATGTCTCTCTGGTAAGAAAATTTAATAGAGAATTGATGGGTAACATTATTACCCAACAATGTTCTTTGTATCAATTTAAATTAGAAGAAACTAAAGTAAATATTTATGGTGAAGCAGCCGGGTCTAAATTTTATAATGGTCCTTTCTTATTTAATGTTTTAATTAATAGGCAGGATCAAGCATATGCTGAAAATGAAGAAGGAATACAGTTTAATCAACCTATTGATTTTTATTTCTTTAGAGATGATTTAGTTGACGCTGATGTAGTACCTGAAGTAGGTGATATTGTTTTATACCAAGAAAGCTATTATGGTGTACAGAGTACAATAGGTAACCAATATTGGGGAGGTAAAAATCCTGATTATCCAAACGAAGTAAATCCTTTAAATCCTGGATTAGAAAAATTTGGTAGTAATTTATCAATTTTAGTATCAACATATTATATACCAGCAGATAAAGTAGCAATTTCACCTTATGTAGAAAGAATGTAATGAGCAAAATTAGAAAACCCATACCAAAAACCCAAAAACAATTAAGTGTTGAACAGCAAAAGGCGTTTGATACTGAAAGAGGTAACCCAAACGCTAGAATCAACCCAAACGAATCAGAAACTGGGATAGATTTTAATAGATCTACTAAATTAAGTTTTAAAGGTGATTCTACAAAACCCTTTTCTATAGGTATACAAGATCTTGATGAAGCGGTATTTTATTATTTTAAAAATGTAATTAAACCTTTTGTATTTCAAAATGGAGAAAGAAGAAATGTTCCTGTAATATATGGTTCACCTGAAAGATGGAAATCATTCCAACGTGATGGTTACTATAGAGATAAAAGTGGTGCCATAATGCTACCTATTATTGTTTTAAAACGAGATACATTAACAAAAGATAGAACAGTATCTAATAAACTAGATGCTAATGGTGTAAATTTATATGGATCGTTCCAAAAAAGATACAGCCCCGATAATTTTTATAACAATTTTTCAATATTAAACAATAAAAAACCAGTAAAAGAACATTATGCAGTAGCTATGCCTGATTTTGTGACATTAGAATATAGTGTTATTGTTCAATCCTACTATATGGAACAATTAAACAAAATTATCGAAGCATGTGAATACGCATCAGATTCTTACTGGGGTAATCCCGAAAGATTTAAATTTAGAGCTTTTATCGATTCCTTTGCAACTGAAACTTCACTAACTAAGGGTATGGATAGGTTAGTAAAAGGAACATTTAAAATCCAATTGAGAGGATACATTATACCTGATACAATCCAAAAAGAAATGCATTCCATTCAAAAGTGGAATTCTAAATCCAAAGTTACAATTAATATGGAAACTACCCGTAATGCTGACACATTCGAACCAGGCATTAGAACACTCCCTAATGGACAAACTCGTCAAGAGTAATTTGGAGATCGTTAAATAGTTATGTATATTAAGGTTACTGAAACTAACCACAGTTATATAGTAGTAAATGAAGAAAACACCAAAGATATTTGCCCACGGTAGTTATATAGGAACTACAGGATACGCTAACCATACTAGATTTTTTTATAGAGAACTTTCAAAATTATATAGTTTAAAAGTTAGAAATTATACTGTAGGAAAAACCTGGGTGGGTCAAAGTGAAGAACCCCACAACGATGAAAAGGATTTTGATTCTTTAGATAAACAACTTTTATGTGAACAATCCTTATGGGATTCTGAAAGAAATCTAAACCACCACCCTGTATATTTATCTCATGGTGAAAGCTTTGATCATAACCTAAATATTGTTTTAAACGAAACAGATCATTTTTTCTATTATGAAGAGTACGACGGTCCTAAAATAGCATATAACGTTTGGGAATCAACCCGTCAACCTGATCGATTTTTTAATAAATTAAAAGAATACGATCAAATATGGGTTGCTTCTAATTGGCAAAGAGATTGTACTATAGAACAGGGAATGAACCCAGATAAAGTAAAAGTTATACCTGAAGCAGTAGATGGTAATATATTCCAACCTAACTCTTCAGTTACATTACCAGAATATAAAGATGAAAGATTTAAATTTGTATTATTTGGTAGATGGGATTATAGAAAATCCACTAAAGAAATAATTGAATGTTTCCTCCAAGAATTCAGTAAAGATGAACCAGTAGATTTAGTTTTATCTATAGATAACTTGTTTGCTAAAGATGGGTTTGATAATACTGAAGACAGATTAAAACATTATAATCTAGAAGACCCTAGATTAAAAATAAAACATTTTCCTACTCGAGAAGAATATATAAAATACCTACAAAAAGGTCATGTATTTTTATCTTGCGCAAGAGCTGAAGGGTGGAACTTACCTTTAATTGAAGCTATGGCTTGTGGTACTCCTTCAATATATTCAAATTGTAGTGCACAGTTAGAATTTGCAGAAGGGCTTGGAATACCTGTAGATATAAAATCTATGTCTGAAGCTAAAAGAGGTGAATATAGTAGTTTTTCCCAATCTTTATTAGTTGGGGAATTTTATGAGCCGGATTTTGACCATTTGAAAACTCAAATGAGAGATGCTTATGTTAATTATAAAAAACACAAAAAACAGGCATTATTAGAGTCTAAAATTATTAGAGAAAAATTCACTTGGGAAAATGCTGCTAAGATAGCCAGCAATGAAATAGATAATTTTTTAGATAACTTACCAAAAAATAAAATAGAAATAAGTTTTAATTTAGGCCCAAAAGTTGAAGTTAAAGGACATAATAAAGAAGAATATTTTGTTGAATTTATAGATAGTTCTACTAATAAAGTAATACATTCATCCACAATTAAAAACAATATGTGGACCAAATGTAATAAATCTTACCATATTCCTTGGGTTATAAAAGTAAACGGAGTAATAATCCATACTTTTGATTTAAAGGATAAAACAGTCAAAATTAACTTTGAATCAAAAGCATTAGGAGACACACTTGCTTGGACTCCACAAGTCTTAGAATTTTATAAAAAACATAAATGTAAAGTAATAGTAAGTACTTTTCACAATGAATGGTTTGAAACACTCCCAGCATATAAAAACATTAAATTTATAAAACCTGGAAAATCTAGTAGCTCTTATGTTACTTATCAAATAGGTTGGTTTAAAAGTAATAAAGGAGATTGGAAAAATTTCGATCATCACCCCAATCAAGTAAATACTATACCACTTATACAAGCTGCTACTGATATTTTAGGTTTACCTTATAAAGAAGTACATTATGGAATAAACTTTATACCTAAAAAACGACCAATTAAAGGTAAGTATGTATGTATCGCTCCAAGAGCAACATCAGGTTTAAAAGAATGGCCACATGAAAACTTTAGATCGTTAGCAAAAAAATTACAAAGTAAAGGGTATAAAGTAGTTAATATATCTAAAGAAGGCTTTAAGGGAACCAATATAATAGACAAAAAGAATTTAAAGTGGGAAGATACTTTAAATCATTTATACCATGCTGATTTATTTATAGGGTTAGGTTCTGGTTTATCATGGCTTAATTGGGCATTAGATAAACATACAGTTATGATAAATAACTTCATCCCACATGGATTTGAATTTACTCATAATTTAACTAAAATAGAAAACCACTCAGTATGTAATAATTGCTGGGTTAGCCCTTCTTATGTGTTTGATCCCGGAAATTGGGATTGGTGTCCAGAAAATGAAGGAACAAAAAATCAACACATATGTCAAAAATCAATAACTACGGATGTGGTGTATAACAAAGTTTTAGAGGTGTTAGAACCAAAAAAAAAACTTAATTTTACATGGATAACAGGTGGAAATGAAGCCTATTTACCTATGATAGAAGTATTAGCTAAAAGCTTATTAAAATATTCTAAACACAAACTTATAGTGTATAGTTTCAATTGTAATTCTACAATCGATTTACCCAATGTAATCAATAAAAGAATTGATTATAGACCGAAATCTACACATGCTAACACACATGAACCCGATTTATTTAGTAAAGACTATTCTATTTACTTTGCTAAGTATTTAGCAAGTTTAGATTCTTTAAATGAAGACTATGATAGTTTTGCTTGGATTGATGGTGATGCCTTTGCAACTGAAAATATAGATACCTCTCTCCAATACTTACCAGGTTTAAAAGATTACCCTTTATTTATGAAATATTTTCACGATGATATTAATCAATGGAGACATCATAAAGGTATAAAATTAGAGGGAAGTTATGGTAATGAATTAGCGACTATAAAAAATATTAAAAGAAACCCTAATAATAAATTAATAGCAACTGGTTTTTATTTCTATGATAAAAAAAGTAAACCCTTTTTTGAGAAATGTTTAGAATGGAATAAAGAACTAAACCAATATTCAATAAAAATCTATACCGATGATAATGCATTTTCAGAAGAAAGGGTAGCTAATAATATATTATGGGAAGAAAATAAAATTTTAGATTTACCTATTACTTGGAATAACTATTATAGTTCAAAGGATGAAACTTTAGTTAGTCCTTATTTTTTAAAAAAAGGATTTGATATAATGTATGATAAACTAACATTACAACCCTATTTTATTCATGGACCTGACCCCTCAGTAAAACCAAAAAATGCAGAAACTTTAAATCAAGCATTTAATGATTACCAGTTAAAAAAATTAATGATTGTAGCACACCCAGATGACGAATTAATATTTGGTGGGGCTGAGCTAATAAAATATGGTTCTGAATATAAAGTTATTTGTCTTACTAATAAATCAAATGAAATTAGAAGTAAGGAATTTAAAATGGTAATGGAAAAATTAAATGTAGGGTCTTGGGAGATGTTTGATTACGAAGATACATTATTTCCTACTCAACAATTTAATTTAGAAGATATTTTAATGAGTAGACAATGGGAAAAAATAGTTACTCATAATCCTATAGGTGAATATGGTCACCCACAACACAAACTAGTATTTGATGTAGTAAAAGAGTATATTGAAAAAGTTATATGTAATAAAGATATATTTTATGTATTTGGTAAGTCCCAACAAAAATTAGACCAAGATATTTTGGATACCAAAAATAGTTTACTTACATTATATACATCGGAAGCACCCATTATAAATCAATTATTAACTAATAATGGGGATTGGTTTAAAAGCAATGATCCTTTTACTAACTACATTGAACATGAGTGTATCGAAAAGTATGATGTTAATAGAAGTAAAGATAACTATATAAAGTGTTATGAAAAATAAAAATTTAGTTGTCATTTTGTGTTATTGTGACACTCAACCTAAACTTGACTTATTGTCTAATATGGTTGAATCACTAAAAGACAAATATGATATAATGATATCCACTCATTCAGCTATACCTTTAAAAATACAAAAAGATATAGATTATTTAGTTTATGACAAATCAAATCCAATTTTACGGTACCCTGAAAGAGGGATGCAGTTTTGGAAAAAAATATTAGATATAAGTATTAAAATAACTCACATCATGGATGATTATGGGTGGACTGTATTTAATTTAAAACAAAATGCGATTTCATTGGGTAAAAATTTAGATCATGATTATTATTCCTTTATTAATTATGACATAGAAATAACTAAGGAAGTATTAAAAACACTAGATAACCCAAAAGATTTTATTTGTAGTAATTTTATAGACCCTAATTCAAAAAAATCATTATTCCCTAGTTTATTATTTAATATTTTAAGTAAGGATAATGCTAATAAAATTAACAACTTAATATCTAAAAAATCTTATACAGAATCCCTTCCAGGTACTGATCATGCCTTGTATTTTGATGCCGAGGCATATTGGGGAAAATTAATTTCAAATTTTGATTATGTAAAATTAGATACTAAAATAGAAGGAATTTTAGAAACTGGAAACTCTGATGTTTTAAATTATAATAAACTAAATAATGAATTTAGATTATTTTTTGATCAAACTCAATTGTTAGTATATGACAATTTATTTTATGATATAAAATTAAACATTAATACCCAAGATATAACAATAACACAGGTAAACAAATTAATAGAATTGCCTACAATAGAAAATATCGGTTTTTATCACAATAAAAGGTTAATTGATCTTACTGATATATACCATAATAAAGATCGTAATAAAATAGAAAATTTTTAATATTTATAATTAAACCAAAATAAAATGAGTACAACAAAGTTATTAAAAGAAGAGTTACAACAGTTAAGAGATTTTCAATCACAAGATAACGAAATTACTTTTGCCCTAGGACAAATAGAATTAAGAAAAGTATTTATTGAAAAAGAAAAACAAAACCTTCAAACCCGATACCAAACACAACTCCAACAACAAGAAAAATTAGGTAAGGAATTACAAGAAAAGTATGGGGATGGTAATATTGATTTAGAAAAAGGAGAATTTATTAAGTTAGAATAGTTCTTTGAGAAAATCTTTAATATGTATAATAAAACAATATTAAAAATAACATATAAAGATGGCAGAAACATTATTATCTCCAGGTGTATTGGCTAGAGAAAACGACCAATCATTTATTACTCAACAACCCGCTGAAATTGGTGCCGCAATTATAGGACCAGCAGCTCTGGGTCCAGTTGAAGTTCCTACATTAGTTACTTCTTTTAGTGAGTATTCAGCAATTTTCGGTACTACGGTACAAAGTGCATCAGTTGCATATTCATACTTAACTTCATTATCAGCAAACAATTACTTTCAAAGTGGGGGATCAAGTTTATTAGTTACAAGAGTAACTCCTGAAAACTTTACCTCTGCAACAAGTTCATTTATGAGTACTGTAGATGGGTCTGGTTTATTAACAGGAGATACAAATGCAGCAGCATTATTTACTTCAGTTGCAGTTGCCGGAACTTCATTTACAGGGTCAGGAATTGAAATATACGCTGCACCCCAAACTTATACTCAAACAGGTACAGGAACGGGAGCAACATTTGCTCTTCAAACTAACAATGGAGTATTAACTGGAGTTACTGCATCAGCAGCTGGAAACGGATACGAAGTAGGAGATACAATTACTTTTTCATCAAATGATGTAGGTGGTTCTCCATTAGTAACAACAGAATTAACAGGCTCAGCTACTTTAGGATTTGCAGGTGGTAATGATGCTGGAAGTTTCACAATTACTCAAGGAGCTACTGCTGCAACACAAGCAATAGTAAGTGGTACAAATTCAACAGGTGTAACTGGAGTAACTTTTACTTTAACTACCGCTGGAGGAGATGGATCTGCTGCTATTACAACTATAACAGCAACATCAGTAGGAGAAGGGGTTAAAGTAGGAACTATATTTACTATATCCGCTGCCGCTATTATTAGTGCAATAGGTGCAGGTACAGGTACAGGTAATACTGTAATTACAGTTACAGCATTAGATTTAGTAGCAGATACTGCAGAATTAAAAATAGTAGAAAGTAATTTAGTAGATTTAAATCAACCTTTTGTATTAGAAACTATCTCTGAAGGAGAGGTAATGAATACCGGAGTACAAGAATTAAGTGAAGGCGCTTTAGCAACTGGTTCAGCACAAAATGTACGCTGGTCAATTGCTGGTGTAAATACAGGATCAGGAACATTTAGTTTAATAGTTCGTAGAGGAAATGATAACGCCAATCAACAAACAGTATTAGAACAATATTCAAATGTATCATTAGACCCTTACCAACCAAATTATATTGCAGCACAAATTGGTGATATTAGCAAACGTTTGGTTAATGAAGGTGCAGATTATTTTGTACAAGAATCAGGATCATATGCTAACTTATCAAGATATGTAAGAGTTAAGTCTGTAAATATGAAAACTCCAAATTATTTCGATAATAATGGACAAGCAAAATCACAATTTACAGGGTCTTTACCTGCTGTCCAATCTGGTTCATTTAATGGAGCTGTAGGAAAAAATATAGTAGACGGAAGAGTTGCTAATTTTTATGGGGACATAGGAAATGGTGCTGCATTTGACACACAAGGTTTAACTGGTAGTAATTATAATAACGCAATTGCCTTATTAGGAAATATAGATGAATACCAATATAATGTAATAAGTGCTCCTGGATTACTTAACGCAACTCACGCAACACAAACGACATCTTTAATCAATAACTCAATAAATAGAGGAGATAACATTGCAGTACTAGACTTAGTAAAATATGGTAGCTCAGTAGCTTCAGTTTCACAAGCAGCATCTGCATTTGATAATAGTTATGCAGCAACATATTGGCCATGGGTTCAAATGATTGACCCACAAACTGGTGAATTAGTATACTGTCCAGCTTCAACTGTAATTCCAGGAGTGTATGTATTTACAGACGCTTCAAGTGAACCATGGTTCGCGCCTGCAGGTTTAACTAGAGGTGCTTTAGGACAAGTAGTTAGAGCTGAAAGAAAATTAACAGCAAATAACAGAGATACTTTATACGAAGCAAATGTTAACCCATTAGCAACTTTCCCACAAGCTGGAGTAGTTGTATTTGGACAAAAGACATTACAAAAACGTTCTAGTGCTTTAGATAGAGTAAATGTACGTAGATTATTAATTGCTCTTAAAGGATTTATTTCTGGAGTATCTGATAATTTAGTATTTGAACAAAATACAATTGCTACAAGAAACAATTTCTTAAGTGTAGTTAATCCTTATTTAGAAGGAGTACAACAAAGACAGGGATTGTATGCATTTAAAGTAGTAATGGATGATACCAATAACACACCAACTGTAATAGATAGAAATGAGTTAGTAGGACAAATATTCTTACAACCAACTAAAACAGCTGAATTTGTAATTCTTGATTTCAATGTATTACCAACTGGAGCAACATTTCCAGCGTAAAAATTAAAAAGATAAATATTTATAATAAAATAAAAAAATAAAATGGCAGTATTAGATCCAAACGAAATATTTTTCACCGCTTTTGAGCCAAAACAAGCAAACAGATTCGTCATGTATATTGACGGTATTCCTGCTTATTTAGTAAAAGAAGTAGGGGCTGTAACTTTATCACAAGGTACAGTTGAATTAAACCATATTAATGTATCAAGATATGTAAAAGGAAAATCCACTTGGGATCCAATTTCTTTAACATTATTTGACCCAATTACCCCATCTGGAGCACAAGCAACTATGGAATGGGTACGTTTACATCACGAATCAGTTACTGGTCGTGATGGATATAGTGATTTCTATAAAAAAGATCTTACTTTTAACGTACTAGGACCTGTAGGAGACATTGTATCTGAATGGATTATAAAAGGTGCATTTATTACAAATACATCATTTGGAGATTATAATTGGGATACTGTAGATACGGCCCAAAATATAAGCATTACAGTACAACCAGATTATTGTATTTTAAACTTCTAAAAACATTACTTTCCCCTAATTTAGAAAATAGCTTGGCTTCGGTCAGGCTTTTTCTTATATTCATATGTATAATATGAACAAACGTTATTATTAAATAAAGATTATGACACAATTTAAAATACCTACAGAAACCGTAACACTACCCTCCAAAGGACTTTTATACGCAAAAGATAATGTATTATCTAGTGGTGAGATAGAAATGAAATATATGACCGCCAAAGAGGAAGATATTCTAACTAATTCAACCTATATTAATGATGGTTCAGTAATTGACAGAGTATTAAAGGCGTTAGTAATAACTAAATTTAATTGGTCTGACTTATTAATTGGAGATAAAAATGCTATTATGATAGCAGCCCGTGTTTTAGGTTATGGTAAAGACTATACATTTTCCCACAAAGGAGGAAAAGAGACAGTTGATTTAACATCATTAAAAGATAAAGAACTTAATAGCGATCTATATACTGAAGGGATTAACCAATTTTCATTTACACTCCCCCACTCCGGTAATGTAGTTGAATACAAACTACTTACTCATGGTGATGAAACAAAAATCCAAAATGAGTTAAAGGGGCTAAAAAAGATTAATAAAGATAATGTTCCTGAAGCTACAACTAGATTAAAACACATGATTATATCAGTTGAGGGAGATGCAGAAAGAAAAACAGTAAGAGAATTTGTTGATACTTATTTGCTAGCACGAGATGCTCGTGCACTTAGAGAAAATATATTAGCAACACAACCAGACGTAGATCTGACTTTTTTTCCCGAAAACGGAGATGACGGGATTAGTATCCCCATTGGAATTAACTTTTTTTGGCCTGACGCTTAAAACAGTTCCCCAAATTAGACAAAATTTATTTAGACAAATCCACGAAATTGTTTTTCATGGTAAAGGAGGATATGATTGGCATACTATATACAATATGCCAATTTGGCTTCGTAAATATACTTTTAAACTTATAAAAGATTTTTATGAAGAGGAGAAAGAATCTATAAAAGCAAACCAACAGGGTAAAGATAAACAATCTCTTGTTAACACTGAAGGTCAAGTAAGCACTCCTAATTTTAAAAACCAATCGAGCTATAGGTAAAAACATAATTATTTCATATTTATAATAAAATAACTTTATATGGGTTTAGGAGATGGCAAAGCAAAAGACGAAGCTAAAGAAATAAATAAAGAATTAGGGTTTATTCTAGACGCTGTTTCTTCTCTTGGTGACCAATTAGTAGGCTCTTTTCAAGATGCAGTCGATGGCGCTTCTGAACTTGGAGATAAAGTTGATATTGTAGGTAAAACCATGCAACGTGGTTTAGTAGCCGATTTAAAACAATCCGTAAAAAATACAGAATCCTTAATTGATTTACAATCCAAAGTAACACGAGGAGTTGCTACACAAAACGATTTATCAAAAGCACAGGAAAAAATGGCTTTAAATAGAGCCCGTCTAGATGCTAAAAGGTTGGTTTTATCTGGTCAATTAACTAAAAGACAAAAAACCTTACTAGCCCAAGAAGAACAACAATTAAATTTACAACAAGAAGCTCTTGATGGTATAAAAGATCAAAACATTCAACAACAAAAAAATAAAAGTTTAGTTGAACTTGGATCTGAAAGTGCAAAAAGATTTGCAAGTCAAATAGATAAATCTGGAACTCTTACTAGTATACTAGAAGGCAAATTTGCTGATGTTGTAACTATATCTAGATTAGGTGAATTATCTATGCTAGCTATTGGAAAGGCTATTCTTGCAGGTAGTGAAAACATGGCAATGTTATCCCAGGAAACAGGGATGTCAAAAGACCAGGCTCTAGCACTATCTAAAGAATTAAATCAAAGTGCTATTGATTCTGGAAATGTAGCATATAACACTACCAAAGCTCATAAAGCATTTAAAGGATTAACGGCCGAAACTGGTCTAACTGCTGAATTTGGAGGTCAAACATTAGAGACGTTCTCTATGTTAACTAGTAAGCTTCATATGGCTGGAGATGCTGCATCTTCTCTAACCATGATGGCTAGAATGCAAGGTGAAGAAACTGAAAAAGTTCTTTCAGATACTGTAGCCACAGCCGCTGCTATAGCTAACCAAGCAGGGGTTGGGATTAATTTAAAGGGGGTTTTAAGTGACGTTGCTAGTGTTAGTAACTCTATAAAAGTATCTTTAGGATCTAACCCTGAAGCCCTAGCAGAAGCAGCAGCAAATGCCGCCCTATTAGGTACTAACCTATCAGGAGTTGATGCAATAGCTAGTAGTTTATTAGATTTTGAACAATCCATTAAAAATGAATTAGCAGCTGAAATGTTGTTAGGAAAAGATCTTAATTTTGAAAAAGCAAGACAATTAGCTTTAAGTAATGATTTAGTAGGATTATCTGAAGAATTATTAAATAATGAAGAGTTAACTAATACCTTTGCAACTGGAAACAGAATGCAACAAGAAGCAGCAGCAGCTGCTATAGGGATGAGTAGAGATGCTATGGCCGATATGGTGATGAAGCAACAAATGAACAATCTATCAGCACAAGAATTTAACGCTATAAATGGTGAGGGTGCTTACGAACGAATGCAAGCAGTTTCAGCCCAAGAGAAATTAGGGTTAGCTATGGATAAAATGAAAGATTCAGTTTCACAAATTGGTTTAGCATTTGCTCCTTTTATAGATGGTTTAGCAAAAGGAATTTCAACTCTATTGGAATATAAACCCGTTTTAGTAGCTATAGGTGCTTTAATGGCTGGTTTAGCTGCTAGGAGTGCTGCTTTAGCCACAATTAATTTTGCGGCTGCTGTAGGAAAAATATTCTCAGGAATGGCACCATTAGGCCCACCAGGTATTGCTTTGGCAATAGGTGGTGTAGCAGCAATGGCGGCAGCAATAGGAGGAGCAGCCTCTGTAATGGGAACTGCAGATGATATGATTGCACCTGCTGGATATGGAGATAGAATTTTATCTACCCCTAAAGGATCAATTGCATTAAATAATCAAGATTCTATAGTAGCTGGAACCAATTTAGGTGGTGGTGGTGGAAATAGTATGAATGAAACAAACGCACTATTAAACCAAATACTTAATAAAGAAGGAACAGTAAAAATGAATGCAACTAGTGTTGGAACAGCCTTTAGTGTAAATTCAAGACAAATACAATAATTTAATATTTATAATAAAACAACAATTATGGGACTTTTAAACAAATTAGAAACAGGTCAGTCTACTTTAACTGGATTAAACGGTGGTACACCATCTACTCCTGAATTTTCATTATCAAAATTACATGATACTTATTCATTAAATGGAGATCCAAACATAGCTAACAAACCTGCACCATCCAATTTAGATTCTGGCAATCCAGCAAGATATTTAAATAATTTACCTAGATAATAAAATATGGGGCTTTTAGATTTAACAACAGACCTTAAATCATTAAGGTATGGGCGAGACCGTGTAGGTGGAGGAAGTAGCAAAGAACCTTTTGTTACTGACTCTATAAACAGTACTCCTGGAGATACTGGTGGTGCTGACTTCCTTTTAAGAGCAAATACTTTAAGCAGGGTAGGGGATGATTTATCTAGAATGGGTCAATTTATGATTTCCCCTAAAGGCCTACAATTTGCTGTAAAACAAAATCTACTATCAAGATCAGCAGTTAGATCTCAAGCTAGCAATGGGCCTATAAATGATGGGGTATATTTACCAACTTCAACTTTAGCCCAAGTAGCAACAAACCCATTTGGGGGTCATCTATTAAAACAAGGTATAAATCCACTTGCAGATACAACAGCTGATGGTTCTAATACTGGAATAGGCTTTCTTGATAACATTTTAAATGCAGCATTACCTTTATCAGCTCCTTTTTATGTCAAAAAAGTTACTAATACCCAACCAGTTTCTGAAAATAGATTAACTGAATTAGTAAAATATAAAATTGGGGGTCCAAGTGCTCAAAC
>TARA_B110000196_G_scaffold111454_1_pt1 | contig 15376 bp, 13 predicted proteins | sample TARA_B110000196 | Tara Oceans TARA_B110000196 (sample SAMEA4397072) | marine metagenome | biome: Polar Biome; feature: [MES] marine water layer (ENVO:01000295) within the mesopelagic zone...; material: water (ENVO:00002006), including particulate matter (ENVO:01000060) such... | reverse complement strand
AATGTTGTGTCTGATTATTCTAATCTTCGATTATAGATAATGTACACCAATCCAATAATTCCTAATACTGCTAAAAGTCCCGACATACGATCATATTGGGAATAATTATTCACTGATTCTATATTTTCAATATCTATTGAAATTTCAGTAGAGATGTTCGAATTACCAATACTCTGTACAATAAACTTAGCAGTATAATATTCGGAATTATTCATTTCTATACCTATACCTTGGATACTTTTATTTTCAAAGGGTTTTAATTCAAAATAGGTCTCAGTTAAGTATAGTTCGAGGCCTTGTTCTAACTCTTTACTAAGAGTAAATACGTCGTTTCCATTTCCGGTGTTCTGTACATTCAAATACAGTTTCTGACCAATTTGTTCAGCTCTTATCCCAATTCCATAATATTGAGGAACATTGATTGTGATGTCTCCATTTCCGGCAATTTCCCCATTTCGATCGATAAGGTTTACATTTATTTTGTATTCTTTAGCTTCAGTATCGAGAGGTGGTTTCAGTCTTACTAATGATTTAGATTCGTCACTAAAATGCAGGATTTCTTCAGCTTCAAATTCCCATCCTTCCATTAAAACAGGATTAACACTAATTGAATCCCAAGATTGTTCTTTAGTATTTGTTATAATTAGATAACTTTCCAACCATGAAAATTCATATTTTTCTTCATTGGTAGTTTTTATTTCGAGTATATTTTTATTTTCACTAATTAGGCTATATTGATGTGAAACCGGATCGTCTGGATTGAATGGAAAAATTTGGAAAGTGTCTACAGTATGGTTATTTTCGGAGTCTATTTCAAATAAATCAGTAGATGATGCACTGACCTGTAGCTGTATTTCTCCATTCATTGAAAAGTTTGCAAGATTCAGATTCCATTCTTTCTTTTGATTAGGTAAAATTTCATTATAATTAAATATAGTTTCAATACTGTGGCTAGTTGATAATACAGTTGTATTAACTCGGACAGTTATGTTATTGGATTTTACCGTTCCAATGTTTTGTATTTCTCCCTGTACTGTAAAATCATCACCTTCTTGGACATTTTTAACTTCATTTTTTGTCCCGTCCTCCATTGTAACTATTATTTTAGGGAATTTTACTGCCAAGTCAGGTAATTGAAGATTTATAAATATATTTTCATTTACATAGTGGTCTTCGAGAAATCCTTCATAATTATAAATTCCTACTTCTAGTGAATAATTGCCCGATTTTGTTGGTTGTAATAGAATATTATCAATGGTTCCATTATTGACTTCTCCATCGTATCTATTTGTAATGATACCTTCAGAATCTATAAGTCTAATTTTTATATTTGATGCATTACCTGTATAGTTACCATAAATTACTACGCTATCATTATATCCAGTTCCAGTATCGATGCTTTCTGTATTTAATTCAATGAAATTGCTTTCAGGATTAATTTGGTTCTGAAAGTTTCCAATGAATTCAAACCATTGATTATTACTGATTGTAAGATCACTATATCCTGCGTCAGCTCCATTTGTTGGAAAATAAATAGTTAATCCATGAGCTTTGTCTACATTCAGTTTCCCCGGTTTCTGCCAGTGATCTTCGGCAATTATGGTGTCTTCTAGTGCATATTGAAGTTTCTTAGTTTCAGCCAGTACATCTACCATAGGTACCAAGTTTTCTAGATTAACCGTTAAATCGTATAGATCTTTGTAATTCGGATTTTGATCATATCGTTGTGTTTCTTCTCTTGATGTACTTATTTCATCATAATATACCGGTAGAATGCTATTTATTTCGGAGCTTAAATTATCAAGATTATGCCAAAGATTATCTAATTTACTTGTGTCTACTACTGAAGCTGTAACTGAATAGCTGGTGTAAACGGAACCATTGCGATACGATTCAATATAGTCATTTACTACATTATATGCAAATTGTTCATTAGTAGTCTCTTTTTTTAATTTATATAAAAGATGATTGTATGTCCATCCTTCTAGCGGTTCATAAGCTTCAGAGCCGTGTATCATTTCAGCTTGTTCTCTAAGTTCATAGGCAATTTCAAACATACCCATTAAGCATGCATCGAATCCAATCATGGTTAATTTTGGCTCACCAGTTATAGTTCTGTATTCCTCTAATGACTTTCTTATTTCGGGGACATCCAGATGACTGTTTTTGTCTTCTGCTACTTTTTTCCATCCGCTTCCATGATTCCAAATAACCAATACCTTTCTTTTTGCAGGATATTCGGATGAAGCCCAAATCATAAAGTCTCTAAGTGTGTCTCCATTGCCCATATCGAGTTCATTTCCCCAATCTTGATTGATTTCGTTTAATTGAGTTTCTTCTAAATCATGTTTAATCACGTGATATGCATGTGAATCGTCATTCATGTTTTGATCGCTCAATACTACAATTTCCAAATTATCATTTGAACCGACCATTTTCATTTCATTTAGATCGTCTTCAACTTCCTCATATAGTGAATTATCACCAGCCATGTATACGTAGAATCCCCACTCAGGTATATCTTCGATTTCAGCTTTACTAAAATTGCCTGAAGGGAAGATTAACAAAAATGCTATTGCATATAACAGGACCTGCTTCACGGTTCAGTCCTGTTAAGCATCTATAAAAACACTCTTTAGCCCAATATTAGGTTATGTAAATTAATAAACGGAATCATTTTTCGCTTGCAGTAAACATTTCATCTTATGATTTTGATTCTTTTCTTGAAGGTATCTTATATTCACTTTTGCTTTTTGTTGTAAATAAATAATAAAGTGGGAAACCGATAAGCGAAAATGTCACTACACTAGATAAGAGGTGATAAATCATAAATGGTATACCTAATACATATACGAAAATTAAATTTTCGATAGTTAATTCATAGGATAATAAGAAAACTCCCAAGTTTGTCCAGACATCATATATACCTGCAAAAATAATACCGGATGCACTGAATTTGTAAACTGTATTAGAGTTGTAACCACCTCTAAGATGATCCTTGAATTTGGAACTGAAAAGAGAGACTAGTAAGAATCCGGAATAAGTAAAAATAATTATTTTAGAAGTTCCAAAATAGCCCAGATATATATCACTAAAGCCTATAATAGAAATGGTGACTATAAACGCCATATTCAATGGCAGTAACATCGATGCTAAAAATATAGACACCATTACTGTTTCGAAGTTAGGATAGTCATGTAGCATGATTCTCCCCCCGAATCCAACTACAAAAAGAAGAATTGCCGTTGACAAATTAGATATTCTATTATTAGTCACTGTAAGTGTATCTAGAGACATCAATAAAAATTAATGGTTCAGTTCTTTAATGACTTTTAAAAACATTTCATAGGTTAATTTTTTTGTGTTTATATTGTAACGGCTAGTATGATAAGAATTTATTAATTTCCATTTCAAACCAGAGATTTTGTGTGTTGCGTTGTGTTTAAATTTATAGTTTGTTTGTTTTTCTCCAATACATTGAATAATTTGCCGATGTGCCAAATTACCTAAGGCTAGTACATGTTTTAATCGATTCATCATTTTTATTTCTTCAATTAGGAATGGTCTACAATTAATTATTTCTTCATTGGTTGGCTTATTTTGAGGCGGTGCGCATCTCACTGCATTGGATATTCTGACATTGTTTAAGTTTAGATTGTCCGATCTAGAGGTACTATGTCTGCAATTAGATAGTCCGGACTCATAAAGAGCTTTGTATAGTATGTCGCCGGCATAATCTCCTGTAAATGGACGTCCCGTTCTCCCCGCACCATGCTTTCCGGGTGCTAATCCTACGATTAACAATTCCGAATCTAAACTTCCAAAAGAAGGTACTGGTTTACACCAATATTCTTCATTTATAAATTCTTTTTTCTTATGAAGTTTTTTAGTTTCTCTAGCATATTCAATCAGTCGTGGACATTTTTGGCATGCGATTACTCGTTCATCAAAAACATTTAGTTCTCCATTCATTTAACTAGATAATCTAATAGCAAACCCCTTATTAAGACCCTCAAAGTTAGAATGTAGGGCGATTATAATGAATGAAAATTATAAAAGTAAATTGTTAGCAAGCGCAGTGACTGCAGTTTTAGTTTTTTCAAGTCTTCTGTTTATCTCAGGTGCGCAGGCTACTCCAAGTGAGGATTTGGAAGTTAGTCAAATGTATGAACCAGATGGGACACCACCTCCAAGAGTCAATATTGCTTATGATATTGTCGTAGAATGGGAAAATGATGGCAGTTCAGATTATGACGCAACGGTTCGGTTGTATCAAGATTGTGATTTGAATACTTTAGCGAGTGAATCTGACACAATAACTATGGGAGCTGGGCAAGAGGGTATGACTACTTTGTCAATTACTTTTGATGAGGTTGGAGAAGTATGTTTTTCTGGAACTATATATTACAGTGGATCAGACAATGGTGAGTTTGAGAATTTTATTAACATCGAACCTGAGACTGGTGAAGCTGATTTGTCAGTAGAGTTCCAAGTTGAAGGATCTAGTTTTGCGGCAGGTGAAGAAGTCAATGTAGTTTTTGAATATGGTAACGAGGGTACCGTAAGTACACTTAATCCAGTTACAGTTATGGCTTATTTTGACCATATAGATGATGATGCCACTAATAATTTCGAACCTTCCCCATTTATGTTTCCTTATGTTAGTCCACCTCCTTCCGACGCACCTCCTGAATCTGAGCGAATGGAATGGCCTTACACTATACCTGGAGACACAGCTGATGGGAAATACAAATTCACAGTAGTAATTGATTCTGATCAAAATAATACCGATGAGGATCCTGATCTAACTAATAATGTACATGAATGGGAAGTTTGTATTGGTGATTGTAGTGAAGCGGACTTATCCATATCTGAAGCTTCTGGTTTAAATTCTATACGTTCTGAACCTGAAAATGCAATTGCGGGCATGACACTTTCTTTCTTTTATGCTGTACAAAACACAGGAGAGGGTGATGCAGTTCCGCCAGGTCCTTTTGATGACCGAGAGGGAAATCTTACAATGGGCATTGAAGTTATGAAGTGTCCAGACAATGACTGTGCAGGTCAAATATGGGTGCCAGTCAATACAACTGCTCCAATTAGAACACCAATTTCAGCAGGAGAAACGTTGGAGGATGATTCAATTTTACGTGTGAATTGGTCTACTAGTTCTAGTGATTCTGGTATTTGGAATATTAGAATAGTTGCAGATTATGAAAACACAATTCCTGAATCAGATGAAAGTAATAATATGCTTGACTGGTTCAAAGTGCATGGAGGTTACTTTAATCTCGCTGAGCAAAGACCTGAGTTAATTGTTGCAGGAATTGATGAAGGTATTGAGAAAGTATACCAAGATGATGAAAGAATTATTACGGTTGCCGTTACTCAAACAGCTATGGGTGATGCTATGGCTGATGGGGTTGATGTATACTTGAGAATCACCGATCCAGATTTAAGCACAATTGATTGGTTTAAAATAGATGAATCAAGAACTGTAGGTATAGCACCTGAGACTACCTTCTTTGAATATACTTGGACTCCAACTAAATTAGGTTATTATGAATTTTATGCATTTGTGGATAGAGAGGATAATATTTTAGAATGGGATGAGGCTAATAATCAATACGAGGGTGACAAATATGTTCAAGTTTTTGAAAAACTTCCAGATTTACAAGTAACAAGTGTTTCGATTGACCCTGTGAATGATGAAGGATATGCAATGGTAGGCATTTCATCAGAAGTTGTTGCAACAATAACGAATTCAGGAATAAGAAATATGACTTCAAGTGAAGGTACAAAATTAGAAGTTTCATTCTATACTTCAGCACCAATGGCAACAAAATTGGCTACGGTTAATGTGAATCAAGCTTTAGCCGTTGGTGAAAGTGTAGAGATTTCGATTCCTTTCAAGTTCTTCGAAAACGCCCAGTATCGTGTTATTGCTAAAGTGGATGAAGATAAGTTAATTACTGAAGAAGATGAGAATAATAATGAAAAATACAAGAACATATATGCTGTAAGTTCATTAGATTCGTATGCAACTAATTTCAGTGTAGTTGTTGGAGATGGACTAGCCGGTGTAGCACATCCGTTGACTTTTGACTTAGGGATGCATAATGTGCCAGATGAGGGCACATATCGTCTTCATTTCAATGTTTCTATTGATGGGACATTTGGATGGGGTGAAGTATTGGAGTTATCCATTCAAAATACAACTGGCTACTATCCTGTTGGAACTGGTTATTCAGTATCGGGAAGTTATGCCTACATCGATTTCAATTCAAGTTATAATGTCCAAACAGTAGTTATTCCTTGGATTCCTGATGCAAGTCGAAGTGATACTTACAATGTGACTGTCAAAGTAAGTAGTGACATAAATGTACAAGTAGGAAATGATGAAGTTTATAGTGAGCTTACAGTTGAAAAGCTTACGACTAACATATTGGCCGAATCTATTAAGATTACTGAGTCTGGAGGTTCAGCTACAATAAAAGTAACAATAGGTTATCCACAAGGTGAACAATCTGATTTGACTGTTGAAGTAGGTCTTTTGGTTTACCGGGCTACAGATTATAGTGCTGGTAATCCACCAATTGATTCTCTAACAATAAAGACCATTAATGGAATATTAAGAGGCGACTCTAGGCCAATTTCATTTACATGGGCTGTTAGTAATGGAGATTATATTTTTGTTGCAGTTGTAGATCCTGATAATAAAGTGAAAGAAATAAATGAAGCAGATAATAGTTATCCTTCATTATTGACTAATTTTGGTACATCTGTAGTTGTAGATACGGATGAAGAAGAAGATGAAGGTCTTTTAGGTCTTCCATCAATTTCAGCAACTATTGCAATATCTATATTTGGTCTTGTAGCTTTAGCACGTAGAAGAATTTAATGGAACACACAGCACTACTATACTTTGTAGGATCGGCAGGGGCCGGTAAGTCTACATTGGTCGCGACATTGCAAGAGTGGATGCAGCACTATCGCTATGATGGTGTAGCTGTGAATTTAGATCCTGGAGCTGAAACTGTAGCTTATGAAGCTGCAATTGATGTTCGTGAAAAATTCACTCTAAAAGAGATTATGGATCAATATAGTTTAGGTCCAAATGGGGCACAAGTTGTTTGTGCGGATTTATTGGCATTAGAATTAGATTGGATGAAAGAGCAGATTGAAGAAGTCGATTGTGATTATTTTTTAGTCGATACTCCAGGTCAAACAGAATTATTTCTGTATCGAGAGGCGTCAAAAGTGTTCATAGAAAATTTATCAGATAGATCAGGTATGGTATTGCTTTTAGATCCTCTTTTATCACGAACACCAGAAGGTTTTGTTACACAACTTCTACTGGCTTCTGCAGCACATCTCAGATTTCCAATACCTATGTTTCCAGTTCTAACCAAATGTGACCTTCTTGAACCTGAAGAGGTTGATAATATTCGTGAATGGGCATCAGATTTTGATGCATTAGCTGCAGCAATGCCAAATATGGTTGGAATGTCAGGCGTTCTTTCTTCAGAATTATTACGCGTTCTTCAGATATTAACCTTAGAATCAAACTTAATCGCAGTTTCTTCTAAAGAAGGTGAGGGAATGGACGAACTGTATTCAATAGTTCAATCCACGTTTGCAGGTGGAGATGATTTGGAATCGCATGCAGATAAAAATTAATTGGTTTAGTATCTATTATTAATAGTACTATTTTTATGATAATTTATGGCTGAAACAATCCCCCTTATTGTTGAGAGAGAGGGCAGTATTATGACGTTACGACTAAACAATGTCGATAAGAAAAATGCTCTTAATTCAGAAATGATGGGTGCGATGATAGCGGCTATTAAGGAATCTCAGAAATTTGGTGAGCTTAGCGCTATAGTAATTAGAGGCGAAGGTTCAGTTTTTTGTTCCGGGGCTGATTTAAATGAGTGGGAACCAAGTCACCTTCAACAATTATTAAAAGAAATAGTAGATTGCAGCTTACCAACTATAGCTTTAGTTCATGGTTCTTGTTTGGGTGGGGGCATGGGATTAATTTGTGCGTGTGACTTTATTCTGGCACAGAATGATACGAAATTTGGATTTCCAGAAGTAAGAATAGGTATGATTCCGGCAGTAATATTTCCTTATGTTTCTAGAAAAATCAGTTTAGGAAAATTAAGAGAGTTCTTTCTTACGGGTGATATATTTGAAGTTGCTAATGCTGAAGCGATGGGCATGCTATATGGAAAATATGATAATGAAACCTCAGATTTAGATAAATTAATAATAAGTCTGGAAAAAGGAGGACCTCACGCTCAGGCTCATATCAAAAAGCTATTAAACAGTGATATTTTATCTCATTCATCTAGGGATTTGGATTTAGCTAATCTTATTAATTCAATTAAAGAAGGTAACGAAGGTCAAGAAGGAATAAGCTCGTTTTTACAAAAAAGAAAACCAAATTGGGATCGATGATGTTCAAAAAAATTTTAGTAGCTAACCGAGGTGAGATTGCTTGCAGAATAATTAAGGCTTGTCAAGAAATGGGAATTAAAACTGTCGCGGTTTTTTCTGATATAGATTCGGAATCTCCACATGTTATGATGGCTGATGAATCGGTGTTGATTGGTTCAGCAAATCCTTCAGAGAGTTATTTAAATTTTGAGAAAGTAGTCAATGCAGCTAAAGAAACAAATTCCGAGGCTATTCATCCCGGATATGGTTTTTTATCTGAAAATGGTGAATTTGCACAATATGTGATTGATTCTGGTCTGGTTTTCATAGGTCCTGATCCGGAAACAATAAGGATAATGGGAGATAAGGCAGAATCTAAAAAGATGATGATTGGTGCTGGAGTTCCTACGATTCCAGGTAGTGATGGTGAGTTAAGTGGCAATATAGACACAATTGCTAGAGAAATTGGCTATCCACTAATGGTGAAGGCAGCTGCAGGTGGAGGTGGGAAAGGTATGCGAGTAGTTCTTTCACCTGATGATTTAGATTCGGCACTTGATGCAGCTAAAAATGAAGCTCGTAATTCGTTTGGAAATGATACTTTAATTCTCGAGAAGTTCTTAGATAGTCCTAGACATATAGAAGTTCAAATTTTAGGAGATAATCATGGTAATATCATACATCTCTATGAAAGAGAATGTTCAATACAGCGAAGACATCAAAAGATAATTGAAGAATCACCATCTCCTGCTATCAATAATAAAATTCGAAAATTAATGGGGGAGGCTGCGATTAAAGCTGCAAAAATTGCTAATTACAAAAATGCAGGGACTGTTGAGTTCTTGTACCAGAATGGAGAGTTTTATTTCTTAGAAATGAATACACGTCTACAGGTTGAACATGGAGTAACTGAAATGGTTTGTGGAATAGATATAGTAAAGTGGCAAATTAAAATAGCATATGGTGAGAATTTGACTTTATCTCAGAAAGATATTAAGCAAAGAGGTCATTCAATCGAATGTAGGATTTATGCCGAAGATCCCTCACGAAATTTCCTTCCAACTCCCGGAATTGTACATAAAATGGTATTACCAGAAGGACCTGGAATTAGAAATGATGTAGGTATTGCCGAAGGTCAAGAAGTAACAAGTGCCTATGATCCTTTATTGGCAAAGTTGGTTGTTTGGGATTCAGATCGTAATTCAGCTATAGAGCGCATGGATAATGCACTTTCAAATTTTGTAATATTGGGTTTAATCACAAATCAACCTTTTTTACGAGATATAATGCAAAATAAATATTTTCAAAAATGTTCATTCTCTACTAAATTTGTGGAAGAACACTACTCCGATTGGGCACACTCCGAAATTCCGGTAGAATTAATGGTTGCGGCCTTATTGGGAACAAAAGTATCAAATAATCGTTCAGTTCAAAAATCAGCTATAGATCCTTATTCACCTTGGAATAGTAAGGGTGGTTGGAGGCAAGGCAACTGATGGTCGATATTCTAACAGTTGGTTCTTCTAAACACAATGTAAAGCTTAGGCGAATGGGTTCGAATTTTAAGATAGTTATTGATGATCAAGTATCAGAGGGTCAGTTTTCTCGTAAAAGTGATGGACGAATAGAACTAATTATCGATGGTCGTCGTACAATTGCTTATTATGATAGAAAAGGTAATGAGATATATGTGCATTTGAATGGAACAAATTATTTTATTACAAAGAAATCGAATAGAGTGTCTGGTCAAGTATCTGAAGAAGAGAGTGATGATATAGTTTTAAGTCCAATAACTGGTAAATTATTGGATAAAAAGTTAAAGAATGGGGCTAAAGTTAGTAAAGGAGAGGTTATTATTATTCTTGAAGCAATGAAAATGGAACATAGGCTAATTTCTCCCAGAGATGGTATTTTATCGAAATTAACTTCTACTGAAGTTGGGGGTCAGATTAAAGAAGGTGAATTAATGTTCGAGCTGGAGGATAAATGAATATAATAAATACGAAACATAATTCGAATTCTCCAGAATCAATTTCTAATAGTAATTTTAATAAAAAGATAGTAAAAGAATTAAGAGAGAAAATAACTCAGTCTAGCCAAGGTGGGCGTCCTGATGTAGTAGTTAGACATCAAGAAAGAGGCAAATTATTAGCACGTGATCGCATTGAAGAATTAATAGATACAGATACACCATTTCTTGAATTTTCTCCATTAGCTGCTAATGGATTATATAATGATGAAGTTCCTTCAGCCGGGATAGTTACAGGAATTGGAGTAATACATGATCGTGAGGTTATGATTATTGCAAATGATGCAACAGTTAAGGGAGGGACCTACTATCCTTTAACAGTCAAAAAACATTTAAGGGCTCAAGAGGTTGCTCAAGAAAATAATCTACCTTGTATTTATTTGGTTGATTCAGGAGGTGCTTTTTTGCCAATGCAGGATGAAGTCTTCCCAGATAAAGATCATTTTGGTCGGATATTTTACAATCAAGCTCAGATGTCTGCACAGGGAATTTCTCAGATTGCAGTAGTCATGGGCTCTTGTACAGCAGGTGGTGCATATGTCCCAGCAATGTCTGATGAAACTATTATTATTAAGGAGCAAGGTACCATATTTCTTGCAGGTCCTCCATTAGTTAAAGCAGCCACTGGTGAAGAAGTTAATTCTGAGGATTTAGGTGGCGCTGAAGTCCATACTCGAAAAAGTGGAGTTGCCGATCATTACGCCATAAATGATTCACACGCACTTCAGATTGCAAGGGATATCGTTTCAAATTTAAATCGTGAACCTAAATTTAAGTTGGATGTTTCAGAACCTGAAGAACCTCAATATAATCCGGAAGAGTTGTACGAGATTATACCTGAAGATTCTCGGCAACCTTATGATGTTCGAGAAGTAATTGCTAGATTAGTTGACGGTTCTAAGTTTCATGAATTCAAGGCTAATTATGGCCCTACTGTCGTTTGTGGTTTTGCAAAAATAATGGGATATCCAATAGGGATTATAGCCAATAATGGTGTACTTTTTTCTGAATCTTCTCTTAAGTCTACCCATTTTATTGAGATGTGTTGTCAACGAAAGATACCTATTGTTTTTCTACAGAATATAGTTGGATTTATGGTCGGTAAAGACTATGAAGCAGGAGGCATTGCCAAAGACGGTGCAAAGATGGTAATGGCAGTATCCAATGCCAAAGTCCCGAAATTTACAATAATAATAGGTGGTTCTTTTGGTGCTGGTAATTATGGGATGTGTGGAAGAGCCTATCAACCACGCCAATTGTGGATGTGGCCTAATGCCAGAATATCGGTAATGGGTGGAGAGCAGGCTGCAGATGTTTTAGCTACAATTAAACAGGATCAGATGGTTAAGCAAGGCAAATCCTTGAATAAATCCGAAATTAAGAAAGTTAGAGACCCAATTCTTGAAAAATATGAACTTGAAGGTAATCCCTATTATTCCACAGCACGTTTATGGGATGATGGTATTATTGATCCATTAGATACTCGTATGATACTCGCATTAGGGCTTTCCACTTCATTGAATAAACCAATTGATAATTCTGATTTTGGTGTTTTCAGAATGTAATATTATAATAAAATATTAAATATAACCGTTATTTAGTCTAAAATATGGAAGAATCTATTTGCCGTATAGAGTTAGAAACTGAAGATGCAATATTCATAGCTAAAGTTCAAACAGACATGGGTGGGGCTCGTGAGTATCGCAGCAAACGTTTTGATCGCCTTTTATCTCAACTAATGACTGAATTACAAGCTGAGTTCGAGCCAGATTTCGAATGAATTTTTTCCCAGTTGTTGGTGTCGGATTAGGTGTGATTATTGGTTATTTTTCGGTAAGATATATTGCTGAAAAGATGGGTAAACCAATACCCGGGATAGGTGAGTTGATGTTTCCAATGCACCATACAGATTCTAAAATTGATAAATATCACAATAAAGGCAAGCGTTAAATGCACTTAGAAATAATGTGATGTGGTAATAATATGCGATTTGAATTAATTTTTGGAATAATGTTTGTAGCATCTATAGCACTTTTGGGTCAAGTTTCGGCTGAACCTGAAGTACTAATGGTTAGTGTAAGTCCTGAGAATATAGATAATCAGGTTGAAGAAGAAGTTAACTTTGATGCAGATTGTACTGTATGTAATGAAGAACAGTTAGAATATTTTTATTGGAATTCTTCAATAGATGGTGTTTTAGCATCAGATTCAGCGTTTATGAATCTTAATTTTGTGATGAGCACAACTCTATTTTCAGAGGGTGATCACAATATAACTTTACAAGTTAAGGGAAATGGTAGTTGGAGTGAAATTACTGATAATTCTACAGTTGTATTATCTGTAACTGGGGATGATGGGAAAGGATCGGGAATTACGGTTAATTTTGACATAACTCCTCCTTCACTTCATCTTGGTGAAACAGCTCGTTTTGAATCATGTACTACAATGCAGCCCGAACCACAGCCTTGTGTTGATAACGTGAATCCGGATTTATCTTTTGATTGGAAAATTCAGTGGAATGGTGCTGGTGATTGGTCATATTTAGGAGATTCGGAATCTTTTGAATCCAATCAATTTCAGGAAGGGAACCACAATGTAAGATTAATTATTACCGATAATTCAAATGATGACGTTAGCCTTCCTTTAATTCAAGAATTATTAGTTCTACCTCCGATACCTATTCTGAATGTTCAAGGACTTGATCAATTAACAATTAAAGAAGGACAAGAATTAGTAATAACTACTTCTTGTGTAGATAATACTTTTGAAGAAATAGAATGTACTTATGAATGGGAAATGTGGGAGGATAAGGAAGGTGGCTTGCTATTATTTAGATTAGATTCTAAAAATTTAACATTGAATAATCTTACCGAAGAAGTTCACATGTATGATTTAATGGGAAGGGCTTTTGATGAAGCCGGTACTTATTCAAGTTGGGTACATATTTTTATAACTGTGAATTCCCCAAATCAATCTCCACAAGCTTCAATAGATATTTCTCCTGATTCGCTGGGTGGTTTAACTCCGGAATATTATCAATACTCAACTTTGATATTTGATTCAGCTAATTCGAATGATCCCGATGGTCAGATTGTCGCTTTCAAATGGTGGCATAATAATGAAGTTGTATCTGAAGATTCTACTTGGAGTTCATCATTTTCGGATCTAAATATTTATCAACTTAAATTAGAAGTTCAAGATGATAATGGAGAATGGAGTGCAAAGGTTTCTACCAATTTTAAGATAGTGGTGAATACTCCACCTAAAGCATCTTTCGACATTTCTTCAGAGGGTGTGTCTTACAGCTTCAATAGTACTTCTAGTGATTTAGAAGGAGATGTAGTATCTTTCGAGTGGTTTGTTAATAATGAATCTATTTCCTCAAACAAGAATACTACTTGGTTAGCTAATGCAAGTGGTACCTATGAGATTACTCTTATGGTGATGGATGATGGAGGTTTATGGTCTAATACGACACAAAGTATAGACGTTGTTCTTTCATTATCTGCACAGAAGAATTTTATGGTATCATTCAGTTCAAAGAATATAGAGCCTGGAGAATCATTTACAATGAACTTTTCAAAAACAACTGGTGATGTTAAACATTATAACATAGTTGTAAACAATCCCGATGGTAGTAAGGATTCTTATACCGTTATAATGCCAGGTACAGACGGTTATAGTTATTCATTAACGTTCCCCGTTAAAGGAGTTTATAGATTAGATATAACTGTTATTTGGACTGACGATATTGCTCAAGATAATATGGCTGATTTCTATGGTCCTACAGTTAATGTAGGTGGAGATGGTACTGAACCTACAGAAGAAAATCTATTGGAGGAAGTAGAAGATTCTGGTTTACCTTCCATTTCCGTTATTGCTACCTTATTGATAACTTCTTTGATAGCTATCGGTAGACGTCAAAGATAGACTTTTTCTTTACGTATTTGTTGAGTCCAATAGCCGAGTATTGCACTCATAATGAGTTCTGAACCTGCTATAGCAAAGAATAATGCTTCATTGTGAATTACATTATCTTGATAGTCTTCTTCAAAGTTAACAATTAAAATTAATTCTTTGACTATATTTGGAGAATCACTATACGATGCTGTGAATGTAACATTGTATCTTCCAGAAGCGTGAACAATGTGAGTAATATTTTGATTTTCAGAATATCTTGTTTCTGGACCATTAATATCTCTACCAAAATCCCATACGATTGAGGTTGAATTTTCAATCCCCAATGCATTGAATGTTACATTTTCTCCAGAGTTAACAAAAAGTAAATTTTCTTGTTCATTTGCAGTAATCCTAACTTCGCTCGAGGCTGTAGGTAGCAATAAAATAAGAAGTATTAAAATTAAACTAAACTTGAACTTTACCATATATTTTAGATAATTTTCTTGGAACTCTTCTTCTTAGCTCTTCTGACCACAATTCACCATCTACAACTTTTAGAATATCATGAGTAACATCACATCTTGCAAATACAACTCCATCATTATCTGAATTAGTTGATAATTCAATAGCTGGCTTAGCTTTAATCACGGTGGCTTGAATTAAATCATTAGCTTGGTATACATCGCCAATATTCGAAACATAATCTCTTGACATTTTAGCCACGTGTAAAGTACCTACTGTATAATTTCCAATTGATCTCTTTTTACCTTTCACTTTTAGGACTTCTACAGACACCATACTATTTCGTGTCATTTGAATTCTACCAAATACCGTATCTCCTTCTTTAATTTCAATTGGAACTGAAACAGAAGGTATAATACTCATTTTCATAGATTTATTATCTTCTTTAAGCTCACCACAAACACCTGCAATCAATTCACCATCAATCTCATAGACACCACTACCGGGCATGTATTCCATCGCACTTCCTAGTTTATCACCTGG
>TARA_B110000196_G_scaffold260025_1_pt1 | contig 15594 bp, 8 predicted proteins | sample TARA_B110000196 | Tara Oceans TARA_B110000196 (sample SAMEA4397072) | marine metagenome | biome: Polar Biome; feature: [MES] marine water layer (ENVO:01000295) within the mesopelagic zone...; material: water (ENVO:00002006), including particulate matter (ENVO:01000060) such as...... | reverse complement strand
AATCTTCTATCTATATCTTTTCCAATCACACTTAAAGATTCAGAACCATAACCAGTATCATAACCAGTTCCTTTTATAAACCAACCTCCTTTAGTATGTCCTGGAAAAGGAGCCCAATCTCCCATAGGAAAGTCTTTTCCTCCTGAACCTGTAGAACTCCAATGAGGTATAGATGAAATAGGTCTTCCTGTGATTGGATCTATAATCTCTGCTAATATTCTTGCTCTATGACTTTGACTTGCATATGGATGAAGATTTACATCAAATCCAGAAAATTCATCTAATCTTTTTCCTTCTTTTGTTAATCCTTTTAACATTCTTTGTTTAAACTCATCACTTGATTGACCCCAATTCCAATCAGGGAGATTTTTTTCATCATGAAATGCTGATCCATAATGATAATCACCTGTATTACGTACAGTTGGTATAGGTTGTATTAAATTATCTGCATTATTTATAGGGGCTTGTCCAACTATTTTATCTGCACCTTTCCACCAATTCTTTAACCCTTTAACGCCTGCTTTTACTGCTGCTCCACCAAAAAAAGGTAATGCTAATCCTGCTGTAGAATATGCTGCATTTTCATAGTCCCCCTTCTTGGCATATAATAATGCATTAGCTGCATCAGATGCTTCTCCAACAATTGGCAACATAGATGTTTGATTTAGAACATCATGAATTGTACTAGATTTCCCTGGATCTTGATATTCTCCTGCATAATCATCTCCAAGTCCAGAAACTCTAGTACCATCTGGACGGGCATAATTAATTTGTGGGGTTACTGGTGTATCCCAATCTATTGCATTAGTTTGAGCTTTTGGTAAAGCACCACCATATTTCCATTGGTAGTATTCCAAAGTATCTTCATCCACATCTTCTCTTACTTCATCCTGTCCAGTAATAAATCTACCATAGTCCCTAAAAGGAATAGCAGCTCTTTTTAAGTTGACAGGATCTGTAGAGTAATTATAGAAATCTTTCAAAGATCCTGGTATTAGACTAGAAACAGCTTTCTTGTAATTTTTAAATGGTATGGCAAGATTCTCCCATGTTTTTGGATCAGTGGCATGCTCGTAGAATGAGGGGTCTATACCAGTAGGTAAATTAGTTAGAGGCCCACCATGTTTAGCTGTAGGCATCTTATTTTCATCTTCATTAGCTTCTTCCGCTACAGTATTTAATATATGTAGCATATCTTTATCTTTATATTTACTCTTAAGCCTATCTCCAGTAAAATTTTTATTTGTTGATCCTACTTTCCAATATGCAGCTTGAGTTTCATGAAAGGGTCTATCTGTAAAGTAACCACGTTTCTTTAATTCATTAAGATCTTCTTGAGTAAACTCCTCTCCAAAACCTTTATTTAATTCTTTTAATCTTGTATGTCTTAAACCATTAAAGTCTGCGTATTGTTCAGATGGTTCAAAATCATGTTCATCATCAGTGAATTTAAATCCACCACTGTATGGTGTATTTTGCCATAGTAGGTTGCTTTCTTGTAATAAGTCAGAATCAGCATCATTTAGTTTAAAATCATCCCAAGAATAATTTATTATTTTTCCATCTTTATCATATAACTTATGATGAGAAGCCATATTTATATCTCCTTCATTAGGTGAGATGCCGCCTGCAATATGACCTAATTCATGTGGCAAAGAATTCTCTTGTCTTAATTGAATAGATGGGTTAAAACTAGCTGGATACCCCCTAAACATGCCCGCTCCAGAAAAAGCCTCCTCATTTGGATGTATATATAAGTTATTAAGTGCTTGAAGACGTTGTTTTTGTGTTTCTTTAGGCTTAGTATAACCTTGGTTTTTTAAACGCTTTTTATACTCCTTGCTTTCTACCCAATCTTTTTGTACTTGTACTGCCTCATCCCTTTTTTGCTGCCCTTGATATGTTCCAAGACCAGTATCTAACAGAGGCGTTTCTGCATCATAATCTTCTTTTATTTCATATTCCCCTGGATGTATGTGTCCAGGCTCTCCACCTGCATGTTTTTTTTCAAGATATGTTTTTAATTCCCCAAAAGATTTTTTGATATTAGGATCTGACAAATACACCTCTTGGGCATCTTCCCAATATCTATTCTTTTTGAAGTCTTCTGATGTTCCTTTAAAGAGAAGGTTGCGTATTATTCCATCAATATGATTATCTTTAAATTGTTCTATACCGTCTCCTTCACCTTCTTCTTGAAGTTTTCTTTCCCACTCATGTTTAAAATCTTCATTATGTTTATCAAAATATGCACTTGCTAAGTTCTTTCTAAGCCCTTTATATTTCTCATCTTTTTTATATAACCCATGAAGCATATCTAATGCTATATTTTGTGCATCATTTGTTTTTGGGTTATACACTACAGATTGTCCTCCTATATTAGGATTGTTATATACATAACCATTAGGGTAAGTTATTTTATCTGAAGTTTCTTGAAAAAATTCAATATCACCTACACCAGTATTTCTCTGATTAAAAGAAGTATCTGGAACAATTGGAATATTTCCTAAATTTCTTAATGCTGGGTACATATTGTAAACACTGTCTTCTACCGCATCAAGATTTGGTGCATATTGAGCCATAGGCAATGGAGTCTCTGTCACCACCCTTTCATTAAACTGATGTTTCCCTGAATAAGGAGGAAGCACTCTTCCATTTGCTAGTAAAGGTATGCCAGTATCAGTCATATCTATTATTCCATTAGGAGTATGTATATCCAGCTTTTCTTCTTCCCTAAAAGGTGAACCATCACTGTATCCCATTTGTGATATATATTTTTTGATATCAATCATCTGAATGAAAGGTTTAATTTGGTATTTACTAATTTAAGTAACATTTTTCTATTTTCAGAAATCTTTCTTCTTAATAAAACTGTGTTATGATAATGTCTAAATTTCTTACGTTGTTCTGGTGGTTTATTATAATTCAAATTGATTTGATTCAGTTCTTTTACATAACCATTCAGTTCTGTTATCCAAATTTGTTGTTCAACGTTAGTAAATTCACCTCTATCTGCTGTAATATCCCAAAACTGATTGAATCTGTACTTTTGCTCAACTTTACTGTATAATATATCTATGTCAGTAAGATTAACAATTGGATACTGTAATCCTTGAACTGGATCCAATGGTGGTTGAAGATTTAATTTTAATAATCCTGAAACTTGTTCAGTATTATATATAGTTGATTCATCAAAGTTCCAATCCAAATCATGCCATCTATCATCTCCACATTCATAATCATTTAAGTTATTACCCTTATAAACATAAGATTCAAGTTGATACTCCATACTTCTTATAGTATTAACAGCTTGACCTGTAGTCTCAACAAGTTCAATTTCCCAAGGATAATCAGTTCCATAGTAGTTAGCAAATAGATCACATCTTTGATTGTGTTTCCATATTGAACCAACTTCATAGCTTGGCTCCGTTCTTTGGATGCATTCACAATGTCTTGGTGGATTAGCAAAATCACATCCAGGTGGGCATCCTGGTTCATTCATAATCACTTGGCAAACTGGTATACAAGATCCTGGAATATTTAGTGGTACAGAACCATCTGCACATATCCATCCATCCATATCTTCATAAGCAGTAGTTGTTTGATCTGATCTAAATATAAAATTGAGATCTGTTATACCTGTACTATTTATTATTTCCGCTTCTGTATTTTGTACTACTGCACAAGCATACATACCCACACCTCCATAATCAAGTCCTTCCATTTTTATTTCATAACACTTACCCTGCTCTAAATCAAGAGGATATATGTGTAACATTTTAAATGCAACTTCATCTCTACCAATACCACCACATAAAGATGTACCATTATAATTTGTTGCACCATTCAAGTCTTCTCCTGCAAGATGTTGCCAGTTAAATGAATTCATAATATTAGAATTAGGTGTATCCATAATTACAACCCATGGTGCATTTGTACCAGAATCTCTTATGCTAAATCTAAATCTATTATCTGCAGCTAACATCAGATAATATGTTTCTGTAGTTTGTACCTCTAGACCCACTGTAAATCCATACCATACTGATGTCGTAGCACCATTTGGCCACATAGCTAGTGTATTAACCATATTAGTAGACGTAACTGGAGCAGTCAACCACCAGGGGTCTGTAAGATATGTCATCTCATATACAGTTTTTGTAGTTACTCCACAATTACTTGGAGGATTTCCAGGAGGAGTAGCTGGAATTCCAGCAGTATTAATTGCAGCTCCACCATTAGCATCATAACCTGGTTTATATATACAAGGTTTTTTTGTACCCCATGCAGGATGAGTTCTTGGTGTTAATACTAATGCATTACCATTTGGTATAGCGTCTATCTCTACTATAGTTGGAATTTGTATTATTGGTGTTGTCTCAATTTTTTCACATAATCCATTCATTATATTAAGAGTATAACCATCTGGACATCTTGGACAATCAATCTCTTCAGGATCACATTCAAATGTCTTAGTAGTCATAAAATGAGTAGTGCTTGGAAGCATTAATTCTGGATGCCAATCATGAAATGATATCCAAGCTTTTGCTTTAGGATCATAACTTACTGTCCAGGAAATATCTTTAAAGTAATAAGGATCATCTAGGTCTATTGGTATAAGTAGGTCATCTCCTGGTATTGGAGGTGTTGTTACTAATTTACAACACTCCATTTCTCCTGTAATAGGATTAGGCATCATTAGTGGGTGTGACTCAGGACATATTAAATCTATTAGTTCACAAGGACACTCTGAAATAAGTATAGAATGTGGTGGTGAGTAAGGAATCATATCAAAAAAGTAGGGAGGATTATATAGTTGTCCATTCATAGGATCCCAACTATATAGAAATTGTCCCCATAAAGGATCTCCCCATACTCCTTTACGCATTGGATAATAATCTCCTTTAAGTTTTGCGTTTCCTGGAGAAGGGCTATCTGGTTGACGTATCATAAAATTATACCAATAGTTTTCTACAGGAGGTTTATTAGGCCATGTAGAGATTGGATATTGAATTTCATACCAAGCCTTCATTCTTGCATTTGTATCATTGGTGGTACATATATATATCCCTGACTCAATACTCATAACAGATAACTGGTTTTGTCCAATGGTGTATGCAGGAATTGTTCCTCCAGTTAGCATTGGTATCATATATTTTTGATACCACTCATGAGCTTGTCCCCAGTTTGTATTAGATGCCCAAGACATATCTGGAGTAACCATATCTGGAGCAAATGCCCCTTGCCACCAATTTGGATAGTTCCATACTTCTGTATTTACATTTCCTACATTATTTTCATACCAAGACATTGGATTCATATAGTAGGTTGGTTGAGGCCATGCACCTGTAACATCCGTAAGTATTTGATAATCATCAGGTTGTGAGATAGTAAATCCAGGATTTCCTGTTACAGGATTAGGAGGCATAGATGTTGATCCAGGAATAGCAGCACCCCAATCTACTCTATGTACATTTTCTGCAGATAGAAAAATAAGTTTTGCAGCTTGCATTGGATCTGCACATAGACCTGCTGGTCCAGTTTGTGTCACAGGATTACCAAGAACTTCATATGCTCCATAATATGCTGCTACTAAATTAGTATATCCATCTAATCCAGCATCATCAATAGCAGGATTGGTTCCTTCCATATAGTTAATAGCAGTAACAATAGCATTCCAATCAGATGTAAGTTCTTGCCTTATGTATGAAGAAGAACCATATCTTACAAGACCAACACGGATCCTACCACAGTCCATCATGTATTTTATATTCTTGTCTTCATTTGGCAATATAGTATGTGGTGCATTAAGAAATGCCATCCACATAGAATTTTGTATCAGATTTTGTTCTTCATTTTCTGCCCAATTCTGCACAATAACTATATCAATAGCACAACTTTTAAATGCGGTATTGCACCCTGGTATTACCCCTGATATTGGTTCAGTATCTGGACAAACATCACATCCTGTACTTGTATTTATTACACTCATTTTTTCATATTATTTAGGTTCCGCATTGTTCTAAACAGTTAGGCTCATTAGTATAGGGTAAACTAGTACCACCCTGTCCTTGACAAGGCTCTATACATGGATCTCCTGTGTTTACTTGAGCACAATCTATTGAACCATCAGGAAACTCACAACAACAATATCCTCCTTCTGGAGGTGGTGGTGGTGGATCAACTGTAACGCCTGGTACACACTCATATGCTTCACAATTTCCTGTTAGTTCATTATAAATAAATCCATCTGGGCATACTAAAGTAGGATTGCCTCCACATTTGGTTTGGTTAAAAACAAATCCTAATTCTGCATTATATTCTATACATTCACATATTGGAATTCCATCATAATCAGGAAGTCTACCTTGTTGATTTCCTGGTGTGTTTGGTTCTGGAAATTCAATATATGTATCTGGATTGCAAATATAATCCTTCTTTGCAAAGTATACTATATCATCATTAATATCATATATAGATTGGCACCCAATTCCTACTACAGGATTGTCTGATAATACATTTCCTTCTAATTCAGGAAATTGTTTCATTAATTGAGAAGGTAGATATTTATTAAACCACCATTTCATTCCTCTATTTGCTATATTTTCTAATTTTCCACTATAGTTAAATATCTTTCCTTGTGCTTGAGATATGAAAAATACACCTGATGGAGTATTAATTACACTACGTTCATTTTCACATGAACCATATTCATTTGACATGTCTGAATTAACTATGTTCTGAAAAGGTTGACCAAATAAACCTCCATCACCAATAGTAAGCTTAGTTCCTAAATCTGTTTGTAGTTGATCTATACCTTGAAACATTTGAGGAGATAAATAAGGGAACATTACTAATGCTCCACTTTTATTAATTGGTTTTATTACATTAACCTTTGATTTGAAATCTTTATAGTTGTTTGGAAGAAACACTCTCCAAAAATCTTTTTTAGCTTCTAGCTTGGCTTGAAGAGAATAGATTAATCTTTTAGGATAATAAGAGAAACACTCTTCAGCAACTTTAGGGTTATAATCTCTTGGTTGCATATTACCCCAAGAAACCATTTGATTAGGGAATCTACTTACACTTAATGAATAATCATATCTATAAAAGTTTCCTGCTTTTATATTATCAGCATGAAACATAGCTTGTGTATCTCCAAATGTATACCAGTCATAATGTCTTTTAGTATCTTGTTCTTCCCAATCTCTACTGGCTAAATTTATTTCTGATTCTACATAAAAATCTTGAATACCATTGCAATGTGCATATGAAAAAGCATTCTTTATATTAAAGAAACTACTTCCTGAACTAGTTACATTAAATATTCCTGAACCTGCTGAACAATCATTTGGACCTCTATCTAAATAATATTGATCATTAGGCATTGCATTTGCAAGTATACTTTGTCCTGAATTGTTTCCCCAGAAACCTCCACTTAGAAGAGTACTAAAAGCTTCAGTAAATTTAGCAACTTGATATTTTTCTGAATTATACCAATATCTAACTAATGGTAGATTTTGATATAATGAATAATCAAATGGAAATAAATCTGGTTGTCCTTTTAAAAATTCCCAGAAAAGAGGCATGATAGTTTTTTCTGTATATCTGTTTACATAACAATCACCAGGAAAAAGATCATCTGTTTCTAATGTCATACCTACAACTGGAAGGCCATTTTCAGGATTAGTCATTTCTATAGGATCAAATGTTTTAACACATCCTCTAACAGGGATTTGTTTTATCCCATCTAATTGACCATATTGATTTTCTAAATCAAACTTCAGAGCTCCATAGTGACAGGCTATTGGTGTATTTTTTATCTTAGTTGGTGCATCATGACCATTTCTCCATTGACCTATTACATGTCTAGATCCTGTAGGTCTAAGAGTAGACTCATAATCACTTTTATCTACTACAGTCATAATTGGATCATCAATAATTTGATCTATTCCTATTGCTACAGTTTGAGGTCTAAATAAATTATTTATTGTAGCTCTTCCAAACTTAGTAAGTGTATTATTAATAAATGCTTGATCTTCTATTTTAGATCTATTCTGAGTACTGTATAAAGGCATATTTGAATTATATCCCGTATACTGACCATAAAAGCCATGACTATTATATTTGTACATGAAATCTTGAGGACTCAAGAACTCATATATTAAATCTATCATTTGTTGAGCACCCTCTGTTGCAAATGTCATAAAGGATAACACCCCTGTCATTATTTTAACAAAGCCTGGAACTTCTTTCCAATCACTTCCTATTAATGTAATATTACTATCAGGACCCATATATCCATTTAAAATACTTTGTACTACATTTCCTGCATCTATTTTACCTTTTACAATTTTATCATATATTGCTCCTCCAGATACTACATCTAGAAAATCTTGAGATGTATCTACTAATTCATCTATTAATGCTTGTACCAAACTATTTATTACGCCTTCAGCTGTTGTCATTGCAACAGATCCCAAAGTAGGTATTACATTGGCTGCAGATATAGCAGTAACCCCTGTACCATAAACGAATGAATTTGCTGGGAAAGGAGCAGACATTAAACCTATATTATTTTTTTTACCAATTCCTACAACATCATCTGTTCTACCTCTCATTTTTTGAAGTGCATATCCTACTCCAAATATTCCAGCAATAAGCAGACCTGCATTTTTTAGTAGTTTAGCTTGAGGATGGAATTCAGATTTTTGGAAACGTCCTGCTGCTGTTCCTGTAACTTCTCCATAAAGTTGTATATTATCAGCATTTAGGAAAGGTTTTTTGAACATTAAATCAGGAGAATGAAAAGTAAATTTATCCTTTGCATATTCTTTAAGTGGTGGATAGGCATCACCTGAATCTTTAATAGATCCTGTTGAAGCAGTAGCATCACATGAAGATGAACCTGACCCTGTATTCCCAATATATGCAGGGGCAACACCAATATCAGGACGTGCGTGATATACATCATCTCCTAAATCATTATATGGAAAGTTTGGATAATACCCCACCGTGTTATCTCTATCTGTAGTATCAGATCCTTTTGTTAGTTCATACTCTCTAAGATTTCTAAAAATACCTTTTGAAAGAATAGATTTCTGACCTTCTCTAGATCCTATTAGTATTTCATAACCCGTTATATTGGGTATTACTGTTCCATCATTATAAACAGGTGGTGCAATATTATAACAACGCAGACCAATAATTCTTATTTCTTTGGATGTTGTAATTGAACTTGATACACCTGAACTTATATCAGATGGTGAAAGTTCACATGACCAGTCTGTACCTTCATAAGGCATTTTATGATGTCTGATTTGTTCTCCACATAAATCTTCCCATATCTCTGGTTTATTAGGATATTTCTCAGATGATTCCCAGTATGCCATATAACCTTCTGAAGTTATTATACCACCATCATCTGTAATACGTTGTAGACCACCATTTGTCATACTAGCTGTGTTATACGCAGTAAAGTATTTATCATTGGGATCTATAGCTCTTAATCCTGCTGGACCTTTTTCTTGAGGTGTTCCACCTCTTCCTGGTATATGATATGAACTTGATCTTTCTCCAGTATTATAAATAAATCTTACAAATAAGGAATATATCTCATCTCTTAAAAGGGTGGGTTTATTCCCTCCTTTATAATAATAATCTGGTGAGTATCTAGCTGATGTCCATTTTGTTTTAATTTTATTTGCTAATGGTTGATAGTTGAAATCAAATTGTTCAGTAGGACCAGATCTTATAAGCCAATCATTTACCACATACATTTTATCTGACTTCTCATATGCTGGATTTCTTAAAGGAATTAGCTCAACAGGAACAACAGGAAGTGCATTATCTATATAGTCAATAAATATTCTAGATTGTTCAGTACTATAATAACCAACTCTTTTTGCTTGAATTTGACTTTTAGTATTGCTTAATATAACCACTTCATAATAATCAAACTCTCTATCTAGATTGGTTACTTCTATTTGTAAAGAACCATCTGTTTCTGAATGATCAAAAAAGGATTGAGTATTAGAAATTCCTATATAGTCACCTATCTTTTGTTCATTAATAGTATATGCTACATAAACTTGGTATGTTCCATTTCTTAATTGACCACCACCATCTCCTTTTCTTATTGTTACACAAGGAGTATCAAGCAGAGGAGCAAGTCTTATTTTCTCACAGTCAAGTCTAGTAGTATCTACATATGTAACGCACGGGTCACCTGCGGCAGAGTTCTGTACTTGTATCCATGGTATATTATCTATATTTAGAGTTCTTGATGGATTCAATGCATCATCCCAATAAACTTGCCAGGTGCAATCAAAATTTTCTTTAGCTGCTCCAACTATTAGATATTTTTTATTAAACTCTAAACAAGGATCATTTATTATTTCTTCATATACACATTCACTATCATCAAAAATGCCTATCTCAGAATTAGTATTATCTGTAGAAAAGAGTACCCATTTATCTTGGTATAAATGAATTGCACCTATTATAGTATATGGAATTTCTGCACAAGAAAAGTTAGCTGGTTCATTTCCTATTAATCCTACATCTCCTTCTTCAGAATTATTTGCTGCATTTCTTGCATGAAGCCAATTCTGCTTTCCTGCAAAACTAGCATTCATATCCTTTACCATCCCTTTTGTAAAGAGAGAAGTATCAATAGAAGATATATCTCTCATAGGAGGAGTCTTGCCACCAGTTGGATTTTTCTGTGCTCTTTTTCTTTGTTTAGCCATTTTTATTAATATTATCCAAGTGTGGGGTAACTCAAAAACATATTATAATATTTATCATGCATTGCCCTTCTATTCATTGTCCAGACCTTTTGTAATTCTTTAAAGTTTGGTGTATTGACAAATCCCAATGCATTATTTCTTGACGCCTTTAATCTTTGCTCTATCAATCCTAACTGGTTTTGAACTTGCTCCCCAGAAAAAAGCATATTCTCTAATATCCGTTGTTTTAATGCATATTCATAATATTCATTACAATATGGATGGTCTAATACTAATAATCTACCCTGAGCATCTTCCATAGCTCCTTGATAATTAATATATACTTTTCCTGTTTCAAATGTAGTAAGAAGAAAGCCATCTTTTATCTCAGCAATATCAAGAGCTTGTTGAGTTATATTAGGACAATCACAATTAGCATCAGTTACATCTTTAATTCTTAATGGTATAAAAGTTGTATAAGATCTTACTTGTCCTGCACCAACACGTTGAATTAATTGATAATCTGCTTTTCCTTCACATGCAGTTATAACACATACATCAGCACATACTGGATCATCACATGGAGCAGTGTAACCAGGTTCTGGTACATATGGAACTGGATTAGTAGTATCTATATGTGTACCTGATGGCATCTCATTAGAAACAGTAAAGTCTCCACATAAAAATGCATAATTAAGTATATTAAAATCTGTTGGTAACATTCCTTTATAATGTTCTATGTCTATAACAGTTTGTTTAGTTCTTTGTATTCTTAAACCCAAGTCATAATTAACTCTAGTAGCTACTTTAATTAACTGTTGTGGTTCAATCATTCCTTCTAATGCATATGTAGAAAAGTCAACACTGACATCTTCTAATAACTGATCAAAAGTTCTATATTTATTTGAGACTCCCATTATCTATTAATATTTTGTTTATTATCTGAATCTTCTGAAGGAACCTTTAATGTATTAAACATCTGTGCTAATACTTGTGATTCAATTTCAGCAAACAAAAATTCAGGTATATAAATACTTTGTTTATATCTTGGTGTGCAATCATTTAGTTCATCACAATCCCAGCCAGTGATGTCTCCTTCAAATACCCCTTCTATTTTAATTGCATCCCATGGAATATTTGGCATATATAAATATCCATTAAGAAACCAAAAATATTTAGTAGTGTTATATTTAAAAGAGGTAGTTTTTGTCATAGATGTATATGTACCTGGGCTTGTAGCTTGTAGTTCAATAGATCCATCAATAGAACTAACTGTTCTGATTAGTGGTCCCCAATAACCTTCCATAAATGTAGGAAGTTTTTGTTTTGTACGTTTTATTGTACATCCACTTTGTATACCACTACACTCTGCTTCTATCTTATCTATCTCAATAAGTTCTACAAAAGGTAGGCTTTGCCATACACTATTAAACTTTTTTAATTTGTTTGAAGAATCTTGCCTTCTCATTAAGAGTTGGGCATATTTAAGAATTAGACTATAGATGAATCTATCTGTCATAAATGCATCTTGTGTCTCTGACTTTATTTGTCCTCTAATTCTTGATATAACTTCGCCTATACTTGTCATAACCTTTATATTTCAAATTCATTATAATCTTTATACGGTGAAACAATTTCCTTTTGTTTCTTCTTATAAAGATCTGTGACTCTAACTTTTGTTTTCATCACAATATATTTCGTCCATTCCTTTGGATATGTTTTAGAGACATCTCTCTTAAATTTCCTAACACCTTTAAATTGCCATAACTCTCTATTTCTAAAACGGTATTTAGTAGAATAGTTTGTATAAAATATTTTACCAATATTACCATCTGTTTCCCAATTCTTATTTTGTAAAACTTTTCCATATTGCCTTGAGAGTGAATAATCTGTATTAACTCCCTTTGCAGGTGGACAAGTCCCAATAAATAAGTAACCAAGTGAGTCAGGAAGTTCTACCCCATCTCTATTATCTATTACACCTTTCCAAAGCTTTTCATTATAAAGTGTGATAACCTTCTTAAGTTTCCTATTATCAATATTTTTATATATAGGATATTTTTCCTTGAATTCATTAAACATTTTTGAGTTTAAAAATCCTTTTCTTTTCTCTCTATATCTTGGAGCATTCAAATTAGGAGCCTTAAAATTATTTATCATAACACATTATATTATAATTTACAAAAAAAACACCACTTTTAAAAGTTTATGTGGCATACATTATTTAACTAGATGTATTAATTCACATATAGTTCCTTTATTAGGATCCTGCAAATCCAGAATTCCTGATCGTCTACTTCCAACAAATTTCTTGTGATAATGCCAATAATCTGTTTTGGATAAACTAGGTAATACTTTATGAATAAATCCAACAGTCTCACCCTTTGTTATATACTCAACCTTTTTCTGATGATGAAAATGACCTGTATATAAAGTTCTATTACTAGTTTTCCCCCATTCTAGAGGGTATTCAGTTGCATATACTAGAGGAGTGTTTTTATTTGGAACATCCCCATGTTCAAATGCATTAAAATTCTTATTCCATACATGAACCTTTCTTTCTGAATATTCAACATCCCAGACAATATTTTTATCAACTATTGTTTTTGATAATGCATGAGCTAAGTGAAAAGATGAAAGTCTGTCATGATTACCAGGAATATAAATGATTGTAAGTTTATCACAATTTGTTTTAATATAGTTTATTCCCCAATACAATGCATCAAAGGCTTTCATATAAGCCTCTGTAGCCGTCATTCCATTGTTTAGTATAGTTCCTGCTGTTGTAGTGCCATTAAAGGTGTCCATGTTGATTAAATCACCTCCTACTACAAAGAATACTTCTGATAGATAGTGACATCCTACTGCTCTATCTATTAAATCAATAATTGTATCCTCAAAGTCCTTATCTACTGTCTCGTTCCCTTCTTTGCCAAAATGTATGTCTTGTATAGAAAGGATCCCTGCTACATTTAGTTTACTAGGATCTCCTTTAGTTCTTGTAGGAAGTTTAAATTTTTTTGGAACCCAGTTATCTACTAACTCTTTAAAAACTATATTCTCACTAAACTTTACTCTAGTAACAAGAGCAGATATACGCCAGTGATCTGACATCTGTTTATTCCAATATTGAGAAAGTTTCCATTTTGTTATATCAAGTTTAAGTAACTTAATAATTTCTTCAGCATTCTTTGGCTCATGCTGACACTTTACTGTGAGTTTACCTTCTCCTTTTTCAATATTATATCCACTATTGTAATTTAAAGGTACTGTAGAATCTCCAAAGGTTTCAGCATCTTTTTGTGCTGTTTCTCTTTTTCTTTCATAGTATGTTTCTTTAAGCTCAATATATTTTTTAATAGGAATGCCCAGCCTTTTTGCACACCATGCTGCGCTTTTTTTCCATCTTATAGAATTTTCAATTTTCTTCAGCAAGTCATCCATAGTGATATTTTATCTGAAAGTTTCGCAATATAGCAAAAAAGCTGGTTAAAAAAAAGGGAGCCCTGGATAACCAAGGCCCCCACAACTGCTGTGATAGAAAACCAACAAACCACCACTTTTGTTGTTTTTATATTAATGTCTCTATAAGTATCTCAACAGATTCACAGTCTTGGCTAGGTCCTACTGACCCAACCCTAATTAAATATTGTGTTGCAGGAACTAATCCAGTTATAGTGCCAGTACCCACGCCTAAACCTATTGTACTTGAAAGTGTCCAAAGAATTGTAGCTGGATTTGTAACTAGTTTATATTCAACTTGAAAACTTAATGAATCTGGTGCTTCACCAATCCATGATACTATAGCTGATGTATTAGTTACGTTGGTCACATTTACATATAATGGAGCATGATTATCTATTAAGGTTGAACAAGCTGGAGTGCCATTTTGTGTCATCCATAAAGCCATTTTTTGTAAAATAGCATCTAGTCTATCTCCAGAAGTAATCTCAAATAAAATATCTCCATTTGCAGGGTCAGATATTTGAAATGTATCATTACAATAAGAAACACAGTGGGCACATGTGATTTCATCACAGGTTTCTACACCTGGACTACAATCTGGAGCTGGTTCACATGGAGTTATTAATCCATGGTCTGAACAGCCACAAGGTGTTGATTTACATTTTGTACAACTCATATCTATTTTATTTTACTAGTTTTCCAATCATTAAGAACTTCTGTAATCTTAGCTTCTTCTGTATCATACTTATATCTATCAGATAAAAACTTAATAATATATAATGCCTCAGCATCTGTTTTTTCAACTTCACCAATGCTATAAATAAGTTTATCATCTACATAGTCAAAATATTTAACAATGAGTTTTGCTGATCCTATTTGTGATTTACTATATTTTGAAATATCCATATTATTTAATTTATGCGTTCATTGCTTTATCTAGTGCAACTAATGTTATTTTTCTTGCTAATGTCTCACTTGTATCATCAGGGTTTATTTGAAAAACTTGAAACATTGATATTTTAGTATCAGAAGTAAATGATGGATCTACTGTGCCAGCAGCACCAGTTGATGCTCCTACAACAGTTGGATCACATGCTGAATCATAACTTATCATTGGAATAGAGCCTTCATAAGAAAATTCATTACTATCTAATGCTGAGAAATATACTGTACCAGCATCCATATCTAACATAAATGTAAGAGCTATTGTTTTTCCAGCTTCCCAAGTTATAGGATCAAGATCAATTACATCTGTTCCACCTGAATCATTAAACCAAACCTTAAAGGATGCACTACTCATTTCAATTCCCCATCCATTAAGCCAATCCCAATTAGCTGAGTTATTTACAAGAGTGTCAAATGGTCCTGCTGAAATTTGTTCATCGTTAGGTGTAAATACTAT
>TARA_B110000196_G_scaffold124486_1_pt1 | contig 15599 bp, 13 predicted proteins | sample TARA_B110000196 | Tara Oceans TARA_B110000196 (sample SAMEA4397072) | marine metagenome | biome: Polar Biome; feature: [MES] marine water layer (ENVO:01000295) within the mesopelagic zone...; material: water (ENVO:00002006), including particulate matter (ENVO:01000060) such... | reverse complement strand
TTTTCGTTTTTAAATAAATTATGTCCAGATTAAAAATAATGCCATCAGTCAGTTTGATTATGAAAGAGGCTGAAGGACGAATTAATATTCATGAAGATTATTTAAAATTCTTAATCAATAAAGAACTTGATTTATTTCGAAATAAGATAACCTCTGAAGGTTTCAAAATTGAAAAAGATCAGATAGTTAATGAAATAATTAGGGAAGTTTCTAAAAAATCATCCTCGACGCTAGTAAATATAATAAATGGTACGGGAATTGTTTTACATACAGGCTTAGGTCGCGCGCCTTTTAACGGTGAGCACTTGAAGGAAGCGGCAGATAAATTAGATGGGTATACTAACCTAGAGATTGATATCTCTAATAATAAGCGAGGTGATAGGCAGTCGCATATCGATGACCATTTAGCATCAATTTGTGGCTGTGAAAGTTCTTTAGTAGTCAATAACAATGCTGCCGCATTATTTCTATCAATAAATACTTTGGCTCCAGGATCAGAGGTAATTTGTTCGAGGGGGCAGATTGTAGAAATAGGAGGTTCATTTCGAATCTCAGACATTATTAAAAAAAGTGATGCGAATTTAAAAGAAGTCGGTACAACAAACCGCACTCACATTGAGGATTATGAAAAAGAAATATCTGATAGGACAAAACTCTTGCTGTGGGTTCATACAAGTAACTATGTTGTTAAAGGATATACTAAAGAAGTAGCTCTAGAAGAAATAGCAAAACTAGGTAAAAAATATAATATCCCTGTTTTAGCAGATTTAGGAAGTGGTACTTTCCTACCTCTCAGTAAATATGGTATTCCAACTGAAATCCCAATAAAAGATATCATAAAAAAAGGACCAGATATTGTCCTTTTTTCTGGAGATAAAATGCTGGGCGGCCCGCAATCAGGTATTATTCTAGCATCAAAAAATATTATTGAGTTAATTAAATCAAATACGCTTTATCGTACTATGCGTTGTGATAAAATTACAATAGCGCTTTTAGATCAAATAATTCGTAGTTACAGAAAACATGGTTTTACAAATTTAAATCTTGCGCTCAGCCTATTGAGTAATACCAGAGAAAAATTAAAAAATATTGCGATTAATATTATCAATCTTTTACCTGATAAAAAGATAAAAACACTAGGCCTTTCCTTTGAAGCTTCTCTGGTTGAGGCAGGAAGTGGGTCGCTTCCAGAAAAAAGTATTGAAAGTATTACGCTTAAGTTCAGATCTTCTTCTTTTAGCGCTGACAAGTTATCAGCATTATTTAGGGAAGGAGATATCCCAGTGATTGGTTACATACATAAGGATTCGTATTTTATTGATTTAAAAGCTGTTTTGCCATCACAAGTACCGAACTTAATTAAAGCAATAAAAAATATATAATTATGCAGCAGGTTGTTATAGGTACTGCTGGTCATATTGACCATGGTAAGACAACTCTTGTTGAGGCATTAACCGGGATAAATACTGATACTCTAGATCAAGAAAAACAGCGGGGTATAACCATTGATTTGGGCTTCGCTTACTTAGATGATGATATTACTATCGTAGATGTTCCAGGTCATCAAAAATTCATTAGAAATATGGTAGCTGGTGCTTCTACAGTTCATATTGGACTGCTAGTTATTGCCGCAGATGATGGGATAATGCCTCAAACAATTGAGCATCTCCATATTTTAAATAGTTTGTCAATAAGTAAAGGTATTACGGTTATAACAAAAATTGATTTGGTGGATGATGATTGGTTGGATTTAATTGTATCAGAAATAAAAAAATTAGAACAAGATACAATTTTTCAGGATAGGCCAATTCTAATGGTTGATAGCATTTCTGGGGAGGGGATAGATGAATTAAAAGAGGTTATTAATGCAGAAGTAAAAATGATAAGCATTGATAACAAATGTGAATACTATAAAATGCATGTAGATAGGATTTTTAGTAAAAAAGGCTACGGTACGGTGGTTACTGGTACCGTAAAAAGTGGTGTCCTAAAAGTTGGCAATAGTGTAGAGGTTTTACCTGACAGGTTGATAGCTCAAGTCAGGGGTATTCAGACTCATGGAGGCAGTGTCCAAGAAGTCAAAACGGGTGACCGCGCTGCACTGAACCTAACAAAAGTTGATAAAGCAATACTAAAGAGGGGTACGACTTTGTCTAGTCCGGGTATGATGGATGTGACAAATAAATTATTAGCATACTTGTCTATGTCTCCACATACATCGTGGACTATTAAAAAGAATCAAAGGGTCAGAATACACATTGGGACAGCAGAAATATTTGCAAGAGTAAAATTCTTTGGAAAAGAAATGAGTGAAAGTCAAACTGGTAACGTAATACTCCATTTTGAGCATCCAATCGGAGTAACAATGGATGAGCCTTTCATAGTACGGTCTTATTCTCCGATGGAGACAATCGCTAGTGGTATAGTATTGGATACAAATGGAAATTATGATAGGCAATTCCTTGAACAATGCCCTTCAGATAAATTGGAAAGACTAAAGTCATTGATAGGATATTATTCAAATAAACCAAAAACAATAGAAAAATGGAGCAGGAAATATTTTATACCTGTCAAGGAATTGAATAAAAAGATACTACTTATAGAGGCTAAGGTCACCGAAAAAGATTGCCTGGTCTATTTTGAAAATGATCTTGATTTTTGGAAAAAAGAGATAATATCTTATGTAGAAGAGAAATGTAAAAATAATTCTTTCCATAATTTCGTTGAATTGAATAATATTGTACAATCGTTAGAAGTTTCAGAAAAATGGGCAAAACATGTAATTAAAAAATTAATCGATTCTAATATTTTAGTATTTAAATCAGGCCGGATATCGCTCTTCAATCAATCTCTAAAGTTTAATCAGAAGATTGAAATAGATTTAAAAAACATTATTGAGTTAATAGAAAATGCTGATTCTCATCTTATTACGGTTAAGGAATTGATAGAAATATCCAAGTTCAACCCGCAAAAGATTAAGGAAATGATATTTCTATTAAATAATCAAAATAGAATCATCCAGTTGAACGAAAATTTAGTAATGCACGCTAAATCATTTGAAAAGTTATTGGCTTGTGTCCGAGAGCATTTTAAAAAACTATCGACTTTATCAGTTTTGGACTTTAAAAAAATATCTAACCTTACAAGAAAGAATGCTATTCCAATTCTTGAATTTCTCGACAGTAAAAAATACACTAAAAGACTAGGTGGGAATAGAAAGATTGGAGAGGCCCTCATTGGATAATAAGAATATCACGCCATTGATGATCCAGTATAATCAGATAAAATCTGGTTACCCAGATTCTATATTACTTTTCCGTATGGGTGATTTTTATGAAACCTTTGGCAAAGACGCAGTAGTTACTTCAAAATTATTGGGAATCGTCCTAACAAAAAGAGCCAACGGGAAAGCTTCTGATGTTGACCTGGCAGGTTTCCCATACCATGCTTTAGATAATTATTTGCCAAAGTTGGTATCTGGGGGATATAAAGTAGCAATTTGTGAGCAGGTAGAAGACCCTAAGTTAGTTAAGGGTATAGTAAAGCGTGAGGTGATCGAGGTTATAAGTCCAGGAACCATCACATCTGATCAAGTGCTAAGTCAAAAGAAAAATAATTATATTGCATCAATCTATAAAGAAAAGAAAATAGCAGGAATAGCTGTTCTTGATAGTTCAACAGGAGAGTTTTTTGTTGGTGAATGTGAATATAAAGATATAACTGAATATTTAATTAAGTACTTACCCAGCGAGATTGTTATATCGAAGTCCATTGTGTACAATGCTGAACGATGGTACCAAAAATTACACCCTTTTATCACGAACATAGAGGACTGGATATTTAATTATATTCAATCATACCGATTACTAGTTGAACATTTTAATGTCAAATCATTGAAAGGTTTTGGTTGTGATGATATGACTGCTGGGATTGTCTCTGCAGGAGCATTAATGTATCATCTAAAAAATAATCTGAACTCAAGCGTAAAGCATTTTACGAAAATAAGCCCAATTCAGAATGAGGGAATTATGGGTTTAGATGGTTTTACTATAAAAAATCTTGAGATCTTCAATTCTCTTTCAACGCAAGGCACACATGGCACTTTAATTGAAACTATAGATTATACAATTACAGCCGGAGGTGGTAGACTGTTAAAAAAGTGGCTGCACAGGCCATTAGCTAATCAGAGTAAACTGAAAAATCGTTTAGATATCGTAGAGGGGATTTTAGAAGAAAAATCGCTTATGAATAATTTGCGTAAAGATCTTAAGCAAACAGTTGATGCTGAGCGATTAATTGCAAAAATAAATAAAAAGGCAGCATCTCCTAGAGAGCTCATTGGGCTATCACAAACATTTTACATATATGATAAATGTATAAATGATATTAAATCAATCAGATCATTAAATAAATTAGCTAATGATTATATTAATCTTAAAGATTCAGCGGATTACATAAATAGTATTCTCAATGATGATGGTCCAACAACAATAAAAAAAGGCAACGTAATAAAAGCTGGTATAAATAAAGAGCTAGATGAGTTGCGAGACATATTATTTAATGGAAAAGAGTGGATAAATAAATTTCAGGAACAGGAAAAAGAAAATTTAAAAATACCAAGTTTAAAGGTCGGGTTTAACAAGGTTTTTGGTTATTACATTGAAATAACTAATACTCATCAAGATAAAGTTCCAGATAATTATATAAGAAAACAGACTCTAGTTAATTCTGAACGATATATAACAGAACCACTAAAAGTATATGAAGAGAAAGTGTTAAATGCGGAAAGTCATATCTATGATATAGAAAACATGATTTTTCAAGATCTTATTGAAAGTGTTATTAAACAAACTTTCAAAATCCAAAATAATGCGACAATAATTAATAAAGTCGATTTGCTATCAAGTTTTTCGTATCTAGCAATATCTAAAAAATATGTAAGACCTTCTTTATTAAATAGTCCAAAATTGGAAATAATAAATGGCCGGCACGCTGTAATTGAAACCCTATTGCCAGCTACAGAGAAGTTTATACCCAATGATTTATCTATGGATATTGAAAAGAGTCAGATACATTTAATTACTGGGCCAAATATGGCCGGGAAGTCTACATTTTTGCGACAAACTGGGATTATAATTCTTCTTGCACAAATTGGTTCTTTTGTTCCTGCAGATTCGGCAAAAATAGGAATAGTAGACAGGTTATTTACGAGAGTTGGCGCTAGCGACAACCTAGCGGGAGGTGAGAGTACTTTTTTAGTGGAGATGAATGAAGCTGCAAATATATTAAATAATGCTTCTTGTCATAGTCTGATACTCTTTGATGAGATAGGCCGAGGTACGGCAACATTTGATGGTTTGTCTATCGCTTGGGCGATTGTTGAATATCTTCATAATAATAAAAATATTTCAGCTCGCACATTGTTTGCAACTCATTATCATGAACTCGCTGTCCTTGAAGATCAGCTGAGTTGTTTAGAGAACTTTCACGTTAAAGTGAGAGAGCATGCTGATCAAATTATATTTTTAAGAAAAATAGTTAAAGGATCAGGAGATAAAAGTTATGGAATTCAAGTCGCAAAAATGGCCGGATTACCAAACTCAATTATTCAACGAGCAAAAGAAATATTGATGCATAAGTTTGAAAATAATAATGAAATAATTGAAACATTAATAGATAAAAACCTTTTAAAAGACGAGTCTCAAAATAATAATCTAAATTTTTTAGCTGATGAAATAAGTTCCGTAATTGTTGATGAAATTACGCCTATTGAGGCACTGAGAATTTTGAATGACATTAAAAAAAAATATAGTATTTAGCATATTATTATACCTTAATTTGTCAAAACTTTACGCTGAAGTTGATTGGGTTAACTTTGGGTGGGAGTTATTTGATAGAATTTCTGATGCTAGAATCACTTCCCTAGCTCAAGCTAGTATTGCTTATCCTATTACTTCATCGGCTACTTCTATGGTTAATCCAGCTTTATCCCATATTTACAATGATAAAATAGGAATGACTCACCAATCTAGGATCGCTGGGATGGTCAATAGTGAATTTATTGGATTCAATAAAAACATGGGTGACAGTTCATGGATTAGTTTTTCATTACTATATGAGGGGATAAATAATATCCCAGATACTCGTAATATTTTACTAGACTGGGGTAATGATGGGGTTTTTGGCACATTCGATGCTGGGGAAGGGAATGGCATCCTTGACGAAGGTGAGAGGCTTGATATAAATAAAATCGGATATTTTAATCAGAACCAATTAGGCGTTTACGCTGCGATGAGTAAACCGTATAATAAATGGAAAATAGGCTTAGGAATAAAATTATTATTTCAGACTCTTGATGACCATTATGCTTTAGGTACAGGAATTAATATTGGGCTCTACAGATCATTCAATGGTACAAGTTTGGGAATAGTTTTACATAATATACCATCATCAGGCGTGATATGGGATAATGGCACCACAGAACTAACCCCGGGTTCCTTTTCGATTGGTCTTCATCATCTATTGTTAATTAATAAATATGGTCTGAAGATAAATCCAGTTTGCAGGGCTAATTTTGTTATGAGTGAAAGAGCAATTGATTCCAAATTACTATTTAACACTTTCCCAGTTGATTTAGCTGGAGGTCTAGAAACTATTTATAGAGAGAAAATATTTTTTAGAGTAGGGATTTTCCAGTCTGGTGCTTCAACAGCTGGATTAGGAATGTTCTGGGACAATATATCAATTGATTACGCAGTTATTGCTGATAATTTTACTTTAGGATTAAATGATAACCATTTAATTACAATTAGTGTGTCATCAAAATGGATAAAAGATAGAATTTTAAATAAAATATAAGTTCATTAAATGATATCTTACATTTTGTAATATTACTCCCAATTTTTAAGGAAAATTTATGATAAAAAGTATGACAGGATTTGGTCGTGGAACTACTTCAAGAGCAGGCGGGAAGATAAATGTAGAGATCAAATCATTAAATTCGAGGTATTTTGATATAAAATTTCTTGGTATAAAAATTAATCCCAGAACAGAAGAAAAATCCAAGCGTCATATTTCAAATTTCTTAAACAGGGGTAACATAATAGTCCATATTGATATTGATGAAATTAACAGTGGTCAAGTATTAACATTCAACAAAGATCGATTTGATAAAATCCAAAGCACTCTTAATGAGATACATATTGAATATGGTCAAAAATTAAATCTGAGCGAAATTATAAACACGCATGATATCTTATCTTTTGTTGATGTGGATATTGAAGATGATGAAATATTGCAAGTAGCTATTGATGCTGCCATTAAACAATTGAATAATATGAGATCGAATGAAGGAAAACAAATTTATAAAGATCTAATGAGTCGGATAAGGGTAATAAAGAAAGAGTTGCAAAGCATAAAAAGATTATCAGACAAGTTTCCAAAAAAAAAGAAGAAAGAATTAAGCGAAAGAATCAGATTTGTGATCGATCAAGATAGAATAGACCAAAATAGGCTGATGCAAGAGATAGCCTATTTGATAGAGCGATCAGATATTACAGAAGAAATAGTAAGATCCGGCATCCACTTAGATAACTTTATAAAATATTTAAAATATGATGAGCCAGTTGGTAAGAGGCTAAATTTTCTAATTCAAGAAATCAATCGAGAAGTGAATACGGTCGGATCAAAGAGCCCCATACATGATGTTACTAGTAAGGTTGTAGAAATAAAAAATGAGATTGAAAAAATTAGAGAGCAAGTTCAAAATATACTGTAATGAAAAATTTAATTTGTATGTCTGCCCCATCGGGCTCAGGAAAAACTACCTTATGTAAAGCAATTAGAGAAGCTAAGCCAGAGTTAATATGGTCTGTCTCTTATACAACTCGTCGTCCTAGGCATAATGAAATCAATGGGGAAGATTATAATTTCATTTCAAAGGAAGAGTTCATTTCGTTAATAGATAATGAAAAATTTGCAGAATATGAAAATGTTCATGGTCAATATTATGGTACCATCAAATACAAATTAGAGGATGGTATAAAAAAAAATAAAATAGTTTTATTAGATTTAGACGTTAATGGATCTATGTCTATTTGTAGGTTATATCCAAATAATGCTCATTCTATATTCATTGTCCCGCAGAGCATTGAACATCTTAGAAAACGTTTAAAGACTAGAGGGAGTGAGACAAATAAAATAATTGAAAAAAGGCTAAAAAGATTTAATAAAGAAATAGAGTATAAAGACAAGTTTGATACTCTCTTAATTAATGATAATATTAAGGTTGCAATAAATGATTTTATTACAACAATTAATGAAATAACAACAGGAGTAAACTAATGGCGATAAAAACCGTTCCGCTTAGAAGTATTGAGGAGAAAGTAGAAAACATGTATGAAGCAGTCTGCATAATGTTTGGCCAGGCTAAACGTATACTAGATGATCGTATCGTGGAAGCATCAATAAAAGATGCGGAGGAGGAAGACTATGGGGTGTTTGATGAAGTCCCAGAAATTTTACCGGAAGATTATGTTGAATTAGATAAGGCTACAAGTGTTGCTATCGAGCAGTTTATTGATGGTGATGTTAAGTGGAGGAAAAAAGAAAAAATATCTTAATTATATGGATATTAGCGATACTAAATCTTTTATCAAGCAGCATATAGATATATTTGGGAAAGAATTTTATTTAAATTCTCACAAAAAATATGGTTTAATCTTAAAGGGTCAGAAGCCAACTAATGAATCAATTTCTGATTTTAAATTATCAATAGAAAATTGTAATAGATGTAATCTTGGGAATACTAGAACCAAATTTGTTTTTGGAGTTGGAGATCCTAATGCCGATTTATTATTAGTGGGTGAAGGACCTGGTGAAAAAGAAGATCTTCAAGGTGAGCCATTTGTGGGTAGAGCTGGTAAGCTTCTCGATAAAATATTAAAGGCTATTGGATATTCCAGAGAAAAAAAAGTTTTTATAACCAATATTGTAAAGTGTAGACCGCCTGATAATAGGGACCCCTTACCATCTGAAGTAGAAGAATGCTTTCCATTTCTGGAGAAACAGATTGATTTAATCAACCCTAAAATTATTGTTGCTCTTGGGAAGGTAGCTGGAAAAACTTTGTTAAAAAAAGATATTTTACTAAAAGAAATGAGAAATGAAACCTACTACCTGAACTGCATCCCATTAAGAGTGACTTACCATCCTGCTGCATTATTAAGAAACCCATCCTTGAAAAATGAGAGTTGGAAAGATTTTCAATATATACGTGACTTTCTAGCATCTTAAGATCTATGGCCCAAGAAAAAAATAAAATATTAAATGTTCAGCCTCACTCAGAAGAAGCAGAGCAGGCGGTTCTTGGGTCTATGTTGTCTAGTAAAGAAGCAGTAAATAAGGCATTTGAAAAAAAACTGAGATCTGATCATTTCTATAAAAATGGACACTCTTTAATTTTTTCGGCGATGGCTAAGCTAGAAAAGGACAATCAACCTATTGACACAGTCTCAGTTGTTGACCTTTTGACAAAAAGTAAAGATTTAGATAAAGTTGGAGGTGCATACTATATCAGTGGCTTAATAGAGGTTGTCCCTACGACAGCACATGTTGGTCGTTATATAAAAATCGTGCTTGAAAAATCCGTATTACGTAGCTTGATCTATTTAGCAAATGACATTTCAAAAGAGGCATACGATGATAGTAAAGAGGTTGATGATATATTAGAGTCCGTTCAAAAATCTATATTTGAGGTTACGCAGGATAAGCTTCAAAAGGGCGTTGAAAAAATAGACCCTGTTCTTATTAGAACCTTCGAAAAAATTGATTCGATAGCTTCCCACAAAGGAACTGTAATAGGGGTTCCCTCTGGTTTGCATGACCTTGATCACAAAACAACTGGATTTCAAGATGGTGACCTGATAATTATCGCTGGCAGGCCTGGAATGGGTAAAACCTCTCTCGCTCTTAATATGATGAGAAACGCAGCTATTGATTCTAAGAAAAAGGTTGGATTCTTTAGTCTTGAAATGGGAGACACCCAACTTGCAATGCGTTTACTCTGCGCTGAAGCGCGTGTGGATAGCAACCTTGTTAGATCAGGCACTCTACCAAAATCCCAATATAAAAATTTGAGTTTAGCCGTCGGCCCATTGTCTGATGCAGATATCTACCTTGATGATACCCCTGCTCTCGGTATTCTAGAACTACGGGCAAAGGCTAGAATGTTAAAAAATAGTGAAAATATTGATATGATCATCGTTGACTATCTTCAGCTAATGCAGGGGCCAAAAGGTGTAGAGAGTCGACAGCAAGAGATTGCAACGATTTCAAGGTCGATGAAAGCATTAGCTAAGGAGCTAGATATACCTATTGTGGCTCTCTCACAATTATCTAGAGCGGTTGAGCAACGTACCGGAAAACACAAGAGGCCACAACTTTCAGATTTAAGAGAGAGTGGAGCCATTGAGCAAGACGCCGATGTGGTAATTTTTCTTTATAGGCCGTGGGTTTATTCTCAAGATGACGAGGATGATGGTAAGGCAGAAATTATTGTTGCTAAACAGCGAAATGGCCCAACAGGAATTGTGGATGCAACATTTATTAATCGTTATACTCGATTTGAAAACCTTGCTCATAATCCTGAAGTCAATTCACCGTTTTAATGGATAACCCACTTACACGACTTGCTCCACAATTATTTGGTGAATACCCCAAGTCTTTCTTGAGTTTATACGATCAAATATATAAAATACCAGACACAGATAAAAAATCTTTAAAAGAGAACCTTTGGAAAGCTTATGAGTTTGGAAACAGGTATCATGAAGGCCAGAAAAGATTATCTGGAGAACCATATTTTAACCACTGTGTTGAGGTGGCAAAAACTTTGGCAATATGGAATATGGACTATACGACTATTATGGCTGGATTATTGCATGACATCGTTGAGGACACTAGTATCACTATTCAGGACCTTGAAAATGAATTTGATAAGGATTTAGCTAATTTAGTAGATGGACTAACAAAGATTAGCGGTATTGAGTTTTCTACACGTAAAGAAAAGCAAGTAGGAAATTTTATGAAAATGCTTCTATCGGTAGCGAAGGACATTAGAGTTATAATTATTAAATTTGCAGATAGAATGCATAATATGAAAACGATAGAGTTTTTGCCAAGGATTAAACAACGTCGTATAGCCATAGAAACGAGGGATGTTTATTCACCATTAGCACATAGATTAGGAATGTCATCGGTAAAGTCTAATTTAGATGATCTTGTTTTTAGAACATTGCATAGAGAAGATTATGATGCTATTGAGTCTAAACTAAAAACAACTGGCCGCCAAAGGAAAAAACTAATAAACAGTTATATTGGACCAATTGAATCAGGTTTAAATAATTATAAAATTAAATCCGAAATATATGGAAGATCAAAATCGTATTATTCTATTTATGGGAAAATGATTCATAGGAATAAAGATTTTGAGGATATTTACGATATCTATGCGATAAGAATCGTTGTAGATAAATTAGAAGAATGTTATTCTGCGCTAGGTGTTGTTCATAGCATCCATACTCCGGTTCAAGAGCGGTTTAAAGACTTTATTGCGACACCAAAATCAAATGGATACCAATCCATCCACACAACTATAATAGGTAATGATGGAAAAATGGTAGAAATTCAAATTAGAACTAAAGGAATGGATAAAACCGCTGAAATCGGTATAGCTTCTCATTGGGTTTATAAAGAGGGAAAAAAAAGAACAAATGATATTGGGACTGATATTAAATGGCTCAGAGAATTAATTGAGATTTTAAAAGATGAATCTAGTGATCCAAAAGAATTCATGGATTTACTTAAAATTGATTTATTTGACGGAGAAATTTATGTTTTTACTCCAGCCGGTGATTTAATTCAATTGCCTACATGTTCAACTCCGGTAGATTTTGCTTTTCAAGTACACACCCAAGTTGGTATGCATTGTCTGGGAGCAAAAGTCAATCACAAACTAGTATCATTGAATGAAGAATTAAAGAGTGGTGACGTTGTTGAGATTATCACAGGAAAAAATCAAACCCCCAGCATAAGCTGGCAAAAATTTGTTGTAACAAGTAAAGCTAGAAATTCTATCAATAAGCATTTAAAAATTACGAGTATAAATGAGAGTATAAAATTAGGTAAAGAAATTTTAATTAAGACCCTTCGGCGACTAAAAATAAGTAGTCAAAAACAAGAATATCTAGATGCATATCCGAGGTTCGGTTTTAATAATTTAAATTCTTATTTATCGGCTATTGGACATGGTAAAATAACATTCCGTGATATTCATAATAAAATTAGCCCGGACTTAACTGAACCAAATAACTCTGCCTATAAAAAATTAGGTGAAGCCATTGAAAATGTTCTTCGTCCAGAAGATGGTATCCTTTTAGACGGGATAAATAATCTCATGATTAAATATGGTAAATGTTGTAGTCCAATACCTGGTGATGATGTTACCGGTTTTGTAACCCGTGGAAGAGGGATGACTGTACACAAATCTACATGTCATAGCTTGCCCCTTGTAACTCAAGAGACGGATCGTTTAGTTCCTGTAGATTGGAATATCCCTCGTGATGCGACCTTTAATTCAAGATTAAAAATTGTAGGAATGGATTATAAAGGATTATTAAAAAATCTGTCCGAGTGTATTGGTGGTCAGAATATAAATATTAGTAGTGTTGATATTAAAGTTAATGGAGCAATAGCCACTGCTTACTTTATTATCCAAATAAAAAATAAGCGTCAATTAGATAGGTTAATTAAAAAATTATCATATGTAAAAAATGTAGATAATGTAGAAAGAGTAGGTAGATAAAATGCGCATTACAACATATACAAAGAGAGACATTGCTACTAAGTTGGGTAATAAATTAGGAATAAGTACTAGAAAATCATTAGTGTACACGAGCGAGGTATTTAATGTATTAAGAGATTTGTTATGTGAAGAGAAACCCTATGTAAGGATTGAAGTAAGAAATTTTGGTGTTCTAGAGTCAAAACCAACAAAGCCTAAGCCAAAAGCTAGAAATCCAAAAACGAATGAAGAAATTTTTGTCCCAGCGCATAAAAAGACTCGATTTAAACCAGGAAAAATATTAAAAGACTATTTAAGAAAGCCTATATAAGATTATGGGTAGATCTCTTGGAATAGATTTTGGTTCAAAAAGAGTTGGACTAGCTCTTTCTGATAGATCAAATCTGATTGCTTCACCATATAAGACTCTTATCTATGTTTCTGAAAAGGAATTAATTAGTCAAATATCATTAATAATTTCTGAAAATGATATCACTATTGTCGTCTTGGGGCTCCCAATAAATATGAAAGGTCAAGATACAATTCAAACAAATAAGGTGCGTAATTTTAAAGATTCTTTATCTATACTAGGTTTGCCAATTATTTATGAAGACGAAAGGCTTAGTTCGATAAGTGCAAAAAATTCATTGATACTTCAAAATGTAAAAACAGGACATCATAAAGGCGCTATAGATAGAACTGCGGCGGCGATTATCCTTCAACAGTATTTAGATAAAAAATCTAATTGAAAAATATTTATAAGCTGAGACCGTGGATCCAAGTAGTAATATCTGGATTCATCGTTGGGATTACTTATTATCCTTTTAATATTGGTTTTCTAGCTTGGGTTGCGTTCATTCCATTATTAAGTCTTTTTATTAATGGTGACCTTAAGAGTAATATAATAAATGGATATGTTTTTGGTCTGACATATAATTTTATAGCTTTTTATTGGATAGGTCTTAATTCAGGGGCGAGTGTTGCCGTTGTGGTATCAAGCCTGTTTGCTGCAAGTTCTTATTTGGCTTTATTCTGGGCTATTGCTGGACTCATATTCTCAATTATACCAACATATCAGAGAAAATCTATTGGTACTATTTTATTTCCGTTTCTTATAGTTACTATAGAATGGTTTCGAAGTTTTGGAGCTTTAGGATTCCCTTGGGCTAATCTTGCGCTATCCCAAACAAAATATATATATCTTTTACAGATTATAGACATAACAGGTTCTTATGGTATATCTTTTATCGTAATAAGTATAAATGTAATCATTTATAACTCTATAGATAAAAAGAAAATTATTAAAGATGGTATCATCCCAATGATGATACTGCTAATCGGCCTTTCATTAGTAGGCTCGGCAAGGGTAAAATCATTAAATAAAATAGAAATAGAAAAAGAAATAAATGTAGTCATAGTACAACCTAATATAGATCCAAATATAAAATGGGATGAAAAGACAAGAATAATTTCATTTATGGATTCTCTACATCATGAAGCAGCAAAAATGAATCCTGATTTTATTGTCTTTCCAGAAACAGCGCTACCATCCTATCTAACCAAAGATTATAGAACAAGAAAAATGTTACAGGAGACGGTAAATGCTTATGATATCCCTTTATTAACAGGTACTATTGATGTTAAAATAAAAAATAAAAGTAAGAATTATTATAATAGTGCAATGTGGATTACACCTAATGATGATTATCAAATTTATTCAAAAATTCATTTGGTACCATTTGCAGAATATGATTTATTCCCAGATATTTTTCATCCATTAACATGGTTAAATATTAATATAGACCGCGGCAGTTTCAAATCTGGTGAAGATTATAAGATATTTAATTGGGGAAATGTTTCTTTTTCTGACCTTATTTGTTATGAGTCAAGTATGCCAGGTATTGTACGCGAGTTTGTTTCTAAAGGCTCTGAATTACTAATCATACAGGCAAATGATGCGTATCTTGGTAATTCATATGGTCCACACCAACATTTTGAATTAGCTAGATTAAGAGCGATAGAAAACCGTATACCAGTATTAAGGTCTGCGAATACTGGTATATCTGGGGTCATTAGGCCAGATGGGACAATTCAAAGAAAAATAGGTTTAGATAAACAATTAGTTTTTAAAGAAAATATTAAAATTAGAAATAGCGGGAGCATTTATACGCTTTACGGAGATGTTTTTGCAGTTGTTTGTTTTTTAGTCACTTTATTAATATCAGGGTTATCATGCAAAAAACGATTTACATAATCATTATACAATTTAGTTTTTTATTAAGTGCACCGACTATACATCCAATGGTTAAATCGGTGTTGATTCCTGGCTGGGGAGAGGCAAACCTCGGTTATGAAAAAAATTCAAGTTTTTTTTTACATAGTGAAATGATTCTAGGGCTTAGTTGTTTGTCAGCTTATAAAATGGCTAAGGTCAAAAAAAACGAATATATAACATATGCGAGTGAGCATGCGGGTGCAAAAGAACATAATGATCACAGATATTGGGTTGATTTGGGTAACTATAGCTCTGATTATGCTTTTGATGCAGAACATCTTAGAATGAGAGATGGTAAAGAAGGACAATGGTCATCTTTTCCCTGGTATTGGAAGGGTGGTGACACGTATCGTAAAAGGTTTGAAAAAATGAGGATTGATAGTGATAAATTATTTTTCACAGGAAAATTTATAATTGGTGGAATCATCCTAAATCATATTATTTCTGGAATCGATGCGCTTTATTTAAGTAGAATTAATGATGAAA
>TARA_B110000196_G_scaffold314074_1_pt1 | contig 15628 bp, 9 predicted proteins | sample TARA_B110000196 | Tara Oceans TARA_B110000196 (sample SAMEA4397072) | marine metagenome | biome: Polar Biome; feature: [MES] marine water layer (ENVO:01000295) within the mesopelagic zone...; material: water (ENVO:00002006), including particulate matter (ENVO:01000060) such as...... | reverse complement strand
AATCCCTTGACGACTTCAGTGGTATCTTCTTCAGTTTCAGATTCAACATTCACACCAACTTTCGTCAGGTGCGTCTGCACCTGTTCATTCGCAGTAAGACCTCGCGCCCTGTGGCGCGGAACAGGTAGGCGGTTGCGGCAGACGAGGTAGGTTTCTGAGGAGGAATTTCGGCTTGCCAACGGGGCGAATCGCTGGACATTGCTGAAGCGATCCCTCGCTGCTTCGATCAATCCTTCAATACCGACTCCTTGGAAAATCTTGGTGACGAAGGAGCCGCCCGGAACAAGCATCCCCATCGCCACATCCAAGGTCATCGTCGACAACTCCAACGAGATCGACTGGTCGGTATCGTAACGGCCGGTCAGTTTCGGTGAGATGTCGCTGAGAACCAGATTTAGTTGGCGACCATCGAGAATCTCTTCGATTCTCTCGAGAGTATCGATTAAGCCGATATCGCCCTGTAGGATGCTCGCCCCTTCGACGGGCGAGGTCGATTTGAGGTCCACTCCGACGACTAGCCCGTCCGCCCCAGACTCCTCCACCGAGACCTGTGTCCATCCGCCTGGGTGACAGCCGACATCGAGGATCGCGTCACCTGCGCGGATGATTTCGAAGCGCTCATGAATCTGCTTGAGTTTGAATGCTGAGCGCGAGCGATAACCCATCGACTTGGCCTGACGACGCCACGGGTCGCGCCGATTCTCCTGATACCAGCGCTTGCTCATCACTCGCTTCGTCGGGCCGGTCGGTTATGAAGCCGAGCCGATGTGCAATGGCCTAAAACCGCCTATCAAAGGCCGATTTCGTCTATCAGTGCGCGAGCCGTGTGACGGATCGCGGCTTCTGACTGCATCGTCGGCTCGAAACCAGTCGAGAACAGATATTCGACGTCGAGACTGGTCCTCGGGACATCGCCTGCCCAGCCTCGGGCGCCACCTGTGTATTCTATAGCGACACCTTCGATTGCGGACTCCTCTATGACGATCTCGGCGATTCTGCGCACCGAGCAGGTATCGCCTGTTCCGAGATTGTAGAGATTGACAGCCTCATCGGTCTCATCGACGAGGTGGACCATCGCACGGACACAATCTTCAGCCGACATGTACGACTTCTCCTGCAAGCCGTTGCCAAGCACTTCGAGGCGGGTCGGGTCTGCCTTGAGTTTGTGGATGAAGTCGAAGATTACACCGTGCGTGCCTCGCGGCCCGACGATGTTGGCGAAGCGATGAATCCAACTTTTGGCGCCGAAGGTTCCGCACCAGGCGCTGATCAGGCCTTCGGAGGCCAGTTTCGAGGCGCCATAGAGAGAAATCGGCTTGATCGGACCATAAGTCTCGGGTGTGGGCATGACATCAGCCTCACCGTAGATGGCGCTCGAGGAGGAGAAAGAGATGCGCGAGACGCCCGCACTGCGCATCGCCTCTAGGACATTGTAAGTCGCAACCGTGCCTTGGCGCAGGTCCGTGTCGGTTACTTCCGTGCCCAGACGGATGTCTGGGTTCGCAGCCATGTGATGAACGGTCTCGACGCCTTCCATCGCCGCCTTGGTGGCGTCGAGGTCGAGCAGGTCTGCGCGCACGACTTCTACCTGCTCGCCGTGATGCGCGAGAAACTCCTCGCGCCCAGAACTGAAATTGTCGAGCACGCGCACGCGCTTGCCTTGTGCCACCAGTGCATCGACGAGATGTGAGCCGATGAATCCAGCACCGCCCGTCACGAGTTCCATGACTTCGCCAACCTCCGACCTTCTTTGAGGGATTCGCTATCCCGCCCCGTCGATTCTCGCCGCCAGTCTAGTCAGATTATGTCCAAAACAAGACCGGAAAACGGTATCGAATGTGATCGTGCCTCGTTCACTTTCAGTTTTGATTCAGAGTTCTCCGCGCGCAGGGCCAGAGGCTGTGGGCGCGCGAGACATTTATTTTCACTTTCATTGAACCCTCTGCTTTGGAGTTGATAATGAGACCCTCAGTTCGGTTTTGACCCTGAGGTAAAATAGATGACAAAAACATCAACCAAACAGAAACAACAGCCCGAGAACGAACAGAACACCACCCTGATTGGGTGGGCAAGGCAGAGCCGTGCCGGTGGAGCTCTGAAGCTCAGTCTCCACTCGGAGGCGGTCTCCAACTGCCACACATACACGACTGCCGATGGCACATCATACGTGCCGCTGGTGATCAGTATGGCAGCTCTGCGCCGCGTCATAGACGGCGAGCAGACTGTCACCACAGTCAGCCAGTTCCAAGAGAACTGAGGCTGAACCCGCTTCCCACGGGGCGTCATAGCGATTGCTTCATTTGACTCCCGTGGGGGCACAACCCTCGTGCCCGCCGACGGAAGTGCTGAGGAGCGCGACGATGAAGCGATTTTCTGGAAGCGCTTCTTCGAGCGATTGCAGCCTTTGCGAGAGGCTGTAGAGAAGACAATCGGTGTCATCGATTCATCATTCATAGGCAACGCCTATGACTCCGTGGACAAGTTGTTGACCACCGGTGCCGAGCGCGGTCATGCAGCCTCTCAACGCCTTACAGAATTTTGGTATTCAGCCATTCTTCGCAGCCCAGGAATCATCGTCGCTCTGCTTTTGTTGGCGACGACTCTCGTGGGGCAATATGCTGTGGATTTCGAGCACCAGATCGATGGTGATCTAGAGGTCTATCTGCCCGATGATGCGGATTCGACCGTATTACTCAAGCAGGTCAGACTTCAATGGGCAACGGACATCGTCATACTGTATTTCCAGACCGACAACGCTGTTGACCAACAGTGTGCGGCAGGCGAAACTCCACCGAGTTGCAGAGGTTCGGAGAACATCACACACGTCAACATCCTGCAACAGATGTCATGGCTCGAGGGCGATGATCTGAACCAAGGCCAGGGAGGATATCAATCCGGCCTCGACGAACACAAAGACGATCGCGGCCTCAAGGACGGAGTCATCTGGATTCTCTCACCAGCCCAGGTCATCAAGGAAGCCAACTCTTCGAGTTACCGTTTCAGCTGCGCGGTTGAGAAGTACGGCCTTCCAGTCAGTTCGCGTGAAGAATGCAGCTTCGCAGAACTCAATCCATATCGTGGCTATTCGATTCCCGACGATCAGGATCGCGTGAACAATCTGGTGGAACAGACCGAGTCACTGCTATCCAGTTTCGTCCGCGACACCAACAACGACGGTGTTTGGGACACGGGCGTGGTCGTGATGGGTATTCTGTTCGAGATGGAGGGCGTCGATCAACACATCTCGCGCGATGATCCCAAGGGCATCACCGAGAAGAATCCAGATGGTCAGATTCAGGACCACAAAGCCTTCATCCGCTACGCTGAACGGCTGATTTACGAGGAAGCATCACCCGGGAATTGCGAACTCTGCTACCGAGTCTACTCCAACCCAGTGACCTCGATGGATCAAGAACGCCTCGACGTCATACCGCAGCGTCAAGCGATCACGATAACCGGAATCACGCCGGTTCTGCACGATGTATCTGACGCGATCTACATCGAACTCATCGAGACCATGCTGCCAATCAGTCTGCTCCTGGTCTGCATCACGATGATCATCCTGCACCGTAATCCCAAGGTCATCATCATCTGTGGAACTCCAATCATGATGAGCCTTGCGATCACTTTCGGAATCACAGTCCTCGCTGACATCACACTCACCCCGATGATCATCTCAGCGGGGCCGATTCTCGTCGGACTCGGGGTTGATTATTCGTTGCATCTGACCAATCGCATCGAGGAGAATCGGCTCGAACTGATTGAGGAACGTCTCGAGCAGTCCTGGCGCCAGCACAGAGATGGTTCTGCAACCATCGAAATTGACCCTTGGGATCCCACCCTCAGCCTCGCAGCCACGGTCCGTGCCTCGATGACAACAGGCCACGCCATCTTCCTCTCCGCTCTGACCACCATAATCGGATTCAGCGTCCTGACATGGCCAATGCTGGTCCCAATCCAGCCGATGCGAACGGTCGGTGTTACCCTCTTGCTCGGAATCGCCATAACCTTCATTCTCTCGATGATCATGGTACCGGCCCTCGTCCACCTCTTCCGTTATCGTAAGTCCGAGTCCGGTCTCGACATGCCGCTGATGCAGACACTCATCTTCTCGACCACCATAGGCGCAGTAGCCGCATTCACACTATATTCGGCAGACACGACCACTACCATCAATACGCTGTTCTTCGGAGCATTCATCGGCACGACTCTGCTTCTCGCACTGCAGAAGGATATCTGGCAGAAGATCGGGGAGGTACCGGTGAAAACCACCCTCGTAGTGCTCATCGTTGCATTCATCGTCACTGGATTCGGCTTGTCGATGTTCGAGGAACAGATGGGCAAGGAGATCACCGGTGCCTCGGATGAGGTGCCGCCGGGTCTAGCGAGTTACGAGGCATTGAGGGAGTACAGCATAGAGTTCCAAGGTGGGCAGACGAACATGTTCATCGTCGACGCGACGGCCAGAGGGGTACAGAACGATACTGCTCCGATACGCGATCTTCCGATTCTCGACGCGATCGAACTCATGCAGGTGAAGAAGATCGACAATGTGCCGCATACCACGACAATCAGCCTAGTGACGATTCTCAAAGCCATCCATGTCGATGTCAATATCTCGGGCCTCGAAATTTACGACCGCAGCCTCTGGGAATTGCTTCACGATGAGTGCTGGGACGAATCGACCAACCCGCTGCGACCAGAATGTTGGGCATACACAGCGAGCAGCAGAGAGGATATGGTCAACATCGCTTTCGACACACTCAGCCCCGAAATCCGCTCGATGTTGATGAATGCAGACCAAGCTCAATGTCCATGGGAGACCTCCTGCGAAACCAAGACCCTGGTCTACGTCAACCAACCCTACATCAATCTCAGTGCTGCTGGCGAATTGCGAGATGCGATCGACGATCATCTCGATGGATCGGGCGATTGCGAGGATGCTCTCAGTTGTCATGCACTCGGTATCGACGGCGTTCTGAATTCGATGCTGACCGGTGGATTGCCGGTCTCGATCGACATCAATACGGGTATCCACAAAGCGCAGACCGAGACGACGATCGCGACGATGTTCATCCTGCTGTTCACCATGATGATTCTGTTCCGCTCGCCGCGATTGGCGATATTCACCATGACTGCCGTCGGTGTCGTGGTGCTCTGGCAGCCATTGCTGATGAGCCAGGGCTCGGTGAATGTCAACGTCTTCACTGCGATGATAGGTACCATCGTCTTTGGTATAGGAGTTGATGACTCGATACATATCATCGATCGCATCAAGGATGAGGGTGAGACACCGGCTGGCATCGTCAAATCGGTGGCTCGAACGGGCCAAACGATCTTCGAGACTACCGCAACGACCTGCGCGGGCCTCTCTGCTGGCCTTTTCGTGGCGATTCCCGGCCTGCAGAATTTCTTCTTGCTGATGATGGCGCTGCTTATCCTCGCTCTGCTGACCAGTTCGATTCTGCTGCCGAGTTTCATCGTCGCCTGGCACGAGTTCAAGTCGAGAATGCTTGGACACGGGTCCTGGCTCGATTACGAAGATTCCGGCGCCCTTGAGACGTCAACAGTCCTCGAGGCAACAATCGAATAATCTCTACCACCGATAACCAACGAGGCTTGCTCTCGCTGAATCTCGTTGGTTGAGGGTGCAGGGAGTAAGCCCCTTTCTGTTCACCATTCGGCTGGTCGCATTCAACTTTGCATCCTACCCGGTCCTGTCGATGCATTACGGACCTGCTTGGACTTGCTCCAGCGGGGTTGCTCGTTCCAGCCGCGGTCAGGAAATCTCACCCTTACGGGATCATCGTACGCCTGGCGCGGTTCGTTTCTGTTGCAGAGCCGGCCCTCCCGGACCTCCGACTTGCGTCGGACCGCTTGCATCATGGAGAGGGGACTTTCCTCAGTGTCGTACACTGTCAGCGACCCTCCTGCTCCCTCGGCACAACCGCTAACCACCTACGCATGAACCCTTTGCAGCACATCTGAATGGCTGATCCTAACTGTTGCGTCAAAGTCCGTACTGGATTGAATGATGGTAAGCATCATGTCCGGCGCTCGCGTCGATTCAGACGTGAGCGACATCGAGGCGCTGAAGCGCGAGGCTGGAATCGCCGCCTGTGACTTCGTCAAGAACGGCATGAAACTGGGCCTAGGGACCGGCTCGACAGTGCGTTACACGGTGCTGGAAATCGGACGGAGAATGGCAGAAGAAGGCCTGTCCGTCGTCGGCGTTCCCACGAGCGAAGCGACTCGTCAACTCGCTGAGAGTCTGGGCATCCCGCTGGTGACGCTGGCGGATGCCGGAACCCTCGACCTCGTCATCGACGGGGCGGACGAGTTCGACGCAGAATTCGCACTCATCAAGGGCGGTGGAGGAGCCTTGACGCGCGAGAAGATAGTGGCGCAGTCTAGCGATGGAATGGTTGTGGTGGCAGATGACAGCAAGCAGGTCGAATGTCTCGGAGCATTCGATTTACCGATCGAGATCCTGCCCTTCGAATGGCGCCGAACGAGTGAGCGAATAGGGGCGATATGCGCCGGCGCAGTGAGTCTGCGCGGAGGCGAGGAAGCACCATTTGTGACCGACAATGGCGGCTGGATTCTGGACTGCCGGTTCGGCGCTTCGATAGACGACCCTGCAAGCTTGGAATCGGCGCTTCTAGAGATAGCTGGAGTCGTCGAAGTAGGTCTCTTCGTCGGCATCTGTGACGCAGTTGTCATGGCCTCCACTGGCGGCATCATCACACTGGTCAATCCGAGCGGCCGATTGACATGAGTCGCTAGTTGACCCGTTGCGATTAAAGAGGGATGTCAGGTCGCACGGCTGGGTCTGTAGCTTAGTCAGGTAGAGCACCCGGCTCTTAACCGGGCGGTCGCGGGTTCGAACCCCGTCAGACCCGCCAATAATTGATGTTAATCTAGGGTCTGAGGGAAGTCGAACCAACTGAGGACTGGTCGATGGAAATCGATGTCAGTTGAGAAAAGTGTGATTCAAGTTGAATTTGTAAGTCGTCGCCAAGGTTGAGCGGTTTTCCCTAATCTTCTTTTCAGGGCTTGCTGCGCGCTTCGAACAATATGCAAATGATTGGTCGACCATAGGTCGATAGGCTCGTCTTGATATGGTGGATGCTCGCCGAAGCGAGCGATAGAGATGACGAAGGACACGTGGATCGGCGATGTTTGTGCAGGCGAGCACGACGGCGCGGAGGTGGAGTTGAAGGGCTGGGTCCACCGCTCCCGAGGCTCAAACAAGATTCGCTTCATCGTCCTTCGAGACTCGACAGGAACTGTCCAATGCGTCATCAAGCGAGAGGTGGTTGGCGACGAGACCTTCGAAGCGATGAAAGGTACGCTCGTCGAATCCAGCCTCATGCTGACAGGCATTGTCGAGCCGACAGAGAGGGAGCACGGCCATGAAGTCCAGGTCACTTCAGCAGTGGTTGTGGGGCCAGTCAACCCTGAGCGACCATTTCCAATCACCGAATCAGCGATGGCAGAAGCCGAGGGCGGCGAGACTGAATTCCTCCTCGATAACCGTCACCTGTACCTCAGAACGGGCAGAATGACGACGATGCTGAAGATGCGCTCGACGGTTTTCGGCGCGATTCACTCGTATTTCCGCGACAGGGATTTCATCGAATATCAGGCACCGAATTTCGTCGCTGGCGCTGTAGAAGGCGGCAGCACTCTCTTCGAGGTGCCCTATTTCGGACGCAAGGCCTACCTGACACAATCTTGGCAACTCTACGCAGAAGCAGCGATGCCAGCCCTTGAGCGCCTCTACACTATGGCACCTTCTTTCCGTGCTGAAAAGAGCCGCACACGTAGGCACTTGACCGAGTTCTGGCATGCTGAGATGGAGATGGCTTGGGCTTCGAACGACGACATCATGGTGCATGGTGAAGGCGTCGTTCGACACATCGCGCGAAGCCTCCTCGACGAGCGCGAAGCAGAATTGATTGAACAGGGCCGTGATCTCGATCTGGTCGCACGATATGCCGACAGCCCTTACCCGCGAATGAGGTACGACGAGGCTGTCGAGACTCTGCAAGGGGTGGGTGTGGAGATCGAGTGGGGGCAGGATTTGGATTACTCCAAAGAAAAGGTTCTGACAGCTGATTTCGATGTTCCAACCTTCTTGACACACTACCCGAAAATCGCCAAACCGTTCTACCACCGGCCCGACCCTGACGATACCAAGTACGTTCTCTGCCACGACTTGCTGGCTCCCGAAGGCTATGGTGAAATTATCGGTGGGGGCGAGCGAACCTGGTCGGAGAAGGATATCCTCGAGGGGATCGACGAGCAGGGAATACCTCGCGATGCTTACGAGTTCTACATCGACATCAGCCGTTATGGCGGGGTCCCACACGGCGGCTTCGGGCTCGGTGTCGACCGTGTATGTGCTTGGCTCACTGGGGCTGAGCATATTCGTGAGGTCATAGCCTTCCCACGAGACTCGCGACGAGTCACTCCTTGAGTCTCTTCAAGTGAGTATTGATATGGAACACCCTGCTATTCGTCACCATGGATAGTGACCAGCGCTCTCTTGGACGATGGGTTGGATTGTCGGCTCTGACGGCGAGCCTGTGCTGTCTTCCGTCGGTTGTCTGGGTGCTTTTCGCAGGCTCTTCAGCGATTGTAGCAGCCGATCAATTATCGAACGACCTGTATTTCTCTTGGGTTCGTTTCGCACTCTATGGAGTCTCGGCGGCGATGCTCGCCACCGGTCTGGTGATTTATTTCCGCAACCAAGGAATCTGTACTCTCGAGGAAGCAAAACTTGAGCGTCAAAAAGTGGTCAACACGACTTTGGCTCTTTTCACAGCGACCATCCTCGTCTATCTGGTGTGGAATTATTTCATCCTTGAAATCGTTGGAATCGCTGTCGGTTTACCCTGGGCTGAGTCGGCTTTCTGGAACTGAATGGGTTTGAGGGAGCGGCGGAATCTTTTGAGTGAGGAGAGCCTCGCAATCTCATGGTCGAGAAGGTCTTCTTCGAGTCGGCGAGCCCCTTCGAGCTCCATCACATTCTGAGAAAAATGGATTCAGCACCGCAACACCCTGTTTTCGGCAGACTTCACATGCCCGAGGGTGATGGGCCATTCGCCTGCGTAATCGCACTGCACGGCAGCAAAGGTTGGGGGCCGCATCACGATGACCATGTGGCGATCTGGGTCGAAGCAGGATTGGCTGTTTTCCAATTGGACTGCTTCGAATCTCGACAAGTCGATAATGTCGTTGCAGACCAGATGAGAGTCACTCACGCGATGATGACTGTGGATGCGTTCAATGCACTGAATTGGTTGGCGGGCCACTCACAAATCGATGAGTCGCGCATTGCAATTACCGGCTGGAGTTTGGGTGCGACGGTCGCACTGTATGCGTCATGGGAGCCGCTTGCCGAAGTCCTCTCGCCGAGTGGTCTGCGCTTCGCGGCCCACATGCCATTCTATCCGGCCGCGCACATCAGACCAGAAATACAGCGCTGGAGCACCGCCCCAATCCAGATTTTACACGGCACCATCGATAATTGGACGCCGATAAAATTCGTTCATGACTTCATAGAAATCACTCGGCCACATGGCGCCAATATCGAAGTTCAAGTCTACGAAGGAGTCCACCACTCCTTCGACTCAGAAAAACCGCTGGAATGGTTGGCAGACGCAATCATTCTCGATTATCGAACAATCGAAATCGACGCCAACGGCGATATGTCAGCCCAAATCGAGCCGGGAATTGTTCTCCCGATGAACGAACCGGAAGAACGCTTTGCAGCCTTCATGATCGCTCAAAACATCGGCTGCCATGTCAAGGGCGACGAGGAAGCGAGGGCGCATGCTCAGAATTTCGCAAAAGAATTCCTTTTGAAACAATTGACTCAGTAAATTGTCAGCAATTGATTAAAATTCTCTTGAAGGAGAACTCATAGGTCGAGCAGCCATGCCAAACGCATGAGCGAGGGTTGGAAGGACATAGATTTGGCGAATCCAACCGAAGAACATGCGATGTTACGCCAAATGGTTCGCGACTTTGTTCGCGAAGAAGTCGAGCCGCAAGCGCTTGAACATGACCGTGAAGAAAAGTTCAATCTCGACCTTTTCCGCAAGCTCGGAGAGCACGGTCTACTCGGAATTTCAGTCTCAGAAGATTACGGTGGAAGTGGTATGGACGCTACCGCAGTGGCTATCGTCAACGAGGAATTGAGTTACTCAGACCCTGGATTCTGCCTCGCCTACCTCGCTCACGCCCAACTGATGGTCAACAACCTCGCCCACAACGGCAACGAAGAACAGAAATCACGAATTCTCCCCAAGGTATGCAGCGGTGAATGGGTCGGCTGCATGGCGATGTCCGAGCCGGGCTACGGCACAGATGTTCTCGGAATGCAGACGACAGCGACTCAGAATGATGACGGCGATTGGCTGATCAATGGCCAGAAGATGTGGATCACGAACGGTTCCATCGATGAACAAGGCACACCTGCAGATGTCTGTTGGTTGTACGCTAGAACCGGCACCGACTCGAAGGGTCGCGCGGAGGTCACGACCTTTCTGGTCGAGAAGGGCATGCGGGGCTATTCGGTGGGTCAGAAGATCTACGACAAAACCGGCATGAGGGCGTCGAACACTGCAGAACTGGTCTTCGACGATTGTCTTGTTCCTGCTGCGAACATCGTCGGGGAAGTCGGTGATTCGATGATTCACATGATGCGGAATCTCGAACTCGAGCGCATTGGACTTGCAGCGATGGGACTTGGAATCGCTCGCCGCAGTTTGGCGGCGATGAACCGATATGCGAGCGAGCGCGAAGCATTCGGCAAGGAGATTCGAGAATTCGGGCAGATTCAGCGACACATCGGCGAATCCTGGGCAGAATATCGAGCCATGCGCGCTTACATCTACGACACGGCTCGAAACACCGATCTCGAAAAATCAGGCAACAGATTGGACACTGATGGAGTCAAACTCTACGGCACGACCGCAGCCAAGAACATCGCCGACAGAGCCATTCAGGTCTTGGGTGGTTACGGCTATGTCGGCGAATACACTGTAGAGCGTCTCTGGCGCGATGCGAAGCTTCTCGAAATCGGTGGTGGAACATTAGAGTCCCACCAGAAGAACATCACTCGTGATCTTTCTAAGAATCCGAATGCCATCGAAGATTGAACCTCTCGATTCGTCATTCTTCGGCCTCGACTTTCTCGCTGAAACTGCCCCAAGCAACTTGGCTCATTCAGCGTACCCAGACCACGCTTTCATCAAATCGAGTTGGTAGTCCCGCCCGGATTCGAACCAGGGTCCCCAGGACCAAAACCTGAGATGATGGACCACTACACTACGGGACTATGGCCGTCGGTCGAGTGTTTTCGCTTTGGACTTGACGCAGCGAGAAGCCGGAGATATCAAGAGTTCCCGAGGTCCGGTAAAGGGCATGGGTGAGCGTACTTCCTTCGCCCTCGCTGTTCTGATGATGACATCTATGATGTCAGTTGGCATGGCTGGATTGGCAGGCGCGCAATTCACAGCCACCATGCATGACTCGTCATTCGACGAACAAACACAGACGACAGAAACCAATTTTGAGAACGCTTTATCGGGCCCAGAATCAGATGCGATTACCGACCCGAATCCATGGATTGAAGAGACATTGTGGCAACGCATCGAAGCGGGTCAAGTAAGACTCAGAGTGACGGTCATCACGAAATCTCTGAGCGAACTTGGACTATGGCAATTCGACCACGGACAGAACGAGAAACAAACACCTGCGGGGCTGGGCGAAACATTGGTCGCAACCGACCCAACAGACGGTCAGATTGACCACCGGACGTTTTGGATGGACGCAGAAATCTTCCACAAAATGCCTGCAATCCTTGGCATAATCGCAATTCTGGACGCGCAAAACGCGCCCCAACCCTACGACACCACACCGTTTCGTTCGCCCGATGCGCCGACAGGCGAAGGCCCACAGTCAGAATCGGTGCGCACGGGCGAGATTCACGGAGCCAATGAGGCGTGGGAGAACGGCTACACAGGAGAGGGCGTCGTGGTTGCGGTGGCGGATACCGGAGTCGACTTTGGGCATCCAGATCTGGACGGCACTCAAGCGCGGATTTCGGACGGCGGTAAATTCGATGGTTGGCCGATGATGTTCGACCACAATTCGATGTACTACTGGCTTGTTTTCGGTCAATCCTATCCCGCTAGAAGCACCTGGTACGCAGACACTTCAACCCTCGATTGGGACAATGATTCGAACGGCGTACTCGATGTCAGCGGGCACAATATCACGGGCATTGCACCTTCGCTCTCAGGGATCTATCACCTCGGTGAACACCCCGACGGCACGTTGCGCAATCAGATGGGTGGTGACGTACCGATTCTGGTTGTGGATTCGAGGGTTTCGGGGCTTTACGAGACGGTCATCCCCGACATCAACCGCAACTCGCATTTCGGCGATGATGAGAATATGACGAAGGGTAACGAGACCGCCGGATTGGACGAGGATGGCGATGGTATCCGCGATGTTTCCGCAGGCCTCCTCTATTGGATTTCTGATGGCCACGGCGGGGTTCCTTACGCCGAGACCTATGCTGCACGGCACGGCTATTCGAACCGGATTGCTGGGGCTGGAAACCTCACGCTCTTCATGCTCGAATCGGGCTCGCACGGGACACTTTGCGCCAGTGCGGTGGCAGCTCAAGGCGTGGTGTCGAATGGCAAGGTCAAGGGCATGGCGCCGAACGCTACCATCGCTGCGATTGGCAATCATTACTCGGGTGGGCACGCTTTGGATGGCTGGCGCTGGATTGCCGAAGGGATTGATGGGAATCCAGCGACTTTCGATGACCAACCCGACATTGGGTCATTTTCATTCGGCTATTCTTCGATAGATGATTCAGGCGCGGATGCCTATTCGCTCTATCTCGACTGGCTGACGCGCGTCCACAATAATCAGACGACTTACGCCGTTGCGATCGGCAACGGCGGGCACGGATTCGGCACTACCAAAGTTCCTGGTGCGTCGCAGGGAATCTTCTCGGTCGGGGCTTTCTCGAGCCGCTCGAGCAGCGGCTCTTGGGGTCAGACTGCACCGTGGAGCAATCGGGGTCCGAATGTCGTTGGTCGGATGGACCCCGACATCGTCGCCGTCGGCTGGTCAGCCACCGGCGACATACCACTCAATTCACGCAATAACGGAAACTCGGCCTACACGACTTGGGGCGGAACAAGCCTCGCGACGCCGATCACCGCGGGCCTACTGGCTCTGGTGTCGCAAGCTTGGTGGGAGAATCTGGGCGAGCGGCCGCACTCGCAGACATTACGCGATTATGTCCTTTCCACAGCCGACGACAGAGGTTACGAGCCATTTGTCCAAGGAGGCGGCTGGTTCAATGCCAGCAGGGCGACTGCGACCCTGTCTGGTGAGAATGGCAGTTGGTGGGTGAGCCCTGCGCAATGGAATACAGGAACTTTCCAAGGTCAGCATCGAGATGCTAACATCAACGCCATCTCCCAAGGAGAATCGCAGACTGTCGATCTCGAATTCAGCAATACCGGGAGCTCTGACATCGTCCTCGAGATCGAGCCACAGAAATTCGAACCACTGAGCCATTTCGTGACCCAATGGTTGAGCCTCGGCAACGGAAGTGACGAAGGCGACAACAACACTTGGGACGGCTACCAAGGCAATCGGCCAGACATCCTCATCCCGATCCACGTCGTCAACAACACAACCTATCAATTGCCGGACGGTACGAAGATGGTGAGAGCCAGAGCGATGATAGAATACGCAGCCTTCGACGACAATCTCGACCGCTCATCGAACGAGCGCGCACCGATTGAATTCTTCCGCTGGACCGACACCGACGGCGATGGCATCTGGGTCGAGGATTACGACAATGATTCGATGGTCGACGACGACGATTGGACTGAATCCAGCGAGCTCGAGGAAATCACCTATTGGTGGAGCCACGGGCCGCAGGCAGAGGTCAGAGTCGGCAATCCCTTCGAGGACATGAGCGACGGGCTTTTCCTCGGCATCTGGCGCAGCGATGTGAGTTCATCAGGACTTGAGAATGTCAGCATCGAATACGACTGGACAGCATTTGGGGCTACGACCGATGAATGGGTCACTACGCCCCAATCAATCACCATTCCAGCAAATACCACATTGACCAGCCAATTCACAGTAGCAGTACCGCAAGACGCCCCCTCAGGACTGCGACAACATGGCTTGCATATCCAGACCTTCGCAGTAGCCCAGAACGGCTCCATAGCAAACCAATCGCACAGGGATTGGACGCTTCCAATAGTCACGAACGTGCCGTGGAGTGGGCCTTTCAATCTGCTTCCGAAACCGCTCGACGGCAACGTCTCGAACCAGACGCTGTACACCGAATCGTGGATCTCTGGGGCGCAGCGCTGGAGTTGGCGAGCGGAGAGTGGGGATTGGCGTTTCTTGACGATCGATTGGCCCGAGGAACTCGACACTGGTGGCACGGTGATTCTCGACGTCGATTGGGCCGACAATCCCTGGACTGATATCGATGTGCTGTGGCTATCGCAGACACCACACGGCTACGCTGACGAAGATCCGGACGCATATGGAGATTCGACCTTCTGGATCGAATCGCGCTCGATCAACAATCACAGAGGCTCGGGACGGCATAATTGGGGGACTTACACGGGAGAATCGCGCGAGGTCTTCGTGGTTCCCACGTCCGCCGGACTGCACCAGATGGTTCTCCACACCGCACTTCACGGGGTGCCGACGAACGACAATGCTCTGAACATCTCCGTGGGTTATGTTGCAGCCGAGCAATCAGGCTTTCACAAGGTTGTGACCGATTGGTCTGAGGCGAGCGGCAACGAGACTGTTCACGTTGTTTCGACTATTCCGATGCCGCTCGAATCGGTTCGTTCATTCGGTTGGACGCAGCCTATTCACTTCGCTAATGAGACTGCATATCAGGATGATTCAGGCGATAAGATGAGTGCATCCTGGTGGTATAATTTCTCGGTCGAGGATGCTGCCGAATTGAGTGTTCGGATGAATGCTCACGACGATGCAGATTTGGATTTGTTTCTTTTCAGGGATTCAAATGAGAATGGTGTCTTCGAGTCGGGCGAGGAGATTCAACGCTCGATCAGTTCGACCTCGGCCGAGACGGTGATGCTCGATTCGCCCGTCGACGGCAATTATTCCGTCGCTGTTCAGGGTTGGTCGGTGCCGGGTGATACGGTTCAATTCTGGATCGATATCGAGGTTGTTGCTGGCGATCTGCTGAGTGTCAGCAATTCGAGTCTGTTGAATGCGAGTCAGATCGCTGCACTTTGGCCGAGTGGTTCTGAGACACTTGCAGGGGCTGTGCCCGAGGGGGCGCTCGAGTTGACCATTGATTACCAGATGCCAGAGGCCGAGGGGACTTGGACTGGCTTTGTCGAAGTGACTCTGGAGGGTGGCATCAATATGCGGATGCCCTTCACTTACGAGTTGGTTGACCTCGATCCAGAACTCGATTTCGTAACGCCTGAGAATCTGACTGAGACCAATGCGGTGCTGCCGCTGGCTCTTCATGCGCGCGACATCGGCAGCGGTTTTTCGCTCGACGACCTCTCTTGGG
>TARA_B110000196_G_scaffold320359_1_pt1 | contig 15671 bp, 13 predicted proteins | sample TARA_B110000196 | Tara Oceans TARA_B110000196 (sample SAMEA4397072) | marine metagenome | biome: Polar Biome; feature: [MES] marine water layer (ENVO:01000295) within the mesopelagic zone...; material: water (ENVO:00002006), including particulate matter (ENVO:01000060) such... | reverse complement strand
AAAATTATTTGGATCGAAATTTGGGGCTGAATAAAGAGCTAAGACTCCTCCATCTTCTGGATTAAGAGCTACTACAGCACCTGGCAAAGAATCCGGAAAAATCTTATGGATCCATCGCATTAGGTCCAAATCTAGAGCCAGTTCAATGTCTTGTCCTGGATCCCCAGTATCCTCCTTTATACCTACCATCGATCCCACAATGCGTCCAGCAGCATCTACTTCTAGATATCGGACTCCATTCGTTCCCTGCAATGTCTCTTCATACTGCAACTCCACACCAGTCTTGCCAACCAGGGTTCCTCTTTCATAGTCAGAGAACATGTCTGTGTCCAATTCCTCTGTGCTAACTTCACCTACATAACCCAAAGCGTGAGAAATAGCTTCGCCACCCACATATCTTCTTTTGGGAACCATTTCTATGAACACTCCGGGAAACTCTGACTTACGTTCCTCCAACAGGGACACTTCTTCAAAAGTAGCATCGACATCTACAATCAGTGGCTCATACAACCGCACTCTTTCTTTGAGCTCAGTGATCCTTTGTTCAGATAAGCCAAGGTGTGTTCTTAGATTTTCAAGAGATTCCAGGGTTTCTTCCGGAGAGTCTCGTAGAACGTTCACCACATACCCAGGAACATTGTCCACCATAACCAGGCCATTCCTATCAAATATAGTACCCCTAGGTGCTGAAACTGTGATCGGGCGTAGCCGGTTAGAGTCGGCTTGAAGAGCCCAGTCACTCGAACTGAGAATCTGTACACGAAACGCCTGAACAAGCAACACACCAAAAATGAACGAGCCAAAAATAAATGCAGAGAACGCTCTTTTTCTCCGAATCTTGGGATGAACTGTCCGCATTAGATTCTCCTAGAGAACAGATCACTTGCTATGACCAAACCAATCCCGACTACACTCACATAGGTGGAAGCCACCAATGCATCAGGTAAGAAAATCCTTAGAAAAGGATCTCTAGCTAGATCTCCAGCTGCTACCCAATATAGAAAATCTCTCAAGAGTTTACCCAGGAAAAAATAAGCAGCCATAAACAGGGCTGAATCTCCAACAAAAATGTCCCTAATCCTGCAAGACACCAAACCCAGAAGGGAAAAAGAAAGAGCGTGGGCTCCAAAAGACCTTGCCGAAAAACCATCTTCAAGTATTCCCAAGAGCAACCCTATCAATGATCCAACCCCTAGATTCACTCCTCTTGCCACAATAAGTAGCGCCACTACAAACAAGTCCGGAGTGCTATGACCATAACCTAGAGTCAATTGTAGAAATAGATGGAGAATCACCAAGACCAGGAATAGTACCCAGGAAACTCGAGGTCGAGGTGCGGCTTTTACTTCCATTAGTTAAGATCCATGGAGTCTGCTATCGCGATCCCTCTATTCGAGTCTAAGTCGTCTGAAGTATTTATTTCAAAACCCCACAATTTCTGATAATCCAGCTCATCTGAAATTGGAGAAATAGTCACTACATGGATAGCATCACCTGGAAAAACAAAAGGGGTCACCCAGTAAGATCTCCTCCAACCCAAACTACTTTCAGCCTCAGCAAAAACTTTCCCTATTGGAATTCCCCTGGGAAATACTCCGCCCAATCCACTTGTCACTAGCACGGTTCCTGGATCCATTTCTTGGTGGAACGGAATTCCATCGATCAACAATCTATCTGCCTCTCTAAATCCTCCTGGGTCAGATCGGACAAGTCCGTATATCGTACCATCAAGAGTCATAGCACTGGCTCTAAATTGAAAATGCGTCCAATCTATCCCAACGGAGCTCGAATTTTGAACATCTTGTACCATCCCCAAGAGGCCTTTGCCTACGACCACTGGCGCGTTGATTGACACACCTTGGTCACTTCCTGCATCAAGTAGAAACAGCCCTTCTGATCCGGGAGTCCCGGGCCTAATGATATTGCTCGAGCTATAGCCATACGGCATCTTTTCAGTGACGCTCAACAGCTTTTTTAACTTAACATTCTCTTCTTTGAGAGTTGCCTGACTGGTTATTACTGCTAGTAAAGAATCCACATGAATTTGTAAATCCTCCACCACCATAGAATGAATCCGCCTCTGGACTAAATACTCCTGGGCCAGTATAAAAGGTTTTAGAACTGTAGCTCTTACAAAATACGCTGGAGTTTCTTGTAGTTCGACTGGCAAATAGAGAAGTACTAATGAGAAGAACACACTAGCGAAAGCAATAAATCGACCTTGCCTGGGTGCTTCATTCTTTTGCATTTGTCTATACATTGAAAACGTCAGACACCTGGGAGCAATATACTACTGGATAATTCAGAGTTATCAAAACTAATCAGTAAGAACAGTACGGTATTTTTCCATATTGTCTAAAATCTTGCCAGCTCCACGAACTACACAACGCAAAGGTTCTTCGTCAATATGGATTGGGAGACCAGTTTCATGCCTGAGAAGTCTATCTAAGCCTCTAATGAGTGAACCGCCTCCCGTCATTACTATACCTCTATCTACAATATCACTGGCAAGTTCCGGAGGAGTAATTTCCAGTGCTCTTCTCACAGCACCCACCACCTGTTGGATGGGCTCTTGCAGACATTCCCTTATTTCGTTCGATTTCACATGGACTGTCTTAGGTATACCACTAACCAAATCTCGTCCTTTGACATCCATCCCTCTTTCTTCGCCGACATCGAATGCGGATCCTATTTGAATTTTTATTGCCTCTGCCGTTGGTTCGCCAATCAAAAGGTTATAATTCTGTCTCAAAAAAGTCACAATATTTGCATCGAATTCATCTCCTCCCACCCGAATCGATGTATTGGAAACGATTCCAGCCAGGGCAATAACAGCTATTTCTGTTGTTCCGCCACCGATATCAATCACCATATTTCCACTGGGAGTTTCGACGGGAAGACCGACACCGATTGCAGCTGCCATAGGTTCTGCTACCATATACACATCTTTGGCTCCAGCCGAGATAGTACTGGATCGAACTGCCCTTCTTTCGAGTTCCGTAATCCCCGATGGGACTCCAACAATGACCCTTGGTTTTATCCTAAAAACACGTTTTGCTGTGACTTGTTTTAGGAAGTGGCGTAGCATCAACTCAGTGACGTCGACATCGGCTATCACTCCGTCCTTCAAAGGCCTAACTGCTTCAATTTCTCCCGGAGTACGTCCTAACATACGCTTAGCTTCTAAACCTATTGCAAGGACTGTATCTGATGACTTATCCATTGCCACCACGGATGGTTCATTAAGTACCACACCTTCACCCTTCACATACACCAATGTGTTGGCGGTTCCCAAATCAATAGCAATGTCGTTGACTGGAATAAATCTTCCAGGTTCAAACCACTCCTTAATTTCTTTGATCAATTGTTTACATCACCATAAAAGATGGTAGAGTTTCCCTAATAGACGGAAACCTGACAAGTATCACACTAGTATCCACTACTTCTAACAGCAAGAAACTAATCGCAAAACTCCATCAATGACACACCTCGACATTTTAATTGTATTCATTTTATACCTGTACTTCCGAATCCGTCCTGACCACGTGCAGTACTTTCCAACTCTTGGCATTCCACTATTTCAGGTGTTGAAAAACTGTGGAACACTAATTGGGCAATTCTGTCGCCACGACACAGCGACACAGGTTCCAAACCCTCATTCCTGAGCAAAACCCTCAATTCTCCCCTATAATCAGGATCGATAGTTCCAGGGCTATTAGGTATCGTAATTCCAAATTTCACTGCCAAGCCAGATCTTGGTCTGACTTGACATTCCATCCCTGCTGGAAGCTCAACCATCAAACCTGTAGAAATCAATTTTGTGGATTGGGATTCAAGGATAAAATCTCGATCAGCAGAACGTACATCGTAGCCGGATGCACTTGGTGTAGCTCGACTAGGAAGAGGAATATCCTCGTTGCCGGGCAGTCTTCTAAACCTCACGATTTCTTTAGTCATGGGGACGCTCCTTTGGCTCAGTCAGTCTCAACAAAGCCCTAGGGTCTGAATAATCCATTTCAAACGTATCTGCTACAGCCCGATACGTTAGGCATCCATTGATCGCATTCAAGCCATTCATTAAAGAAGGATCATTCAGACAAGCGATCTCCCATCCCTTAGCAGCCAATTTTGAAATATATGGTATTGTCGAATTAGTTAGAGCCGGCGTACTAGTCCTAGGAACTATCCCAGGGATATTAGTAACCCCGTAGTGAATTATGCCATCAATTGCATACACCGGATCCGAATGAGTGGTCGGACGAATGGTCTCAAAGCAACCGCCTTGATCAATAGAAACATCGACTAGAACAGATCCTTTCCTCATGCTCTTGAGATCTTCCTCGAACAATACGTGAGGTGCTACAGAGCCGGGCAAAAGAACAGCTCCGATTATTAGGTCGGCATCACTAATCTCTTGCCTGATCGTTTCCCTGCTTGAATATAAATGCATCACATTTTTTGGCATGATCTCCTGCAAAAAGCGTAGGCGCGGGAGTGATGAATCCAAAATAACTACCTTCGCCCCTAAGCCTGAAGCAATGATTCCCGCGTTCATGCCCACTACACCTCCACCTATAATTACCACCTTTCCAGGTGCTACTCCTGGAACTCCTCCAATCAAGATTCCAGAACCGCCTTTGTTGGTCTCTAAATACTTTACTCCAGCCTGGACTGACATGCGACCAGCCACCTCACTCATCGGAGTCAATAAGGGAAGTTGACCATTCGATTCTTCCACAGTTTCGTAAGCTATTGCCACAATCCCCGAATCAAGTATAGCTTTTGTCAATTTCTGTGATGCAGCCAGGTGTAAATAGGTGAATAAGATCTGTCCACTTCGCATCCTTGGCCATTCCAGCTCAACAGGTTCTTTTACCTTCACAATCATCTCAGATTGATCCCATACTGCTTCTGCACTATTACAAATATTTGCTCCTAGAGCAGAGTACATGTCATCTGAATATCCGCTTGATTCGCCCGCTCGGCTCTGCACCAGCAATTGGTGACCTTCTGCAACAAGTGTCTCTGCTCCAGCCGGAGTTAGTGCCACTCTATTTTCTGCTTCTTTAACTTCTGTAGGTATGCCGATTATCATTTTTTGTCTACTGGAGATTGGTTGTCCAGATCAGAACTCTTCTGATCGATCATGGTCCTAACTTCACAACATACAAGTCCTCTGGATTGAAAAATTGTTGGCAAACCCTCTGGACTTCATCTAGTTGGATATTGTCAATCGCCTTTAAAGTTTCTTCTAAGCTTTCATACTCCTCTTGTCTGAGTGCAAAGCTCCCTATCCTCATCAACCTGTCATCCGTAGATTGCGAGGAAAGTATTGTTTTCCCCTTAATTTGATTCTTAGTCCTTTCAAATTCTTGCTTTGTTAAACCTTTACTGACAATACGATAGTATTCGTCTATTATCACCTCCAAGGTGCTATCTGCAGAACCAGGCTCAGTCGCCGCATAAACACCTAACATTCCTCCTCTGCTATAGAAACTATTGAAAGCGAACACAGTATAGGCCAATCCCAATTCCTCTCTGATGTTCTGGAACAAGCGAGAACTCATGCCTACACCAAAGAATTCGCAAGCAAGGATTAATGCATTTCTATCCGGGTCAGCTTGATCAGGAATACGACTTCCCAGAACAAAATGAGTTTGAGAAATATCTCTCTGTAGATGTTTTTGTCCAGTTATCATTTCAGTTGGGTAAGCTATCTCTGAATTCGCTTTACCCTTTGGGGCAGCAACAAACAATTCCGTAACTCTGTCAATCAACCGATCTTGGTCAAAGTTACCACTGCATGCCAAAAGCAGATTAGTTCCTCCGTATCTCTCTCGATGAAGGCTTCGAACATCTTCTATGCTCATCGCAGAAATTGTATCTGGTGATCCCACGATTGGATATCCGTATGAATGATCTCCCCAGAACCCTTTGGCATGTTCGTCAAAGATGAAATCGTCTGGAGTGTCATTAATCCCTCTTGCTTCCTCTAGAACCACCTTACGCTCTAGTTCGAAATCAGTTGCGCGTAGTTGAGGAGACAACACCAAATCAGCAAGCACATCAAGTGCTACATCGATATCATCATCCAGAACATTCGCATAATAACAGGTGTGCTCACGAGTGGTATACGCGTCTAAAGTGCCTCCAAGAGCTTCCAAAGATAGTGCGATCTCTCTACCATTTCTCTTGTCAGTTCCCTTGAACACCAAATGCTCTAACAAGTGACTAATACCCATGCGACGTGGTTCTTCATGGGCCGATCCTTGCTTGATCCAAACTCCAATTGAAACTGAATGGCCAACTGACGTTTCTTCGCCGATTACCCTAAAGCCATTCTCTAGCTTAAAGTCGATCACCTTGCTTTCATTCGGGGATACGACTGGTTACATCCAGAGAATTCGTTCACAACATTCCCTTGAAACGATAATCTAATCGCCAGTATTATCGGAAGCATTCCCTTCTTCTATAAGTGCAGCCTTCCGGGAGAGTCTAAGCCTCCCTTTTTCATCAATAGAAAGCAACTTGACTCGAGTTATTTCTCCTGGCTTTAAGATATCCTCTGTTTTATCGACTCGTTTCTCTGCTAACTCGGATATGTGGCAAAGGCCTTCTACGCCTGGAACTATTTCAATGAAAGCGCCGAATGTCGTTACATTTTTGACAGGGCCCTCATAAATTCTGCCAACTTCCGGATCCTGTACTATCGCTTCGATCATTTCCTTAGCCCTTGCACCAGCATCACCACCTACCGCGGAAATTTTAATTAACCCAGTATCGTCTATATCAACTTGGGCGCCAGTATCCTCCTGGATGGCACGAATAGTTTTTCCTTTAGGGCCAATTATCTCGCCAATCTTAGAGGGATTAATCTGAATACTGATGATCCTCGGAGCATACACTGACAATTCATCACGATGTCCAGAGAGAGTTTCTTCCATACGATTTAGAATGTGCAACCGAGCAGTATGGGCTCGCTCAAGGGCTGTTTTCATTATCTCATGGGTCAAGCCGTCAACTTTTATATCCATCTGAATAGCAGTCACGCCTTGGGTTGTTCCGGCCACTTTAAAATCCATATCTCCCAATGCATCTTCTAGCCCTAAGATGTCTGTCAGTATAGAAACATCTTCTCCATCTTTGATCAAGCCCATTGCCACTCCGGCACAGGGAGCCTTAATAGGAACACCGGCATCCATCAGCGCTAAGGAAGCACCGCAAACCGAAGCCATGGAAGAAGATCCATTTGATTCCAGAATATCGGACACAACACGAATAGTATATGGAAATTCATCGTATTCAGGTAATAATGGACGTATAGCTCTTTCTGCTAAAGCTCCGTGGCCTTGTTCGCGCCGAGAAGTACCTCTATAAGGTCGCGCTTCACCGACACAGAATGGTGGAAAATTATAATGCAACATGAAGGATTTTTTTACTTCTTCTGAACTTTCGATTGTGTCGATACGTTGTTCATCTCTTGAGGTTCCAAAAGTCGTTGTTACTAAGGCCTGAGTCTGACCTCTGGTAAACAAAGCTGAACCATGTGCTCTTGGTAACAGTCCAACCTCGGAAGTTATTGGTCTTACTTCATCTTCAACTCTGCCATCCACACGCTTACCCTCGGATAGTATCTTGCTGCGTATGACACGCTTCTCTACAGATCGAACTACGTCACTAACAGCTCCTTCATGCTGAGAGTACTCAGGATCTTCTTCCACGAGCTTCGCGACTATATCACTAGTCAGTTCAACTATTGCAGCATTTCTCTCTGTTTTATCGGGCAACTCTAATACTGTTTCCATCCTTCCTTCTAGCATCCCTTCCACCTTAACAGTCAAGTCGGCCGATGGCTTGACGGAGGTCCATTCCATTGTTTCTGGGATATCAAGTCCTTCAAAAAACTCCTTCTGAATATCTATCAGCTCTCTGATCCCTTCTTGAGCCTTACTTAAAGCTTCAAGAATCTCTTCTTCAGGCACTTCAATAGCTCCGCCTTCAACCATCAGAATCGCATCCTCAGATCCAGCGACGACGATGTCGACGTCTGAGTATTCCAGCTGCTGAAAAGTCGGATTAATGACCCAATTACCTTTAATTCTTCCAACTCTCACAGCAGCTACCAATGTATCAAAAGGGATTTTTGAAGAGTTCAAAGCTACCGAAGCTCCTAACATCCCCAGAATGTCCGCTGAATTTTCTTGGTCACTGCTTAGAACGAAAACGGAAACCTGTGTCTCATTCTGGAATCCGTCTGGGAATAGAGGTCTAAGTGGTCGGTCGGTCAGTCTGCAGGCCAAAATAGCATTCTCACTGGGGCGACCTTCTCTCTTAAAAAAACCACCTGGAATTTTTCCAGCTGAATAGCTTCTCTCTTGGTATTCAATAGTCAAAGGGAAAAATGGGAAACGGCTGGGTTTATCTTGTACGGTAGTCGCTACTAACACGACTGTATCACCAAACTGCACCAGACAAGATCCCTGCGCTAATCTGGCCATTCGGCCTGTTTCTATACTCAACGTACGACCAGCGAATTGACGCTCTACTCTCTTAATCATCTATGATTTTCTCTGTTTTCAATGAAAAGGCCTGTCCTTTCCATACTATGAAATTCGCCGGGACGGCCCCAGCAAAGTTATTTCCCTCTATTAAGATTATGCGGACGATGCATCTCAGATTGTATAATCGGTTTCCTGAGCTTGTTATCATTCACTTGTTCGAATCTAGGCAATTAGCACATTGGTGATTAACGTCGCAGTTCCAAGCTGGCAATAAGTTCTTGGTACCTATCGATATCTTCCTTCTTAAGGTAGGCCAATAGGCGCTTTCTGCGTCCTACAAGCTTAAGGAGGCCTCGACGACCATGATGATCTTTTTTATGGGTTTTAAAATGATCGGTGAGCTCGAGGATTCTAGCTGTTAAAATGGCGACTTGAACGGGCGCACTGCCAACATCATCTTCGTGAAGCCGATATTTTTCTATAATCTTTTCTCTGCTTATTGCCATAACTTTTTGCCTCCGCAAGAGTCAGTACTACGAGGGAAGCCCATCGTACGGCTTGTACGAGTAGCACCGTAAATTAGCTAAACCACAGTGGATCAACAACACTACTAGAATAATGAACTTGTTTGAATTTCTATCTCTTTCCAAGAATCTCTCGAACACTTTCGACATCATTATTCATTTGTGAAATCAAATCTCTGGTAGATTCGAAGGAGGCGATATCCCTTAAATATTCCACACACTCCACTTTTACCTTCTTACCATAGATGTCTGCATTAAAATCTATGATGTATAGCTCTATCACTTTATTTGGATCCAAAAAAGTCGGTCTCGGGCCGATATGTAGAGCCCCTGAATACTGTGTTCGGCCGACTTGAGCTATGACTGCATAAATGCCTTCTGAAGGTATCAACTTCACCTCCCCTTGCTCATTGGCAACCTTAATATTGGCTGTCGGAAACCCTAGTTTCCTGCCTCTTTTATCACCAACTACCACTTCCCCCACAAAAGAATATAATCTGCCCAGATTCTCACTAGCCGACTTCACATCACCACTTGAGAGATATCCCCTAACAGCAGATGAAGAAATTGGCCGGCCGCCTTTAATGAGAGGTGGCACAACTTCAACAGAAAAACCCATCTCTTTCCCTAATGTTTTCAGTAAATGCATATCTCCAGCACCTCCCTTCCCAAATCGATGATCATAACCAATAATCAACTCACTTAATCCAAACCTATCTATCAGAAAATCTTTAACGAACTCCCTAGGGTCATAATTGGCCAGATCATTATTAAAAGGAAGGAACACCACATAATCTATTCCACATTCTCTTAGTATTTCTTTTTTTTCGTCATAACTCGTCAGTAGCTCAGGTGCTTCCCCAGTCGATATGATGGACAATGGATGTGGACGAAATGTGACCAGCAAACTTTTCTTTCCCACTGCCCTTGCCCGGCTGCATATCTTGGAAATAACTTCACGATGACCCCTGTGTATTCCATCAAAAGTACCTATGGTGATCACCGTAGGCTCTACGACTTGGTCACGTCGCTGGCCATCCCACTGGTCCAACAAATATTCTGTCATACTATGAACCCAGGAACAATCTTTTTGGGTTTGATTATTTCTTGATCAATTTCAGCCATCCCTATTAATTCACCACCTTTAGATAGAACAACAACAATCTCACCATGTTCGTATTTTGTGTTGAGGCAACTAACAGGCATTCCGTTTCTTAGTTTTCTGGAAGTGTCCTCTTCTACACTGATGGATCTCAAATGCCCCAAAGCTCCAGGTATTTCAACTATTGCTTTTTTATCAGGCATAATACCGTTTCTGAGCGAATCTAGATCAATGCAATCTTCGACCAAAAATTTTCCTACCGACAAACGGCGTAACGCACTTAGGTGAGCTTCTACTCCAAGGGTTTCACCGAGATCTCGAGCCAAAGATCGAATATATGTACCACTTGAGCAATCAATTTCAATAATAATAGAAGGGAGATTAAGTTCAATTAAAGAAATTCTGGAAATTTCAATTCCTACTGGATCAAGTTGGACTCGTTCTCCTCTTCTCGCTTTACGGTACATCGCTTCACCCTGAATCTTCTTCGCTGAATATTGCGGGGGTACCTGTGAAATGTGACCTTCAAACTGCTTTAAGCCATTTGTGATATCAATTTTTCTTAACTCTTTCCATCTATCATTCTTTTGGATCACAGCACCAGTAGAATCATCTGTATCAGTAGTCATACCGAATCGGATCGTCGCACGATATCGTTTCGGGAGCACTGTCAAATACTCAGATATCCTCGTTGCCCATCCAGTCATTATCAGAAGCAAGCCAGATGCAAATGGATCCAGCGTTCCAGAATGACCAATTCTTGAGGTTCCCAAAGATCGTCTGGTCCATAGTACGGCATCATGTGAAGTAGGCCCGCAAGGCTTGTCCAGTAAAACGACTTTTCCAGGTCCTTTCCCGAACTTATCCTTCAGGATCCCCCTCCTTCAAGGCTGATTTTTTAAAATTGCTCCGATCTATTTTTTCAAGTATATCTTCTATATTTTGAACATGGGAAAAAGATTTATCTTCCAAGAATCTCAACTCTGGAGTCCGACGGATCTTCATCCCTTTTGCTAATGAACTCCGAATGAATCCTTGAGCTGCTCTCAGACCTTCGAATGCATCGGCTTTTTCTTGTGCTGTTCCTGATGCCTGTATATAAACCCTCGCCAACCACAGATCGGAGGTTATTTCAACACCGGTAACAGCGACTTCGCAAATCCTTGGATCTCTCACATCTCTGATAAGAATTTCCATGATTTCTCTACGAAACTGTTCATTCAGCCTGGTTAATCGTTGACTCGACACAGTTGACTAGATATTGGGACTTCGGGTCATTACTCAGTACCCCCATTGATCGCAACTGGCAATCACAATTCAGTCTGAGACATAGGGATAATCACTTTGATTTCTGATAAACCCCAGCTCATTATTTTGAGTCAGCCAAGGTTCGAGCAATTTCTTCCACCGTGAAACATTCGATAGAATCTCCGACTTTGACATCATTAAAATTCTTAATTCCAATTCCACAATCCAACCCTTCCTGAACTTGCTTGACATCATCTTTGAAACGTTTAAGAGATGAGAGATCGTTGTCGTAGATCACTATTCCTTCCCTTACAACTCTCGCCCTGGCCGCTCTGTCGATATGACCCTCCACAACTTCACAACCTGCAATAGTACCGACCTTACCTATTCTGAAAATTTCCTTAACTTCGGCAGAACCCAGTATCTCCTCTTTCTTCTCGGGAGGCAACATTCCTTCCAGGGCTGCTCTCACTTCATCAACAGCATCATAGATAATGTCATAGGTTCTGACGTCGATGCCTTGCCGCTCAGCGTTTTTACGGGCTTTAGTAGAAGGCCTGACTCTAAAGCCAATAATTACAGCATTGGAAGTCTCTGCAAGTAAAACATCTTCCTCGTTGATAGCTCCTACCCCATTGTGGACAATATACACTCCCACTTCACTCGTTCCCAAATGCTCCAATGCGTCAGAAAGAGCTTGTACCGAACCATCCACGTCGGCTTTGACAATTACGGCAAGGATACTGGATTTTTCTTCGGTAGAAGACTTCCCGAAATTCCCTAGACTGACCGCGCGTTCTCTTATCCTGAGTTGTTTATCTCTATCTAATCTTGACCGACTAGCTGCAATTTCTTTGGCCTTACTGGCCATCATGACTCTCAATGAGTCTCCAGCTTGAGGGACCCCTATACTACCCAAGACTTGAACAGGCAAGCCAGGACCTGCTTCCTTCACTTGACTCCCTCTCTCGTCCAACAGAGCCCTAACCCTGCCCTCATAATGTCCAACTACGAAAGTATCTCTGATCCTCAGAGTTCCTTTTTGCACTAGCACTGTAACCACAGGACCTTTTGATACATCGAGTTGGGATTCTACGACAGTACCAGTTGCATCTTGGTTTGCTGGAGCTTGAAGTTCCATCAGTTCACTTTGCAGTATCACCTTCTCTAGCAAATCATCCACACCATCACCTGTAATAGCTGACACTTCTGCACAAAGGGTCTGACCACCAAATTCTTCGATCTGCACGTCTTCCTGAAGTAAAGCTTGCTTGACCTTTTCTGGATTAGATGCAGGCAAGTCACACTTATTAATAGCTACTACAATTGGCACTCCAGCATTTTTAGCGTGACTGATAGCTTCTCTAGTTTGAGGCATAATGGAGTCATCTGCCGCTACTACAATAATCACGATATCTGTGATTTCTGCTCCCCGAGCTCTCATCGCTGTAAAAGCTGAATGTCCTGGTGTATCTAAGAATGTGATTCTCTTCTCACCTCCCAGATCGACATGATAGGCCCCTATATGCTGGGTTATGCCGCCGGATTCCCCCGCCACCACATTAGCACTTCGGATGTGATCCAGAAGTGCTGTTTTTCCATGATCTACATGCCCCATCACTGTCACGACTGGAGGCCTTGGTTCGGCATCTCCATCATCTACTTCTAGTCCATCGAGTTCTTCAGAAACCTCATACTCTTCTTCTTTGACTGCCGTAAAATTGAATTCATCCAAGACCAATTCTATTTTTTCGAAATCCAATCTCTGATTTATAGTCATGAGTAAACCAAAGTTTTTAAAGGCAGCACCTATGATTTCATTTGTTGGAATCCCGACAAGATCTGACAGCTCTGAGGCAGTCAAAAATTCATTGACCCGCACAATTGTATTTTCTCTTTCAATCTCTTTTTCAGCTTCTACTGACGCGGCCTCTTTTTCTTCTCGAGAAACCGTTTGGGATTTCCGCCGTCTTTTCTTGCCACCGCCTTTTATTTCAGCCATAACCCGTTGGATGTTACTCTGGACAGCTGTTTGGTCCACATCCTGTTTTCTTTTTCCTTTCTTCTTCTTCTGGATATCCCTGGAGCCGTCTGGGCTATACCCATCTGCCTGCACTCTCACTTGACCTACCGGCTTACTTCGTCTGGCTCCAGCAGTAGATTTCTGTTCTGCTAGAGCCGTCAATGAAGCTTTCGATGGTTTTGGCCTTCTGATTTGACGCGCGCCAGGCTGCTCTAGAGGCACTTCTTCTTTCTTGATTTCTTTTTGAGAGTTGTCATCCTTGAAGGGAACTACAGATTCTAGAATTTCTTCTTCCACCTCTTGTTCCACAGGAAGGGGCACACTGACTTCCAACTCATCTGGCTCTTCAATATCTATCTTGGAATTCGCAGATGATCTTTCGCCTACCTCAGTTGGAATCACCGTGGAGTCAGTTTCTTCCGCAGAGCTTTCCTCTGTAGATACTGGGGGCTCATCTTCTATCACAAGGTCTGGCTGCTGCCTGCGACGACGACGTTTGCCTGTGGATTTAGTTTCCTTCAGAATTACCTGAACTGCTGATTCGTTATCTTTAACATCACTATGCCTAGTTCGAACTAGTTCAATGCGGGCTCTAACGAGAGCTACATCTCCCTCGTCTATGAGATCATCCATGTTCAGAACAGAGATACGCAGAACTCGCAAACAACTCAGTAGAGTTTGAGCAGGCAAGCTCAACTCTCTTGCCAAATCAACGACCCTCATGCTATTCACCAATTTCCATTAAATTGTTCCCACTCATCAACTCTGAATCCTCAGTTAATCTAGCTAGCATTTGATTGGCCATTCCTGCACTTGTTACAGCAACAGCTGAAACCTTATCAGATCCTAAAATTGAACCGAGATCTGCACATGTGCCACAAGTGACAACGGGGACATTCTTATGTCTTAATAAATTGACAATTTTATCCTTTTGTGTCTCAGATCCATCTTTAGCCATCCATATTAACATTGCCCTGCCCTGTTTTAAGGCCTGACGAGTCGAAGCCACTCCCTGTTCAAGCATCCCAGCCCTGCGTGCTAACCCCAATAATCCAAAGGCGCTGTTCTTGGATAGAGTATTCATGGCCTCACCCTTCAACCTTATCCGATTTTCCACTGGATTGATTAGGCTCGTTGGACACGGAAGGAGCTGTTCCATCAATGACTGTGAGCTCTTCTATCAATTGCATCAGTTTTTCAGATTCTTCCTCGGACATCCCGTCTACCTTCAGAAAATCATTTTTGGAAAAATCGATTATTTGTAGAAATGTAGAGAATCCAGCACTTTGAAGGGTTGCTAAAGTTTTCTCCGGAAGATCTAGTTCCTCCAAAGAGAAATCCGCATTCTCATACTCTTCCTCATCTGTTTCTCTCTCGAACAATCCAAGGTCAGCTCCTAGTTCGACCCATTCTCTGGCACCATACAGGTCGATTTGCCACCCGATAAGCTGGGAAGCCAGTCTCACGTTCTGTCCATTCCGTCCAATCGCCAGAGACAACTGATCCTCATTTACTATAGCAGTAATAACTCTGCGCACAGAGTCGCTCATGATTTTAGAAACTCGAGCTGGCGCCAAAGAACGCCTAGCGAAAACCTCTGGTTCAGCATGCCAGGGAACGATGTCAATACGCTCACCGCCCAATTCCTGAACTACCGCTTGTACACGAGAACCCCTTAGGCCCACACAAGAACCAACTGGATCTATAGATTCATCATGGCTGTACACCGCTAATTTAGTTCTTCCACCAACTTCCCGTGCTATTTCTTTTATCTCAATAATCCCCTGCTGAATCTCGGGCACCTCTAGATTAAACAACGCTCCTACAAAAATCGGTGCTCCTCTAGACAAAATAAGTCTCGGACCTTTTGGAGTTTCTTCAACCCTTTTCAATACAGAACGGATAGGGTCACCCTGGCGAAACCTTTCCCGTGGATTCTGTTCTTTCCAAGGAATCAGAGCATCTGCATCGGGAGCTCCATTGACTAAAATTATGATTTTACCTGATTCAATCTGCTGGACTTCACCTGAAACGAGTTGCCCGATCTTATCTTCAAATTCATAACGAATTCTATCACGCTCATTTTCTCTGACTAGCTGTACAATTTTCTGCTTCACAGCCATTACAGCGTTTCTGCCAAAATCAGAAAACTCGACTGGAATTTCCATGACATCACCAATTTCAAATCCCTCGTCGTCCCAACGTGCCTCATTCAGACTAATTTCCGATGAAGAATCCTGTACATCCTCAACTACACGCCTGAGGACTAGGAT
>TARA_B110000196_G_scaffold122763_1_pt1 | contig 15947 bp, 12 predicted proteins | sample TARA_B110000196 | Tara Oceans TARA_B110000196 (sample SAMEA4397072) | marine metagenome | biome: Polar Biome; feature: [MES] marine water layer (ENVO:01000295) within the mesopelagic zone...; material: water (ENVO:00002006), including particulate matter (ENVO:01000060) such... | reverse complement strand
ACGACAAGCACACTCACTAGGAACATGGCAGGCATGATCTTGGCAACGAGAGGCCACCTCACCCAACGGAGAGGAACCAGGGTAAGCACCAAAATGCTTTTCATATAATTCTTGGGTTTCTTTAAAAGCAGATTGAAGATTGCGGTAATCTTCTTTTCCATAGATGCCAAAGTACGGATAATGATCCATAAACTGTCCAAACATTACATTGCAATCTTCACGATAGGCTTTAGTGTCCAAGATATGCGCATGCCATATTTTATCCACAAGCTTGCTTGGCACCATCGAGACACCGGGGTAACACAACTTAAGACTTAGAAAACGACGATACTCTTGCTCACCAAAAGCCCATTCTTGCTCTGTCATCTCTGCCTCATTACTGGCCGTATATTTATGGCGTAAACGTGTGAAATCTAAAGCGGCTACCGCAGGCTCTAAGCCTTTGACTGACAACAAGGTCGAAACCGACACTAGGTTATGTGAAATTGAATAGGTGGGTATATTGTGTGACATCAAACTAACTCCTTTATTAATGAAGAAGCTAGTCTGATTTAGTGGAATCCACTAAAAAGGCTTTTTTTCGATTCTTTGAAAAATATCAGCGTTTAAAGATATCCAACATATCATCAAACGCTTTTGCCTCTTTATAGCGGTTTTCAATCATGCTTTTGTATTTAGCAGCAGTTCCTGTGATCTCATTAAGCGTCTGAGCAATGTCATAAGCACGCTCAAGCTCTTGAGGATCATCAGAAAAATAGCAATCCATCATGATCATCACGTCTTTAGCGCACGCACCTTCATGATTTAAGGCAAATACAACACTCATTTCCTTCAGCTGAGGAAGTTCAAGAAAGGGATTGCTCAATTTTTTATCTTTAAAAGGAAAGTCAGTCTGCAATTCACAAAGAAAGCGCTCGAGCGCCTCCGAGTTAATTTGCACACCAGCGACTTCAGTACGCTGACCAATGGCTTCTCTTAAATACTCAACCTGATCTTCACGCTTTTTGGCATTGGTCAAGATACCCTTAATGCTCGCAGGTTTAGGGAAGAAACCTTGCAAGATGATCACATTATATAAAGAAGTGAACTGCTCTTCTTTATAAACTCGCTTATCATTCCCGCCGATTGGTGACGGGATGCGTTTTGGTCTTAAAACCCTTTTGTCATCGTCTTTTTTGCCTTCCAAAGTAGCAATACTATCTTTTAGCTTTTTATAGTGGCTCAACTCTATATTGAAAAGCTTTCTCATCGCCTCTGAAATAGAATATTCCATATTAACGGCCACAAGCGGCTGAGAGTAACTTACTCAAATTACGATAACGATCCATAAAAGGCTCTTGTGCTGAGATAAAGCTAGCTTGCTCATACCAGTCATACGACGAGCATCCTGAGCGCCCAGCAAGTGTTTCCAGTATTCCTTTACAATACCCTGCACTAAATGAATCTGCATTCGATGCCATTTTATCAGCTAAGAATGCTTTTTCAGTACGATTTTCATAAATTTTAACCAATGAGCTACAGCCTTTAACAAACAATTCTTCTTCGGCATCAAGGGAATATGAATTAGCGGAAAAAAATACCAAACTCATTAATAAAAGTGACTTAAACTTTAACTTCATTCTGATACTCCGGTGTTTCTTCAGCTTTCTCAACTATCTCATTATTCTTAGCTAGCTCTTCTTCGGCGCTTTTCAATCCTGAGTTTTTTAATTCTGTGTTTTTTAATTCTGTGTTTTCAAAACCTGCGCCAACCAGCTCTGATTCACCGACTGCTACTTCAGTTGTTTCTAAGGTTATATTCTTCTTTACGGGTGCAGAAAAGTAAAATATCAAAATCCAGAAGGCCATTACAATGAGGTCGTCTAGATAATCAGCAGTAAAAAAAGTGCGCATAAACTTATCTAACGATTCACCTTCAGCGTAAGCGGCAAATATCGTAACCGCACTTAAGGCTAATAGAAAAACGTTAACAATCCCCGCGTTGATTAACGTTTTAGCCATGCTAGTAAAAATAGATTGTGAATTTTTCTTCGCATACTTCCATTGACGCCAAATCAAGCCAGCTATAATTACGAAGAAGAAAAATTCAACGGCCGATACGTCAGCTAAGCCTGCATCGTTACCGAATATCACTATATACTGTAAATATAATGCAGCTGCCCCAATTAAGAATAGACATACAATCCAACTCCATTTAAACAATCCTCTAAACATTAGGGTAAAAAATACATCTACCTTTCCTAAGATCGATGAGTTCACTTCCTGATCCACTTGCTACCGCCTTTCCAATAATGATAATTCACTTATTATAACCAATTAAGCTTGCACTTTCCCACCAGCAATCATCTCAAAAATAAGTTTCTGAAATCGAGCGTTCTTAGCAGGATCAGACAACAACTGCATCATCTGATTCTGATGGGCTTCGCTGCTGTTCATAATGGCGTCGTCCATAGCTTGGGGGAAATCCCCTAGCATGGCTTGCTCAGCGGTATTTTCAGATATCTGCTGCATCACCCGCGCGTTTTCCATTACCTTGTCTTTAACCGTATGGGCGTAGTTCACCATGTCGTTATCGGTGAGTTCATCGGTAATAAACAATTCATTAAGCCGTGCAACGATTTGTGATAAAAACTCTTCTTTAGGGTCTTTGGCTTTTGCACTGCCCATTGCATCGCCTGGCTCTAGTTTGTATTCAGCGGTATCTTCTTTTAGTTGAATATCTTGCTGGCGAATCTTAGATAAGCGGTAATGGCTTAATACAACGTGGCTTAAATCAATCTCGTCTTCTTCTATGGCCGATTCACGCAGCATCGGGCGTAGATTACGGGCGTATAAGCTGAGTTTTTCTAAGTCTTTATCGCCGTAATCACAAATCTGCGACATAAATTCATAAAAGCGAACAAAGGTGCCTAAATCTTTCTTAAAGATCTCTAGGGCATCTTTTTCTTGTTTGCAGTCTTTAAAGCTATTTTCAGCATTGGCTATTAATACTGCATCGCCAGTTTTCTTGGTGCGTTCAAACATCTCTTTAGCACGTTTAAAAGCATCAATGGCCGATTTGTAGCGCATCGTCCAACGTTCAACAGCGGGTTTGCAAATATTGGAAAGCGCGGCGTTGCTTTTACTTTTTACGAAGAAGGCATCGCAAAACTGATCTACTTCATTCCAAGTAAAAATACTCGCGGCACGAAGTTTATCAGACAGTTCGAAGATCAAGTTAGGGTCAGACACATCCGCGAGTTCGGCGGTTTGATAGTACGGCTGAAACGATTCTAAAATCTCTTCCGCTTCATTGAAGAAATCCAATACAAAGGTGCCTGTCTCGGCTTTGCCCGGAAAGGTTCGGTTTAAGCGTGACAAGGTTTGTACGCACTCGACTCCGCCTAGTTTCTTATCCACGTACATGGCACAGAGCTTAGGCTGGTCAAAACCTGTTTGGAACTTGTTAGCCACAATCATCACTTGATAATCGTCACTATCAAACGCTTTACGCATATCACGGCCTTTAAGGCCTGGGTTCATATTAGACTCTGTAAACTTCTCATCAATTAATTCGGCGTAGTTTGGGTCTTTATCGCCGCTCTTTTTTTCATCATAGAGGTCAACTTCACCCGAGAACGCGACCATGGCTTGTAGTTGGTTATATCCTTTCTCGCCTTTCTTAGACGTAAGGTATTTATCAAAGCCTATCTTGTAACGCACCGCTTCTTTACGCGAGCTGGTTACGATCATGGCTTTCGCTTGGCCACCCAATAGCCCCATTACATTGTCTTTAAAGTGCTCAACAATCACCTGCACTTTTTGGCTGATGTTGTAATCGTGCAAGCGTACCCATTGATTGAGTTTTACCTTGGCTTTTTTGCTTTCAACTTCTTGATCACTACCTTCCATCTTCATGGCTAGGTTATAAGCCACCTTGTAATTGGTGTAGTTCTTTAATACATCAAGAATAAAGCCTTCTTCAATCGCCTGACGCATGCTGTACACATGGTAGGCCTCTGGCATGTTATCGGGCTTACTGGCAGGTTCATCGGGCTTAGGCAAACGACCAAACAGCTCTAGAGTTTTGGTTTTAGGGGTCGCGGTAAACGCCAAATAACTTAAGTTCTTAGCCTTTTTACGCGAGGTAACCGCCGCCGCTATAATATCGTCAGTAGTGAGTTCATAATCGTCACCCTTGTCTGCTAAGCCACTTGCAGAAGAATCCTCCATCATCAGCACTTCTTTCAACTGACGTGCGGTACTGCCTGTTTGTGAGCTGTGCGCCTCATCGGCAATAACAACATAGTTACGATTCTTCAACGCTTTGCTATTGGCAATCGCCTTTAATACATAAGGAAAGGTTTGAATCGTTACAATAATAATCGGCTGCGAGTTTTCTAAGGCGCTAGCGAGTTTCTCTGATTTAGAACCATCACCCTCATTGCGATTAATACGCCCTACAACACCTTCTACCGAAGTGAACTGCGAAATCGTTTCTTGCAGCTGATCATCCAATACCGTTCTATCCGTAACGACAATCACCGAATCGAATAACTTATTACCTTCGGCTGTATGAATACTGGATAACTGATGGGCCGACCACGCAATAGAATTCGATTTACCTGAACCCGCGCTGTGTTGAATTAAATACTTCTGCCCTGGACCTTCGTCTTTCGCCGCGTTCACCAGTTTATTTACCACATCCCACTGGTGGTAACGTGGAAAGATTAGGGTTTCTTTTTTGTACTTACGCCCTTCCCAATCTTCTTTCTCTTCAATTTGTAAATGCACAAAGCGCGCAAGAATATTTAGCAGATTGTCGGGTAATAAAACCTCGTTCCATAAATAATCGGTAGCGTATTGATTAATGTCGGCAGGTACATCGTTACCCGCGCCACCGTCTTTGGTGCCCTTATTGAACGGCAAGAAAAAAGTTTCATTCCCTTCTAAACGGGTGGCCATATACACTTCGTATTGGCTTACCGCGAAATGCACTAAGGCACCGCGTTTAAAGCTAAGCAAAGGTTCTGCTTTTTTGGTCGTTGGGTCAATCGCGAAACGCGTGGTTTTATACTGCTTAATGGCGTTTTGTACCGCTTGCTTAAATTCTGACTTCAATTCTAATGTCGCAATAGGCAAGCCATTAACAAACAATACCAAATCAATGCGCCATGCCTTCGCTTTTTTGCCTGTTGCCGCTAACTCGTCTGCATTCGCACTATTATCGGTACACCAGGGGCTATACACCAACTCTGGCACGACACGTAAACGGTTTTGCTTATAACGGGCTAAGGTATCGGGGTTTAGGTCATGCTCGGGCTTAAACTGACATAAGCTAAAACGTGTACCACGGTCACGCAGTTCATGGCGCAATACACCAAGGGTTCCAAAGGTACGCAGTTCCTTATTAGAATAAGAAGTAGCCCCTCTTGGGTCGGCTTTATTTAGCTGTGAGGCAACAAGCTCTAAAAACTTTTGTTCGGTATCGTTAGGGTATAACGCGCTGAACTTTTGCCATTGCTCGTCTTGGGTATCTTGTACAAAACCTAAAACGTCTTCTGAATATAAAGCCAGTTCACGATTGTAGTTCTCGGGTTTACCCAATAACCAACCGTTAGCGACTAGCTGCTTAATCATGTCGTTTTGGAAAACAAACTCCGTGGACTTATCGCCGCCGTACAACTTGCTCATGAACAAGCCTCTTCATACTCATCTTCGCTTACATTTTGCTTATCTGGATATTCAGGCAGACACTTAAAGATCTCATTACTATCGGACCAACTATCTATCAATACTTCTTTTGCAGGTCGCTTTAAACCCTCAACAGCCCAGCGCTTGATGGCAAAATTAAGCATTCTTTGCTCTCGTATATCTAAGAACATTTGATACACACAATACCAGTAGTTCCGCACTTGGCGCTTGTAATCACCAGCATCATCAATAGACTTCTGAGCAGTTTTAAAATCTTTCTTTAACTCTCGTATCATCAAAGTATTAGGCTGGGCTTTCGTCCCTTCAAAATACTCTTCAATTTTCTCTTCGATACGATGATCATTAACTTTTATATTGATCGTCTCCATCAATATAATAAAATTACCTAAACGCCTCTTATTTATGTCGAGATCGTCCTCATCATTGGTAACTGTGAGTTCTTTTCTAGCCCAAATGTGTTCTTGATGATAAAAATCATTCGGAGACACACTATCTCGTGATGCAACAAATCGGGTTATTTGAGAAGCCTGACGATTCTGACTTAATAAATGATCTTCATAGCTACCCAAGAAAAACTTCAAGCCCTGCCACTTATAATAATCACCTGCTTCATCATGATCTAAGGTTAAATACTGAACAAACTTGTAATCATTGGCATTCTGATCAATAAAAGAAATTAATTTAACGTGAAGTATTTCATAATTATCCAAGCTTTCTTCAGACGAAGTTTTATCAAATGTATCATTATAAAAATCATAGGCCATTTCAAACAACTCACCTTGCCCAGTATCATTACGATTTGCCACGCCAGTAACGTAATAACGAAAGTTTAGTTTTTCTACTAAACCAAGTAGAGTCGCTCTTTTATCTGCATCTTTTTCAACTGCAAAAATTGACACGACTAGTGGTAATACAGATGCATTTGCAGGGTGTAAAGAAATACGCTTTAGGTGAAGCTTTTCGTCAGCACTTAAGCCAGATAGTTCAGGGCGCTGTAAATCCGCATAGGTTTTTGCACAACTGACAATAAAATCTACAAAACCTGCCAATTCAGACCAATGATCAGGTTCTTCCGGTATATAATTCAACTTAAGGTTGTCGTAGACATGATAGCTACGACTCTTATTCGTGTCTTCGAATACAATCCAGCATACTCGTAAAAAACGATTTTCATCGTCATTGCTTGTATAATTGGCTGTATTCAAGGCTTCCAATAGCACAGGCCAACTATCGTTAACTTTATTTTTTAAATCAGCTTTCTGATGGCGCCCTGCAAAATAGATTAAATAATTCTTAATTTTTTCTAATTCACTAAGTGGCTTTCCTCTGTTATTGATCACTTCAAACATGATGCCTATTTCTGCATCTTGTTCAGGCGCATATAACAAAAATCCTAATTGTTTTGTTACTGCGAGGTAAATACCTTCAAGCTCATTATCATCTAGCTCATTGAGGAATTCAGAAAACTGTAAGCATGCGTCAACAATATTCTGATCTGCTTTATTCTTCACCTTCTGATTTTTGGGCTGGCCTTCAATTAACACCTCATGAAACAGGGGCGCACGAATGGAGCCAAGTTGCAGTTGATAACAAGTATTACCTGTTTCAATGCCAGAGCGTATGTAAATGGATTCAATATTTTCGAGTGTATCTCCCCCTAAAGCGTTCAAACTTCTTTCTTTTGCGCTTCGCAGTAAACAAGATATTAAGATGACAAGAGAAGTTATACGCTGCTGACCATCGACCAAATCAAAAACAGAACTGTCTTGATTACGACTTGCTACCACTGTACCTGTAAAGTGCCGATGTGATAGCGACACCAGTTGCTTAATATCGCCTATCAAATCACTACGCTGCTCTTCTTCCCACGAATAACCACGCTGATAATCGGGTACGCTTAACTGACGTTTACCTGAGTGAAAAATGTCTCTTAATGTAAGTAATTCAAATTCTGTATCTAACATATCAATCCCTTAATGCTACTTAATTCTTTGTAATCATATTGAGCAAGTACTGAAACTGCTCATCAAAGACAAAACTTGATATAGCTAAGATTCCTAATACATATGGAGCCAAAACATCTAAATTTTCACGATGTGAGAAAAAACCCATGAATTGATATTTTAACTCAAGCATCAAAACCCTAAAATAATTTCGCCAACCAACTCTCACTGTAATTTCATGATCCGCATATTTGTCATGCCACCAATAACTGATTTTCCTTACGAAAAACCAACCGCATTCATAGCCAAACTCCCAATTACCACCTTCCTGCCTAATTTCATCAGCATTAAAATCTTTTGGTTCTAAATCAAGAACAAGTCCTGAATATTCTCTTTCATAAGGGTGCGAATATATGAAAAAATCATCGTGTATTAAACGATCTGACCAAAGTTTATACAGTTGCTGGTGATATTTACATGCATAATTGTAATAACGAATAAGCAAGAAGATCACTGCTATCACTAGCAGCACGGATAAACCCTTCTGGTTTTCAAAGCTTAACTTCAATATAAAGGTATTAGCTTCTTCAACCTTGGCACCAGAAAATGAAAGCGCTAATAATATCAGTGACGTAACCGTTAATAGCTTTCGCTTTGTCTTAAGCCCTTCATCAATATCAATCTGCTCGGTAATTGTTAATTCCTTCGCTTTCTCAGTCATTTATACAGCCTCTCTATCATTATTTGATAATTGAGAGGCTTGCCAGTTTCTGACGTCGATTTTTCCGGTGACGGCAGCGGAAATTAAAGCTGCACGACGCTCTTTCATCAATTCAATACCGCTTATAGCTTTTAGTTCGATATCTGCATATTTCTCATGTAAAGCATCTAGCTGTACTACTATTTCCTTCTGCTCATTCTTCGGGGGGAAAGATGCTGAAACAGTACCAATACGATCAATATTCAAATTTGCTTGAGTACTTTGTGTCGATGTTTGCTCCAGCGCTGGCAGTGCTGCCATTAAGCTATATCTCAAGAACTCCAACTCAACATCTATATTGGGTTTAAAACCTACGACGCTATCTGGTGCGTAAGCTTCAAAATCTAATATAGCTGTATCACCAATGTTTGCTGCTATTGCCATTACGAGAGTACCAGCTGGAAACTTCTGACTTACGCTTATGCCACGCTCATTTAGAGTTTGCTTGTATTTAGTAATCGTCTTACCAGCCTGAGCAACATCACCTGTTTGAATAAATGGATATTCGCCATCATAAAATGCCGGATCATTTCTAGGGCGGTGCCCAAATTTTCCGCGATATATTTTTGTAGCATAGCGATAATTCTTTACTATCCAATGCTCCGGCACTTCACCTAACCACTCAACACCTGAGTCGCGCATGGGGGCGTTAGCGTTTAGGCCTTTGCTGACAGCGTGGCTGATGACGGCTTGGCGTTTTTCTTTTAGCAGTGTAATCAACTGTTGTTGTTTTTCGATCAGGGTGTCGATTTTGGCGGTTTCGTGGTCGAGGAAGTTGGCAATTTTTTGTTGTTCTTTATCTGGGGCTTTTGGAAAACCTAAATCACGCAATGTACCTAAAGATACAAAATTTTGAACCCCGCCTCTAGCTTCTAACTTAAATTGAATATCGCATTCATAACTTTGTAAGAAATAATTTAGAAATGATGTATTTACATTCGAGTTATTCGACGTCTTATATAATGCTAAATTTTTAATCGCAAATTCATCACTTTCTTTTACGACTATAGGTGAGCCAACTGTACCAATCATCGGCATTAATATATCACCAGCTTCTACTTTAGATCGCTGAATAATTGATAGGTAATCATCTTTCGATATGTGCTTACATTGTTCAAAACTCAACCAACCTGAAGTTACATCTTTTGACGTAACTAACGGATAGCTATTTTCAGATTGCAAAACATACGATGGCGTTTCATGTGTTCCGTCTCTTACATCAATGAGCATTTTTAATGAAGGTGTCGACCAATGACTTGGGATATCATCAAGCCAATCCACACCTGCATTTTTATATTCTTCATACGCTTGATATTTACCCATTAACCAACCCTCCTGTTGAGGATTTTTTCGTGAGTGCAAGGCGTGCCTGCGCACAGCGAGGGAGCATAGCTTGCCTATGTGACTGAGTGAGCACAGCCACAACGCAACAATCGCGAAAAAAGGCCATCAGGAGTGTACCTCCTGAAGCAGGTTCATAATCTCGGCGCTAACCTTATCCAAATCCGCATCAATATCTACCAAGTCTCTTGGCGGCTGGTACTGATAAAAATGGCGATTAAACGGAATTTCATAACCGACGATACCGACTTCCTGATCTTTCTCGTCTTTCTTGTTGGCGTCTATCCACGCATCAGGTACATGGGGTTGTACTTCTTTTATAAAATACGCTTCGTTTAAATCATTAACACTCTGGCTTCCTCTCCCCTTAGAAGCCAGCGCGACGTTTTCATTATCACGCAAGTCGCCATCGGGTTTGTATTCGACTACCTGATTTTTTCCTTCTAGCTCGACTTCAAACAATCCATAAAACGGGTTGGCTTTTGCTTTATGAATTTTCTTGATGACTTTTTCTGCCGCTGGGTTTTTCCAGCTGACGGCGTCGGTGATTTGTTTTTTCTCTTTGCTTTCTAGTTTGATACCCAGTTGCTGACAGGCATTTTTTAATACGCTTTCAAACGTATTCATGTCGTCGCACTGTTCTTTGCCAATAATGCTTTGCAGTTGCTGGGCTTTTAATAAGGTTTGTTTTTGATCGTTCCAAGTATTGGCATTGATCAGGTCTTTTATATTTTTTTCTTTTAATTCGCTGAAGTGAACTTTCACGTATTTACGAATAGGGTCTTCGATATCGGCTAGTTGGCCATACTCTTTACCTTCTTTGGCCGCAGGCGCTTGGCAATCTGTATCGCTCCATTCTGATCCGTAGGTTTCATATATCCACTTCATGGGTGCGTTGAGTGGTTTGTTGGCAAAGCGTAATTCGGCTAACCGTTCATCGCTGAATTGGAAGCTTTGGCGTAATGGGCGTTCGATGGTGATGCGGCGATAACCAAATTCGTGGGTATCGAATATTTTAGCGGCGAAGGTTTTTGGTGCTTCGGCTTTGGGGCTGGCTGATTGGCGGCCACGGTTTGATTTTTGCTCGACTGGTTTATCTAACCCTAATTTATCAAGAGTCGTCGCATCTACAGTTTCAAAGGCACCAAAGGTTTTTGTAATGGTGGCGATGTCGGCTTCGCTCATCTCATTACGCTTGCTGCCCAATGATTTGCGCATTTTGCCACACAGGTTTACGCCGTTGATCAGTTGGACTTTGCCTTTGCGTTCGCCTTGTTTGTGGTTGCTGATGATCCAGATGTAGGTGGCGATGCCGGTGTTGTAAAACATGTCGGTTGGCAATGCGACGATGGTTTCTAGTAGGTCGGCTTCTAGTATGTAACGGCGTATTTCTGATTCGCCCGAACCTGCGCCGCCGGTGAATAACGGTGAGCCGTTGAGGATGATGCCAATACGGCCACCCGTCGCGCCTTGTGCGCCGTCTTTATCGGCGGGTCTTAATTTGCTGATGAGGTGCATTAAGAACAATAGTGAGCCGTCGCTGACTCGGGGTAAACCCGCGCCAAAACGTCCATCGAAACCTTTTAGTGTATTTTCGTCTTTGATGGTGGATTCTATTTTTTTCCAATCCACCCCGAATGGTGGGTTGGATAGCATGTAGTCAAACTTGTCGGCGTAGAGCTGGTCGTTGCTTAGGGTATTGCCGAGTTTGATGTTGCTGACTTCTTGCCCTTTGATGAGCATGTCGGCTTTGCAGATGGCGTAGCTTTCTGGGTTTAGCTCTTGGCCGTAGGCGACCATTTTGGCTTGGCCATTGAGTTCGTGTACGTATTCCATACCCGAGGATAAAAAGCCGCCTGTGCCTGCGGTTGGATCGTAGATGGTACGAATGATTCCTGGCTTGGTTAGGGCGTCGTCGTCTTCCATGAAAACTAAGGCGGTGGTTAAACGCACGATGTCGCGTGGGGTGAAGTGTTCCCCGGCAGTTTCGTTTGAGCCTTCTGCAAAACGACGAATGAGTTCTTCAAAGGTTAAGCCCATGTCGTGATTAGAGATGGCTTTTGGGCTTAGGTCGGTTTGACGTACTTTTTGCACGACTTTGTAGAGCAAGTCGGCATCGTTTAGCTGGCCTAGGAATTCGGCAAAGTTAAAGTATTCGAATATTTCACGGGCGTCTTTAGAGAAGCCTTGGATGTAGCTTTCTAGGTTGTCTTTAATATCCTCTATGCCTAGCTTTGATAAATCCATTTTAGAGGTATTGAAGAAGCTTAAGCCTGCCGCTTTGAGTAAGAATTTTTCTTGGGCTTCTTCGGTTAGGTTCATGGCTTGAATGCGTGTGTGCTCGGCCAGTACCTTTTCTTTTTTGGCTTCCAGTACGCTTTCTAAGCGACGTAATAGAGTAAAGGGCAATATGATGCGACCGTATTGGCTTTGCTTGAAGTCGCCGCGTAGTAGATCGGCTATGGACCAGCAGAAAGCGGCTAGGTTGTTTGGGGTTTGGGTTGTTTGATCTGTGGTCATATTGGCTACTTTTTAAACGGCTTGCTCAAAGGCTAATAGCGATTTGGCTGGCGCGTGAATTCTTGGTTAGATATTGGTTGGCAGTATACAGGCAGGACGGAGGCTTGAGAGCAAAGATTGGGTAATACATGTAAAGCTTCCGTTGCTAAATTGGCTGCCTAGAGTAGGCGCTGTAATTGGTGGCCAATATAACAAATTGGACGAGTAATTAATATGCGTTTAGTCAATTAAGAAAGACTGATTTCGACTTATCGATCCTCACGTAACTGCTTGATTACTTGGAGTTCTTTATCACGTAATGTTAACTGGCTATGTTGAGGCTTTTGAGAATGGCACAGTTTACACACGACTTCTAAATTCCCCACTCTATTATCGGCTTTATTCCCATTAATATGGTGTACATGCAGCAGTGCTGGGTGGTTGACTAGATGCACATTGCAATCCAAACAACGCCAATCAGCTTTTTTTCTCAATTGCTTACTTAAACCTGTCCAGCCAAAAGGCGAGCTTTCTACAGGGTTAAATGATGGCAGATCCTCAATATTTACCGATGCTTCAGCCTCTACTTTCTTACTGGATCCATCAGCTGGGTACTTGTCATAATTTGGTTTGTCATATATACGTCCAAATAATTCAATGGCTCTTCGTTCACCATTTAAGTACTTTTCAAAATCAAAAGTTGCTGCTCTGACTTTTCTAAAATCACCTACGCCGTCTACCTCTATACCTAATTCCTTCAGGCATGACAGGCATACACGCCTTCTGGCTAATTGTGTTTTTGAATCTGAGTTATACCCTTGTCTAAATACAGGAAAGTAGCCATCATCACGAATAATGACATGATAGCGATCGCCTCTTCCTTCCTTTTCTAGCTTGTTAACAGCCGCACAGCGACGGAGGTGTATCTTTTTACCAGCTTCCATATCCCCTGCTAGCACATCAGGCAGGTAGTCGCCTTGATCTTTAATGTAGAGCAATACTAAAGAGTTGGCGAATTGTGCCCTCCCCTTACTATCGTGATCGATATCTTTTGAAGGGATATCGATAACGCCCTTTATTAGATCTGTTTTCGTTGGTAATACAGGTAACGTACCGATATCGATTTCAACAACATGCTTTCCATAAGCAAGAGGCTGTAGTGTTAATGCTAACTCAGAGAATACCTCATCCAGCGGTAACGGCTTCATTGCCAGCCATCCATTATGCTAGCAATACGCTCTTCAGCTTTCGTTTTTATTCTAAACTCAACTCGGCGTGATGCGTCATAATCTTCATTGCCATTTTCGTCTAACGCAAGCTTTGCCGAAGACATACCAACAGCTCTGATATATACAGGCAGCCAGGTATATTGATAGGCGTCTTCTAAGGTAAAACAATACTCCATTACCGCACGAGTTCTGGTTTGAGATAAACGCATATTCTGAAAAAATGCGTATTCTAATGAATCGCCTTCGTTCCATTCAGGGCTAGTATGGCCTTCGATTCTAATTTCATCAATTTCAGGAATATATTGATCAAGAATGTCAAAGTATTTAGGGCAAAAATCAGTTAATACGGTTTTAAAACTAGCCTTTAATGTATATTTTCCTTGGTCAAACAAGGTTTCAGGATCTTTAAATCGTATAATTAAACGCTCTTTATCAAATTCTGCATTCCAATCATCCATATTGTCTTGAAAGCTATTCACCAGCTGCTCAAATATCTGCTCTTGTGTATCTTCCCAAGCTACAACCACTTTCATTACCCTTTGCATAAATGCAATTGTAATAAATAAGAATATGACCATTAGTGCAGCCATTAGGTCTGATACTGTTAACCAATATTCACCCGAGCTAGATGATTTTTTCTTAAAGAAACTTCCCCAGCTACTCATATTATGAATCTACACTATCAAGGATTTTAGCAGTTTGTTGCATGCTGCCATTAATTTGCTGCAGCATTCTTTGATAATCATTAACAAACGCACCACTTACCTGTGTTAGCTGCCCTGCCATTAAACCAATCACACGGGCAACCTCTTTCTGCATCGCCTCATCCCATTGATTCCAGTTTTCACTCAATAGGTTCTTGAGTTTGTGCTCTGTCTTTGTAAACTGCTCAAAAATGTCGCCAACTTGCTTATTAACATTTTGTTTTAAACTTTCTCCTACAGTTTCCATATCCAACTTCATGGTATTAGCACTTTTCATTACCGATTGGTGCATATTCTCGCCACTCTCTTTCACGTCTCGCGCCACACCATCTAGAGAGGAACGAATTAACTGTGAGCCATCTTTTGTAGCACTGCTAAATTCTTGCGATGCCTTATTAAAATTATCAATCATTGAGCGTGAATCATTTAACAATGTTTGATAGTGACCACTGGCTCGCTCTACGGCTTCTTTCATTGTTTTTACAGATTGTTCAATATGCTGATCGATAACAGGGATGGATTCTTCGGCTTTCTCTCGCATTTTCGCAAAGGCACCTAGGTTTTTAGTTAGCGCTGTTAACTGATCTTCATTAGCTTTTAATACAGCACTCAACTGCTTCATATGATCAGGGATAACTGAAGTTGATTCCTCTACTAGCGCTATTGATTCGGCTACTCGTTCTTGATTTGAAGCTGCTGTGTCGAATGACTCTATTAATATAGCAACTTGTTTTTTATTCTGTTGCTGCCACTCATTTAAGTGGCCGACAGCTATTTCTAACTTAGCGAAGTTTTCACCAAACTGTTCGCCGATTTTGTTATTGAAGTCTCTAATAACCTCTTCTAGCGTTTCGATTATTCCCTTTGTTGATTGCTCAGCTAGCTCTTTCACAAAGTCTTTCATATCTTCACGACTCTGCTTATGATTGTCATTCACATCGTTTCTTATTTTTGACAGCACGCTGGATACAGAATCGTCTTTATTACCACTTAGCTCATCAGCAACGCGCTCCATACTAGAAATTAAGCTAGTTTGTGATTCTAAGTGGTTATCAAACATTGCTTTAAAAATTTGCGGGGTAAACTCATCTTCCTTTTCGCTAGCATCAATCAGCTTTAATTTTTTACGTTTAATATATAAACCAGCACCAATGCCAAGAACACTCGTTAGGAATGCTGTTTTTAGGCCTTGCAGCAATACAGGAACACTTCCATTAATATCATTAACATCAAACCCTGCTAAACCAATAGAAATACCGATGAACGTGCCTATTACACCAATGGTCGTTAGCTCAGCAGGTCCGTGCTCTAGTGCTTGCTCGTCATCAGCTTTTAGATAATTTTTGAATTCCCAAAACAAATAAAGCACAACTGAAACAAAAACAAAATCGGTTGGCAACAAAGCTAATCGTTCTGAAATACCATCTAATAAGCCTATATTATTTGAATCCACTGAATTTCCCTTTAAGTTGTATTTTTTATGCTGTTATGAAGAGAACTATTCGTGGATGAATCAAGATAACTTAACTGTTCCTCTGCATGTTTAAGCTACTTACTTAATCATTGCAGTCTGCGTCCATTCATTTTCGGGGAAAATATAGCAAATATTGGGTTATATTAAAATCAATTTAATCAATAGACTATTAAGCAACTAAACCGAAAGATAATTTGCAAATACAATTGAACAAGAGCTTTCGGAGAAGGGTAGGAACTAGCAAGACAAAGCGTTTAATTCTACTGGGGGTACAGATGGGGGTACAGCGTGATTCCGAACTAG
>TARA_B110000196_G_scaffold187453_1_pt1 | contig 15950 bp, 16 predicted proteins | sample TARA_B110000196 | Tara Oceans TARA_B110000196 (sample SAMEA4397072) | marine metagenome | biome: Polar Biome; feature: [MES] marine water layer (ENVO:01000295) within the mesopelagic zone...; material: water (ENVO:00002006), including particulate matter (ENVO:01000060) such... | reverse complement strand
GAAAAGGTTTTTTGGGTTGTTCGCTCATAAAGTAGTGGTCGAAATTAGGTGTGTTCGGGGCAAGCTGTCAAGCGGCTCATTTACTTGGGGTGTTTTTGTGGATAATTTCGGCGAGTTCTTGTTGCTCGATTTGATCGAGCGTCTTGTCGCGTTGATCTAGGGTTTCGAAGGTTTTGATGACGGTTTCGGTCATGCGCTCGTGGGTCTCACTGGAGCCACCTACGATCGCAAAGCGATCGGCTTGGGTGATCCGTTTGTGTCCGTCCGTGTTGTCTAAACCGACTCCGAGCAGGTGGGCGGACTGTTTCATTGTGCGCGGCATCTTAAGTGAAGCTGCTGTTAAAGGTAAAACCAGTATTGGTACCGCGTTCACAGCGAATGTCAGAAAAGGCGCGATCTTGTTTAATCAGTATTTCTCCAAGCCGTGTGAGCTCAAGCACGGCGAGAAAGGTAGCGACGATGGTGGTGATCGTTGTGGTCGCTTCGAAAAGCTCTGAAAATAGAAAGTTGGGCTTCTGCTTGAAGCGCAGCAGGATGAACTCCATGCGGTCGGCGACGGTGACTTGCTCGGCATTGATTTCGCCTGTAGTGATGCGCTCTGCGAGCCGCCGAAGCACTTGGTTGAAGGTATTCCACAGGTCGACGCGTTCGACGGGCTTGAGCGGACGTTCGACCGCCTGCAGCGCCTCTTTAGGGCCGATTCGAGCGATCAGATCGTTACTGTTAAGGATGAGCTCCTCAATCTCGGAGGATGCTTCCTTGAACTTTTTGTATTCAAGCAGCTGTTGCACCAGCTCCCAGCGTGGGTCGATGTCGTCGTCTTCGACATCCTGATTGGTGCCCTGGTCCTTTTGCGGCAGGAGCATGCGACTTTTAATGTACATTAGCGTCGCGGCCATGACGAAAAATTCACCTGCGACCTCGAGGTCGAGATTCTCCATTGAGTCGAGAATTTCGATGTATTGCGAGGTAACGTGCTCGATCGGTATATCGTAGATGTCGACCTCGTTGCGCCGAATTAGGTAGAGCAATAAGTCCAGTGGTCCTTCGAATGCCGGCAGTCGTATGGCGAAGTCATTTGAGGGCACGAGTGCTTCTTGCATGCTGATCGGTGGTTATTGATTTGCGAGTCGCAGGCGCACGGTAAATTCGAAATCGCTTTCACGGCTGGAATCTTGGCGGAAGGTGAGCCCGTAAATGATTTCCCATGCGTTGTTGAGTCGCGTGTTGATACCGATCTCGGTGCTGGTAAATTCGCCAGTTTCGGCGTCGTAGCGGGTGTCTGCTAGGAGCGAATAGCGCTCGTTAATGCGATAGATGAAGTCGATGCGGTATTGATCAATCCGATCATGCAGAAAAACAGTTGATAGCCCGATTTCCCAGATTTCGCCACTTCGTATTGAGGTGCGTGTGCGCAGTTCTTCGAGCGACATGCTCTGGGTTTGAAAGCGGCTGGCGAGGTCGAACTTGAGCCAAGGAGCGGGACTCAATACGAGCTCGATCCATGTGGCGTTGAAGCTGTCTTGCATGTTGCCATCGTAACGTGTGTTCTTCTCAAACAGAATGTCTTGGTAGAAATTTAATGCGGCGAGTGTGCGTGAGCCATAGCCCTCCGCGCGGGTTTGGAAAAGATTTTCTACGCCGAGACGTGTTAGGTGTGTTTCACTGATGGAGTCGACGTTGCGTAAGTCACTGAGATCAAGCATCGGACGGTCAAGATCGAAAGCGGTGCGATCGATTGCGGCGATCTCGTCTTTAGCATTTGGATCCGAGTAGTAGCGGTAGCGTAACACGGGGCGCACTAAGTGACGCAGACCGTTGATTTCCCACATTTTGTTTTGAGTGGCGTAGTGGGCGTAGGCACGCGCTTCGAGGTCGAAACCAAGTTCGTAGATTTCTCGAGTGAATTGATCGTCTTTGAGTTCGCTCGGCGTCGGAGTGCCGTAGGGATCGTTGTATCTGCCGAGGGCGAGCGGATCGATCTCTTGATTCTCGTAGTGGGTAATACGGGCCCCGGCGAGAGGAGTCAGGGTGAGCCAGTCAGTGAGTAGGATGGGGCGCTCGATGCGGTAGGTGAAGTCAAAGCGATCTGATTGACTGGCTTGGTCGATCTCCGGTATGACTTGGCCGAAATTTTCTTCTAAGTGTGCATAACTAGCAGAGAAACGTTGGTAGGCTCCAGTATTAAAAATAGGCACAGGGAGCAAATCAAAACGCACTTCGGGAAGACGCTCTTGCACCAGTTGGAAATCATTCGGGCGGAAGCGTCCGAAGGCTGACAGGAAGTAGTTGTCGCCAGCGTAAACGGCTTCGACAAAAGAGTCTGGTTGTTGGTTGTCGCTGAAGTAGTCGTCACGGAAATCGCGTGTCACCTCAGAATCAGACCAATAACTAGCCGAAGCAGTTATATTAATGCGCTCGCCGATGTGGTGTTGGTGACGCCATTCTACAAAGCCACGCTCTGAATCGATCGGTTGATCGTAAAGGCCAGGCTCGGGATCGCCTTGATCGTTGAGATATCCAGTACTCAGTGCGCCAGTGATCGTCTGGCTTTCGGAGTTGTAGGAATATTGAGCTGTCGGGCCAACCAGCACACCGCGTTTGCTGTAGAGGTCGAGATTGGCTCCGGCACGTAGCCATGAATTGACCGGGAACAGAGTCGTTGTTTGCAGGTAAGTGCCGAGTTCGCTATCCGAGCCCGCATCAACCTCGAGGAGCAAAGGGGTTTGATCGATGTAGTGGGTATAGCTTGGGAGTTTGGCGACTGGCAGGTTGCCGATTCTGAAGGTCGTGGCGCTCATCGTTAATTTGCCGCCTTGTTCGCTGGTGAAATCAATCTGGTCAGAAGAGACATTGGGCGTGAAGCGCCCTGGATTACCATAATAGATCGTCGCTCCCTGAACGGTGGTGTTTTCTGTGGTGCCACCTGCGGTGAGGCCAGCAATGTAGATTGGCCATTGCCCAGTGCGCAAGATATCGACTGCGAATACACTTTCTTGAGTATCATAGCTCAATTGGTCGGCGATGAGGCGGTAACCATCTCTTGAGATCGCGACGTTACCGAGGGCATCTGCTAGAGAGTATTCTTGGTAGTAGGTAATACGATCCGCGTTAAGACGCGAGCCTTGGAAGTCGAGGCGGGCATCGCCGCGGGCGACTAAGCGCTGAGCAGCCTCGTCGAACTCTAAGGGCTCAATCGAGCTCAGTTCAGGCAGAGCCGCAGAAAGCGGCAGCGAAAACTTCGAAATGAGTAAAAGGAGGGAGTATAACCGGGCGATTCTAGGCACGGAATAAGACTATGGGCGGGGTATTTTCGGGCGACAAGTCTTTTATCGAATCAGTGTGAATCAAGTGGATATTTCTGCTTGAATCGTGTGTTGGGGCTAAGGTTCTTGCAAATAGTAACGGAAGTGATCTTTTCTTATACCTGTGATTGTTTCTAAAAACCTCCTCGACTCGGTTACTCAGGTGACATCGAGCCAGCCGCATTCAATATTGGGAATGCATCCGCATACAGTTGGATCAAAGTCTAGCATCGTGGTGCGCGCTTTTTTAGACGATGCGGTGACCTGCGAAGTTGTGGACGTGTCGCAGCCAGAGGGCCCGCGTTACTCGTTAAAACGTTTGACCGATGACGGGTTCTTTGAAGGGGTGATTCCTCAGCGGAAGGATGTATTTGCCTACCGCTTAAGGATCGAGCGCTATAATGGCGAAATTCGTCAGTTCTACGACCCATATAGTTTTCTACCCAGCTTGTCGGATGATGATGTATACCTCTTTAACGAGGGCAATGAGCACCAAGCCCATAATAAAATGGGCGCTCAGTTGTGTGAGTTAAATGGTGTGACAGGTGTGTCGTTCGCCGTATGGGCGCCGAGTGCAACGCGTGTTTCGCTCGTCGGTGACTTTAATCATTGGGACGGTCGCTACCATCCGATGCGCAGTCTCGGTGGATCAGGCATCTGGGAGTTATTCGTGCCTGGGCTAGAAGCTGGAGCCAAGTACAAGTTTGAGATCGGCACGCAGCAGGGAGATTTTCCATTGTTAAAAACCGACCCATACGGGGCTCGGTTTGAGTCGCCTCCAGGCAATGCATCAATCGTTTGTAAAGTGGATGGTTATGAATGGCATGATGCCGACTGGATCAAGCAGCGCGAATCGACGGATTGGGCGAATGCGGCGGTCTCCATCTATGAGATGCATTTGGGGTCATGGAAACGGGTCGTCGAAGATGCCAACCGCCCGTTGTCTTATCGTGAATTAGCGACTGAGCTAGTCGACTATTTGAAGGATATGCACTACACGCATGTCGAATTCATGCCGCTATCGGAGCACCCCTTTGATGGATCTTGGGGCTACCAAGTGACTGGGTTCTTTGCGCCAACCTATCGATTTGGCACGCCAGAAGACTTTATGTACTTGGTCGATATACTGCACCAAAATGGATTGGGTGTGATTATGGATTGGGTACCAGCACACTTCCCGACGGATAGTTTCGCGCTCGGTCAATTCGATGGCACAGCTCTGTATGAGCATGCCGATCCGCGGCAAGGCTTCCATCAGGACTGGGGTACTTATATTTTTAACTTCGGTCGCAACGAAGTCTGCACTTTCCTGATCGCCAGCGCATTGGCTTGGTGTGAGCGTTATCATATCGATGGCTTACGTGTCGATGCCGTGGCGTCGATGCTGTATCTTGATTACTCTCGCGAAGAAGGGCAGTGGGTCCCGAATCAGTATGGCGGTCGCGAAAATCTCGAAGCAATCGATTTTCTGCGCCGTACCAATGATCTGGTGCACAAATATTATCCAGGCACGCTGATGATTGCTGAGGAATCGACCGCATTCCCAGGAGTGACTAAGCCCACATCCGAAGGTGGTCTCGGCTTTGACATGAAGTGGAACATGGGCTGGATGCACGATACTTTAAAGTACTTCCAGAAAGATCCGATTTATCGAAAGTTCGAGCATCACCAACTTTCGTTTGCTATGCTCTATCAGTATTCCGAAAACTTCACGCAGGTTTTTTCACATGATGAGATCGTGCATGGTAAGGGCTCGATGATGCTGAAAATGCCGGGAGAGTCGATGTCGGATAAGGCACGTCAGCTTCGCTTGCTATATGCGTTTATGTGGATGTGGCCAGGCAAGAAGACGCTCTTTATGGGCTGTGACTTTGGTCAATCCGCAGAGTGGGCGCACGATGGTAGTTTGGATTGGCACCTGTTGGAATACTTAGACCATCAAGGCGTGCAGATGGTGGTGCGTGATCTCAATCGTATTTACCAACAGATCCCTGGTTTTGCCGCCGGAGATAATCATCCGGAAGGATTCGAATGGATTAATAGTTCGGACGCTGATAACAGTGTCTTAACCTTCCTGCGAAATGGCACCGCGAAGACTGATACATTGGCAGTCGTCGGTAATTATACACCCGTGCAGCGAGAAGGCTTCCGAGTGGGTGTGCCGTATCCGGGATTCTGGCAGGAAATTCTGAATACCGATGCCAAAGGATATGGCGGTCTTGGATTTGGTAATGTCGGTGGCGTCGTTGCCGACGAGGTCGAGTGGGATGGACGTCCGTATTCGATCAAGCTGGAATTACCTCCAGTGTCGATGATTGTCTTCCGTTTTCAGGGAGAGGTATAATTGCTAGATTCATCCTACACCTTAGTTTATCGAGGCCGCTGACCGTGATGGTCATCACTTGATGTGCGGGTTTGGTAAAGCTAACTAAATCTAATGTAAAGTTTGAGTCGAGCCAGTCTACTTTTTTAGCAGTTTCGCGTATATATACATACCTTCTTACTGGATATTTATAATTTGAGGTGGGTTTTCCTTAGAATTAGACCTACTTGTATTTCCCATGTTGCTTCTTCGGCGGCTCTCTGTTCATTAGGTTCCACTATGTCAGACGCAGAATCTATTACCGAACTTCAGTCGCAACTCACTCATTTGGAACGTCATATCGCAGAGCAAGATGCGGAGTTTTATCAATTAGCAAAGCGTGTGGATGCATTGACTCAATTAGTGCAAGCGCAGAAAGCACAGCTCTCAACCTTGTCGGCGGGAGCTGTGGCTGGTGACGGTGATATGCCTGCAAATGAAAAACCGCCGCATTATTAGGCCTCAGCGGGGCTTCGAGGGGCGCTCGGTTGCCGTTTTCCTAGCGCTGTTGATGTGGGCGTAAGTATCGCTATTCCTCAGCGAGTTCTAGCGAGCGTGCCTTGGCAGCGGCGAGTGCTTTTTCGACGAGTCCGCGAAGGTCATTGTCGCTGAATACCTTGAGTGCGGCAGCAGTGGTGCCGCCGGGGGACGTGACTGCGTCGCGCAGTGCTTCGGGGCTACCTTCACTTTCAGCCATTAGCATCGCTGCGCCGAGGACGGTGTCGATGGCGAGAGAATGAGCGAGGGACTCGTTGAGTCCGCATTTGATGCCTGCTTGGCGCAGGGCCGCGGCAAATTCGAACACGTATGCTGGGCCACTACCGCTGAGGGCAGTGACGGCATCGAGGTCCGCTTCGTCGACTTCGTGGAAGTTCCCGAGTGAGCCGAGGATGGCTTCGATGATCTCTTGATCCTTCGGGCTGAGCGGGTTCTGAGGGGTAAAGGCTGTGACACCGGCACCGATTTGACCAGGAGTATTCGGCATGGTGCGCACGACGTTGCGCGCATTGCTAAATTTTGCATTTAGTCGTGAGAGTGTTGTGCCTGCCAGCACGGAGAGGACTAGTTTGCCGTGTGCGGCTTCGGCCAGTGCATCGTCAATGGCGTCCAGCTGATACGGCTTGCAGGCGAGCACGATGGTCTCCGTTTTTCGAACCACCTTGAAGATGTCTTTTGCGTACTGGATACCGGTTTGCTCGGCCAGATCGGAGCCGCTCGTGCCGTTACCTCCAGTGCAGGCAATTTCTTCTGGAAGGTAGTGCTCTTCTTCGATTAGGCCGCGGACGATGGCGGCGGCCATGCGGCCGGCACCGATAAATACGATACGAATACTCATTTATAATGGATGGGTCATTGTGGCAGTTACGCCGTTGTTTGCGTTGGGCTTGAGGGTGATTTCCCCTTCAAGGTTACGAATAGTGTGACGAGATATAGTGAGTCCCATACCACGACCGACGGAGGTCTTGGACGTGATGAAGGGTTCAAATAAAGTGTCTGTGACTTCTGGGTCAATACCAGCGCCACAGTCGATGACTTTGACCTCTAGCATGGCAGGCCCATTATCGCGCGATATGCGGGCGGTGAGATTGATGGTTCGGTCTGCATCTGCGGTACCCTTCGCATAGCTTTCCCATGCGTTGATTAGAAGCTTAACGAGGATGATTTCGAATATTTCTGGATTCGCCGCAATGGTGGTGCTTTCGTCGAGTTGCAAGTCGAGTGAGACTAGAGCGGGGACCTCATGCTCATTCTTAAGACGGTCAACACTGTTATTTAGTAGGTAGACGATCGACTGGGTGGATAGTTCGATGCGTTCGTTGTTAGTGAGTGTTCCGAGTTGGCGGATAATATCAACCATCCGGTTAATCGCGTTGTCCATCAACATGACGCTACGCTTGACCATGTCGGGGCTGTCGTAGCCATTTTTGATTGGATTGAGATAACCGACTGCGGCGCCGAGTAGATTATTTAAGTTATGCGTGATCCCTTGGGTGATAGCTCCGACTGCAGCTGACTTTCGAACCCCGCTGAGGCGTGTTTGTAATTCTAGGTTTTCGCGGAAAATATCTTGCAGGCGAAGCTGTGTCCGTACGCGGGCTAGAGTCTCATCAAGGTCGATCGGTTTTGTGATGTAGTCGACTGCGCCGGCATTCAAACCTTCGAGCTTTCCTTCTTTCGAGGCTTTCGCGGTAATCAAGATAATGGGGATAGCCTCAGTCGTCGGATTTGCCTTCAGACGTTTGCAAGTTTCGATGCCGTCTATTTCGGGCATCATGATGTCGAGTAGGATTAAGTCGGGGAGATCTTGCTTAACAATGTTTAAGCATTCGCGTCCGTTGTAAGCGACGAGGATCTCCATGTTTTGTCGTTCAAGTGTGCGTTGCAGCAGCTTGATGTTGATCGGCTGATCGTCGACAACGAGGATTTTGGGCTTACGATTAGTGATCAAAAAATGCTTGTTTGGGGGGCAAATGAAGTCGGTTGGCCTATGTAATATGATGTTAAACAAGTCTAGACTGATTTTTAGGAAGTTAAAACAGAAAAATTAATTAGGATTTGTAGACGAACTGTTAAGCGACTCGGCCCTTTGTAGTTGAGTTTCGTCAATAACGGCCGTTCGACTTAGTAGATCGTGGCCCATTTGGCGGCGCTTATTGAAAAAGAGTGGAATGAGTATCGCTGCCCAGCCAATGATACCAAAGCTAAAGAGCATGATTGTTTTCAGACCTCCACGAACGATGCCACTAAAGATCGTGGGCTCTCCGAGTGTAATGGTGCTGATGCTACGCAGCCGACAGCAACGTTTGCCGAGTGAACTACCGCCGAAGAATACTTCTCCCGCGGAAAAGTAGAACCAAGCCACTGTGATGGTCGTGCTTAGGGCATAGGAAATGATTTCAAATAGTTCAGGGTTGGAGCCGTTCATGTCGAAAAACATGCGTTTTGCATAATCGAGGTTTTGCATGGCGACGTTGTAATCTGCCCAGACTGAAGCCGCCTCGGGGAAGCTTTCGGATAGCGTCACTTTTAAAATTATCGCACTGACTCCAAGGATCAGCGCTAAATCTAAGCAGAATGCTAGCGCACGAATAGCAAAGCGTGCCGTCGGCATCGGCCCGCTGTCGCATAATACCGAGTCGAGCGGGTTGCTCGGTTTGCTCAATGCTGGCTCTGGTGGAGCGTGCTGTGTGCTCATGCTTGAGTGGCTTTGAAGGCTCGCAGAGTGTTGTGCATTAGCATGGCAACAGTCATCGGCCCGACGCCGCCAGGGACTGGCGTGATGTGTGCTGCTTTGGCTGAGACGGTGGCAAACTCGACATCGCCAACGAGGCGAAAGCCGTTCTTCTTGCTGGCGTCCTCAACGCGATTGATGCCGACGTCGATGATGTTGACGCCGTCTTTGACCATGTCTGCTGTGACGAAATTGGCGCGTCCAATCGCTGCGATCAGCACATCGGCTTGGCGGGTGATGCTTGGTAGGTCGGCGGTGCGAGAGTGGCAGACGGTGACGGTGGCATTGCCCGGGCAAGCTTTTTGCATCATAAGTAATGCGGCTGGTTTACCGACGATTTGACTGCGACCGAGTACGACGACGTGCTTGCCTTCGGTTTCGATCCCGCTGCGCTTAATCAGTTGGACGATGCCGGCAGGTGTGCAGGCAACGAAGCCACTGCTGTCTTCTTGACAGAGTTTACCGATGTTAACGGTGTTGAAGCCGTCGACGTCTTTGCCTGGAAGGACACGGTTAAAAGTGGCGGTTTCATTGATGTGCTTTGGCAGTGGCGCTTGAATCAGGATACCATTGACGTCGGAATCAGCGTTGAGTGCGTCAATTTGGGCGAACAGCTCTTCTGATGTAATGCTTTCGGGGAGCAGTATTATGCGGCTTTCGATGCCGATTTTTTCGGCAGTTTTCTCCTTTTTACGTACATAAGAGACTGAGGCCGGGTCTTCGCCGACGCGAATGAAGGCGACCAATGGCTTTTTGCCTGAAAGTGCGCCGACTTCGACCGTGAGTTCTTCAATAATGGATGCTGCGATTGCGTTGCCGTCGATGAGTTGCATGATTAATTAGTTAGTCAGATTTTTTGTTAAACTTTAAAGGTGTGTGAAATTTATTCCGTGAGGCGGATGGTGCGAGCCTGAATTATTAGGTTTTGGCTACCCGCTACGACCGTCCTGACTTCGCCGATGATTTGAACTTTCTGATTCAGTAAGGGACGGAGATCGTTGATAAATAGTTGAGACATATCGACGTAGGTAGTTTGTTGGCCAGTCGACGATTTGAGGCGAACTGTGAAGCGTGGCCCAGAGGGACTTATTTCGCGAACCAGAGTTCCGGTTAAATTTCGTAGTGGTGTGTTTGCGTCGACTTCCGGGCGCTGTGGGAGTTCGGATTCTTGCTGGTCAGCGACGCCAGTCATGATGCTGCTCGGTTGCACTCGTTCTGCTGACTGTGCTCTCTTTGGTGGAATGAGAGCCGGCGTTCCGGGGTTGGCGGCTTGCCAGTTAATGTTTTCTGGGCTAAGTGGGGTGGGTGCAAGCTGGCCGACCTTTACGTTCGTATCTATTTTGAGGCGTTGCGGGAGTGCGTGCGCCGGCACTTGATCGGCGGTGTAGTTTGGAATGGCGAGTGAGTTGAAATAAACGGGCACGGCCTTGCGGAAACGAATGGTCGACCAGGTGTCGTTGCGCGCAATAATCTCGAATATATCGTGCGGTTGGATCGTAGTTAGCACTTGAGAATGCTGATTGGGTTCTAGGCGCACTAGGCTATTAGGCGCGGCTTCGAAGTTCTTGGAGAGTCGCTGGCTAAGAATGTAGCCGTCGAGTGTGATGGTATATTCGAGCCATTTCCAGCCCTGCTGTGCTTTGTTCGCTGCCAACACGGCGCGGGCTTGCTGCATCAGCGATGAGTGGGCATCGATTTTGGTAATAATTGCGGCCTCTGTGGATGGCGCCAGTCGGAGTATGACGTCGTTGCCGTATAAATGCGCTGCGCAGATCAGTGCTGTCATTGCGAATGGAGTTGTGCGCCAATTCTGCATCATGGAATAATTAAAAGGGAATCCTGTGAGGCTATTTGGTAAAGAGGCGATCGATATCTTTTTTGCCAAGTATTTTGATGCCACCTTTAGGGATGTTCTTTAGAATGATGCCGCCGATTTGTACGCGAACAAGTTTTTTGACGAAATAGTGGTGCGCTTCGAATAAACGGCGAATTTCGCGCTTTTTTCCATGATGAAGATGCACTTCGAGGCGACGTGCAGAACCCTCGCCTAAGTCGGGGGCTGGGATGACTCGCTCCGCTTTAAGGAAGTCGCCTTCAAATTCAACGCCAGCCAATAGCTTTGGGATATCTATTTTTTTGAAATCTTTGTTGAGCACGACACGGTAGCGTTTGGTGATTTCGGTGCTCGGGTGGGCGATCTTGTTGGCGAGGTCGCCGTCGTTGGTAATAATGAGAAGGCCCTCGCTGTCTTTATCAAGTCTGCCGGCACAGAAGAGGCGCAGGCGCTGAAGGTCGGGTTGAAGGAGTTGAAAGACCGTTTTTTCGGCAAAAGGGTCTGAGTTGGTGCAGACGTAGCCTTTTGGCTTATTCATTACCAGAGTGATAGAGCGCTCCTGTTTGTGTAGGATCGGTTTGTTGTTCACGAAGATCGCTGCGTCTGGGAGTGCTTTGTCGCCAAGTTCGGCTCTTTTGCCGTTCACACGTACATTACCATCTTCGATGTGGCGCTCAGCTTCACGACGTGAGCAAATGCCTGCGTTGGCTATAATTTTCTGGATGCGTTGTTCTTCTGGCTTTGACATACATGAACTTGAGTCTACTTCCGGCTCTGCTGTCAATATTGCTCGATAAAAGTAACATTCGTGCTTGCCCCGAGTCGAAATAATGGGGAAGACTTTAAAGCTTAATATAAAGTGAACTTAATTTTTTGAATGACTGAAACAATTGATAAAAAAATAGCCCTCGTCACTGGAGCGGGCCGTGGAATTGGCAAGAGCATCGCTGAGCTACTGGCTACAAAAGGGCATCATGTGATTTGTGTGAGTCGTTCTGCTGAATCTTGTGGAGCGGTCGCAGATGCCATTAATGCGGCTGGCGGTTCTGCTCAATCGCTTGCAGTCGATGTTGCGGACAATGCGGCAGTTCTGGCTGCTTCAGAGCAACTCTTGGAAGAGCACGGCAATATCGATATTTTGGTGAATAACGCTGGGATCACCAAAGACGGACTCTTGTTCCGCATGAGCGATGATGCTTGGAGTGATGTTATTGATACCAATCTTACAAGCTGCTTTAGCTGGATCAAGCACCTTGCGCGTCCGATGACCCGCAAACGTTGGGGGCGTATTATTAATATTTCGTCAGTCGTCGGTTTGACTGGAAACGCAGGGCAGGCTAATTATGCGGCTGCTAAGGCTGGTATGCTCGGTCTCACGAAGAGCCTCGCCAAAGAATTTGCGGCGCGTAATGTCACAGTCAACGCTGTGGCTCCTGGATTCATTGCAACTGATATGACTGCAATGCTCAATGAAGATCAGCAAAAAGCTATCGTTGGAGTTATCCCCATGAAGCGTATGGGCAGCGCAGCAGACATTGCACACGCAACAGCATTTCTCGCTTCAGAAGAAGCAGGTTATATCACCGGTCAAGTTTTTACAGTTGACGGTGGTATGGTCATGTGATGCTGAAAAGAAGTTAATCTAAATTTAATATATTATGTCAGAACAAACAATCGAACAACGCGTATCAACAATCATCGTAGACCAGCTCAACGTAAATGAAGAGCAGGTAACGGCAGCAGCGTCTTTTCTTGACGATCTCGGTGCTGATTCTCTCGACACTGTCGAGCTGATCATGGCATTTGAAGAAGAGTTTCAGGACGAGATTGACGGCGAAATCCCAGAAGCTGATGCTGAAAAGCTACAGACTGTTGGCGATGTCGTTAAATACATCACTGAAAAGGCTGGATAATCCCTTTCTTTACATTTCACAACTTAAGCCGCTTAATCGCGGCTTACTTTTTATCTCAAACTATGGACGAATCGTTTAAACGACAGCGAGTAGTGATTACCGGTATCGGAACTGTCACAAGTTACGGCAATGGAGTTGATTCCTTCTGGGATAGTCTTCTTGCTGGAAAAAGTGGTCTCGATCGGGTTCAGTCATTCGATACTACCGAATATGCATGCAAAGTGGGAGCGGAAGCTCTGGACTTTAAGCCAGGTGATTTTATGGACCCTAAAGAGGCTCGTCGAAACGACCGCTTTACTCAGTTCGCAGTCGCGGCGTCTAAGCTTGCATTAGATGATGCTGACATCGATCCAACCAAGCTGGATGCGGACCGTTTTGGCGTGCTCGTTGGCTCTGGTATTGGAGGGATGTTAACGACTCAGATACAGAGTCGCCGTCTCGTTGAGAAGGGACCGCGCAAGGTGTCTCCATTTATGATTCCTTCTTTAATCGCAAATATCGCCAGTGGTGTGGTTGCGATTGAGGTGGGTGCTCGTGGTCCCAATTACGGCATCGTCAGTGCCTGTGCTTCTGGCACGCACAGTATCGGCGAGTCATTCCGCATGTTGCGCGACAATGATGTCGACGTGATGATCGCTGGAGGTAGCGAGGCTGCCGTCACGGAGCTTGGTTACGCTGGGTTCTGTTCGATGAAAGCGATGAGTACGAACTTCAACGACGAGCCTACACGTGCTAGCCGTCCTTTTGATAAGGGTCGTGATGGGTTTGTGATGGGTGAAGGCGCTGGAGTCTTAATTATGGAGACTTTGGAGCATGCGCAGGCGCGTGGTGCAACAATCTACTGTGAAATTGCTGGTTATGGTGCGACTTGTGATGCGTATCACATCACGTCTCCCGATCCAGAAGGTAAGGCACTTTCGTTTGCTATCGCCAAGGTGATCAAGCAAGCGGGCCTGCAACCGGAAGATGTTGATTATATCAATGCGCACGGCACTTCGACTCCATACAATGATAAGTTCGAGACTGTCGCGATTAAGAAAGCGCTGGGTGATCATGCATACAAGATTCCCGTTACTTCCACTAAAGGAATGACGGGGCACTTGCTCGGCGCTGCGGGTGGTATTGAATCTGCGGTTTGTGCCCTTGCCATTCGTGATGGCAAGATCCCACCGACGATCAATTACGAAGAACCTGATCCAGATTGTGATCTCGATTGCGTGCCAAACGAGATGCGTGAAGCAAAAGTGAATGTCGCGATTTGTAATAACCTTGGATTTGGCGGACATAATGCGACGCTTCTATTTAAGAAGTTCGTTTAGTATCGACCATTGCTGTTTTTTAGCGAGAAGCCCGCGATTTTTCGTGGGCTTTTTTTGTTTGATTGTTGCTTGTCCGGCCTTGTCATTCTTCTGAATGGATTTGATCTGACACGCTTGCTGCCGCGAATTTTAAGCGGCAGCATCGATTGACTTCGCGGCAAGGAATTACCAACAAATACAGGATGTCATCTTGTCAGTGGTCGAGGTGAGTGAAGACGCACCCAGCACCCTTATTTTTTAAAAAACTTAAAATGCGCAGCTTAAGGATGAGTTGTTGGCTTCGGGGGGATTCTTTTATGTTTTGGTGCGTCGACTTGAGCTCGGTTCAAACGTAGAAATTGAAGATAGTCTGAAGCGGCACTTACAGGCCATATGCGCTTCAGTACGATGCCCCGACGACTGTGTCTCGACTGACTGAGATGGGCGTGGAACCGTTTGTGATTTTAGCTTCTTTATTGTGTGAGTTTGTGTGTGCCCAACGGCTGATGCGACGAGTCTGTAAGTCGTGTAGCAAGTCCACCTACAGTCTAGTAACGAAGCTGCGATTATGTGGCGTGTTTTTGGTTGGACTGGATAAGTTCCGCGTGCGAGCGAAGATGGTTGGCCGAGTAGCGGTGGTAACGGCTATCACAGCTGTGTCGGCATTCGCGAATTGATGGCCACGAGTGAAGAGCTTTTTCAAGCGATTAATTCCGAAGAAGAAGCGGTCGTGCTCAAGCGAATTGCGATGCGTAATAGAATGAAGACTTTACACCAAGACTGTAGGCTGAAGGTCAAGGAGGGTTTGACGACAATGGAAGAGGCCTTGGGTGCGGTGCCGCTTGACATGGGATAATACGCAGTTTCCGAAGGCAGCTAGTACATCTAGCAACTTCTTAGTCTAGCGCAGCTAGGATCGATTGAGCGATCCGCACGCTGCTACCTTTATTATCTACGTGCCAGTCTCTGCCCGCCTGTGACATTACAGCCCGTGCCTTCGAATCTTTGACTAGATCGAGGACGAGTGCTTTGAGGTGGTTTTCATCGGTTGCGTATAGCGCAGCACCACTATGCACTAAGGATTTTGCCACTGCCTTAAAATTTGTCATGTTTGGCCCCATTAAAATAGGGATGCCGATGCCAGCCGCTTCGATCGGTGTTTGCCCGCCTGTATTTGGCTCAAGGCTTTTGCCAACGAAGGCTAGGTCTGCCACTTGCGTGAGGCGAGCGAGCTCACCAGTTGTATCGGCCAATTGAATACTGACGCTCTTGGCTGTCGCTGTGTTTTGTGAGCGTTGATGCCATGTGAGCGGCTGCTGTTTGAGTAAGCGTATTATTTCTGCACCACGCTCTGCGTGGCGAGGCACTAACAATAGGCGGCAATCGATGCCTGTCTCAATGACACTCGCTTGGATGCGCAGGAGAGCCGCTTCTTCGCCAGGCCAGGTTGAAGATCCGAGTAAGATGAACGGTGGCTCTTGTTCGGTCTGGTGTCCAAACCCTAGCTCCTCACAGAGCGCCGTATGTGCGACTTGGTCGAGTTGCGTCCCGATAGTGACGTCGAATTTTATACTGCCAGTGGATACGGTGGTGTCTGCATCGGCGCCCAGTTCAATGAGACGAGCTTGGTCTAGATCACTGGCTGCGAAGATGTAGTTCAGCTTTTGTAGCAGGCGTTTTGCGAATCTCGGTACTTTTTGATAACGCTTAAAACTTCTATCTGAGATACGTGCATTGATTAGGAATGTAGGGATGCGGTTGTTGCGCGCTCGATGCAAGTGCTCAGGCCAGAGTTCGCTCTCGGTCATAATAATTGCGTCTGGCTGTATTCGTTGCCACGCCAGTCGTGAAAATAGCCAGAAATCGAGCGGAAATATGCCAATGCTATAAACGTGTTCCTTGTAGCGTTTTTTGGCCTCGGCGTATCCGGTGCTGGTGGTAGTGGTCAGTACGATTTCGATAGTATTGTCTGCCTGTAAGGCTTGGATCAGTGGGCCAATTGCCAG
>TARA_B110000196_G_scaffold320373_1_pt1 | contig 16126 bp, 17 predicted proteins | sample TARA_B110000196 | Tara Oceans TARA_B110000196 (sample SAMEA4397072) | marine metagenome | biome: Polar Biome; feature: [MES] marine water layer (ENVO:01000295) within the mesopelagic zone...; material: water (ENVO:00002006), including particulate matter (ENVO:01000060) such... | reverse complement strand
CAATGAATGAAAGTGATTGGAAGGCTCTCCGTAAAGATAGTTTGATTGAGAAATGGTCCAAGCGAGAACTTTTCCTGCCACGTGATCATCAAGCTTCGAATTTTGGGAAGATCACATTGAGTGCCGGCGGCTGTTTTGTTTCTACAGAAGACATTTACACAATGAACGCAGGGATGATAACTAAAATTGCTGACAAAAAACTTTATGAGGCCAAGGAAGAAAGAGCGATCATTTTGCTTGATAAATAGGCTTAACCTTAAGCTATTGAGTATAACAACATAAATGTAGTATAATAAAACAATACTAAATATTTAATTGGTAACTCAATGCTTAATCTTCAATCCAAAAAAAATGTTGAATTGAAGGCGAATGTGATTAAAGTCGCCTTTGTTTTTTTATTACTCTTGATAGCTTTATTGATGGGAGACAAAGAGGCTCCAGTCGGGACTTATCAAATTCAAGGTAGTAGTGAAACTGCTGATGTTCAAAAAACAGAAATGGCCATTGAAAATTCTTCACATTTCAAGTTGTTTACTTTGATGAACCAGCTTAAAAAGCCAGATGAAAAGTTTTTCGATTTTTACGAGACTAAAAGCGTTTATGGAAAAGTAATACCTGGTATATACAATGCGATAGAATCACATTACGGACTGCCAGAAAATGTTTTATTTAACCAATTGATGAAAGAGTCGAGGGGTAGATGCCCATCACGAGCAAACAGAGCAGGTGCAGTTGGATGTTTTCAATTTCTTGATCATACTGCAATGGAGTTTGGTTTATTAAATGATGCAGGTGATTTTCGAAGTAATTTATATGCGAGCGCAGAGGCATCAGCTAGATATCTTGTATGGTTAACAATGCTTATTTTCGGTGAAGATGCTGATCCGGGAGATTGGGAACAATTGCGCTATTCATTAGCTGCTTTTAATGCAGGTCATGGAAACGTCAAACGCTCCGGTGTCGTTCGCATTCCAAACTTTTCTGAAACGCTTGAATATGTTCATGATATTGAATCCCTAGCAAAAGGAGAGTCTGTGTGGGTCTACCCAGGCGACACTGTTAATAAGATAGCAAAACGCGTCAAGTTGACATCTAAAGATATTTTGAGAGGAAACCCTAGTGTTATTGACGATCGAAGCTTAAAGGCGCACACAGTTGTTTCATTGCCTAACCCAAAAACAGGGATGTCTAAATTTCTTGTTAAAAAAGGGATGACGTTGTATCGGCTGCAAGTGAAGACTGGTGTTCATGCATCTTTCATTAAGCAAGCCAATAATATGGGGGACAAAGATACGCTTTACGCAGGTGCAATACTCAACATCCCAACAAGGTAGTTTGCTTAACTTTTGGGGTTGTTAGTTATTAGGTTTCGGATTGTAACCCCTTTTTGTGTTATTATTATAAAGTCCAACAGTGAAGTTGGTCGTTTTAGAAACAAGGATGTCACGTGAACCGCTATATTATCGCTGTTTCATTATTTATCATGGTGCTACTGGCTTCTTTCAGTGGTTTTTCTTATGCCGAGGATGGTGCTGCCACCAGCTGTGGGATGATATCTGTTACCGGCGGTGAAAATGTCGAGCCCATGAATGGTGAAATCTGTCCTGAAGACATATCATTTCAGTCTCTATATTTATTTTATGAAGATATTTTCGAGCATCCATTCTGGCGCCTAGCGGCGTTAACGTTTGTTTCTGAATCGACATTGGATAGTGAATTTACAAAATTTGCTGCTCAAACAATAGATTTATCATCGATTATTTACTCGCTTATGTCCGCCGTGGCGATATTCTGCTGGGCGATAGCATCAGCCATCTTACCTTATAAATTTTATACCTACGTTACCATGATAAGAAAAACAGGGAGCCTAGAGTTCTCTGATTCTAAAGGTGACACTGTTCGATTTGTCTCATATTTCAGCTTTCTTGTTCTCTTAATATTACCTGTTGGTGGAATCACATTTGGCCAAGGCGCGGCGGTAATTTCTGGATTACCCTCAATAATGGGGGGAAATTATATTTATAGTACATTTTTGTCATCTTCCGAAACGGCTAGTACAGATGTGGAATTAAGCGAGGGTGGTTTACTACCTGACAGTCAAGTGTTCGTTAATGAAATGATAGAAAGCGAGCTTTGTCAATCAAGGACTCGTCAGGCAATTATGAGTTTAAATGCTAATGCCGGAAGTCACTTCTTTTCAAATAGCGTTATGCAAGCTCTCCCATTTGTTGGTGAGGACCAAAGCACTATTGTTGACCGATATAGTGCTTGTCTAGGTTACGTTGGTGAGATTGAACGCGGCGATCGTGACAGCATACTTACTGTTAAATTTGAAAAACGACCAGCTTGGGAGAGGAACTGTCCTGTAGATTGGGGGTTTGCAGATGCTATGAATTACGACCCTGACTTATATGGACATAGCCATTCTTGCGGTAAAGTGACTTATGATAATGGTATTAATAAGTTTGAACCTTTATACAATGAATCTGACTCTTGGTTTAGTGAAGATCTTGAGGATATAACTGAAAATATTCAAAAATCATTTTCAACGAGCGCGATTTACCCTTCTTTTAGACGCGCAACTCGCGCAAGTATAGAAACTGTACTTAACCAGACAGGATTAACGGATGAAGAGCGATTTAAAAAGTTAGAAGAACTATTTATTGAAAAAGCTAGCTCAGTTATCGAGTCTAGATTAGCTAATAACGCTACGCTGGGCGAAGGGAGTAATGACGAAATTCAGCTTAAACATTTGGTGGCGACAAATGCCATGCTCGGAGGTGTACTTGAGGAAGAGCCAGATGGGGTTGGTTCAGGTTTATTCGAGTGGACTGCTTTTAATCGCTACTATGGTGTTAATGAAAATCGAGAACATTACTTTGGTCTTGATTACTTATTAGATGAAGCAAGGAATATTGCAGATACATTCCAGCGCTATCATTGTGCGATAAATTGGGAAAGTCATCAGGAAGATAGGTTGTTTATTGTTGAGTTCAATGAAAGTTCATCTTCTGATCTAGAAGACCTATTCGCAGCGAAGGCCGCTGGCCTTGAGTGTGTTGAATTTTTATCTGAAGATGACAGAGGCGACACCGCTTATGACCGTTATGTTCGATACCCGACACTGCTAGGGAATCCTAATTCTGACATTTATGAAGTTGACGGAAAATGGTTTCCAAAGCCAGCGCCGGACAACTCAACACAGCAGCAATTAAATCTTTCCGTTCAAGCAAAAATGGAAACTGAAGTAGCTGCTGAATATTTCAACCAAATGCGTGTTAGCCAAATGCTACTTGCCGGCTACACCATGTCAGTAAAGCTTGGAACTTCAAATGCATTAAGCAAGGCGCTTAATCAAGCAAATATTGAGCGAGAAGAAGATGTAAATTTAAGACCAAAAGGCTGGGTTGCTTTTGGTGGCGGGTTGCTTTACATGTCAAAACACTATAGTAACTCTAAGCACATGGTTGACTCGATAGAGAACGCAGTCTCTTTTTCAGGCGGTGGTGATAACAGTTATTTTGTTGCGACAGAGGCTTTTACTCAAGATTCAGATACCATTTTAGGAAACCTTCAAGCGAGATCATTTACCCCCCTTGATGGTACATCTCTATTGATGCCTGGCGTGTCTGGTGTAGGTAAGTATCCTGGCCCCGGTGGTGTGTCGTCAGAAAAAGAGACAGAGCAGTCAATGAACATTTTGATGTCATTTATTACTTGGATGTTCTTCGAGCCGGTTGAGCACATCAAGTCGGCCTCTGGTATGTCACCTAATGGATCTTTAAGTCAAGGCTTCCAAGCGTGCTACGACGGTTCTTATGAACAGTGTATATCGAACCATAAGCACCCCATCGTTGCATTATCTAACATGGGTCACGACATGATGAACAATATGCTTGCTATCGTGGCTACGCATGCTTTCGTTAAAGTTTTGAACCGAACTATGTTTTCTTCTATAGATGGTGGTTCAGGTTCTATGGATGGAGATGGTGATGATGACGGTGAAGCTAAAAAGAAAGATGGTCTATGGGATAAAACAAAGGCTAAATTCAAAAAGTTTTCGAGCAAGTTAAGTGGCCCAATTCTTAAGCTTCTTAAAGGTGCTGCTCGTACTGTCTTTGCTGTTATTTCTGCAATCAGTATCCCCGCTGAAACAGCATTGGATACTTTGATGCCATTTGTTCTTACGTTATTTATGGTTGGTGTCTTCTTTGCTTATATCATCCCAATGCTAGCGTTTATTTATAGTATTAGTGTTTTCTTATTGTGGTTACTTGGCATATCAGTAGTGGCGTTTGTGATACCTATTTATTCAATATTGAAATTAAAAGATGTTGAAAAAAATTATGAGCGTGGGTTTCAAGAGTTTTACGAAGGTTTTTGTGGAAATTACATCAAACCATTCTTTTTCGGTATTGGTGCGGTAATTGCCTGGACAATGGTGACAATATCTTTGTTCCTTGTAAACACGATATTCTCCCTTATCAATTCGGGCTTAGATGTTACAGCAGGTGAATCGTACTCAATGGGCTCTCTTGTTTTCAGAGTGATGATGTTCGTTACATACTTTGTTGTGCTGTTTGTTATGTTCAAGCAAGCGCTTGGTTTTATGAAAAGCTTCCCAGATGCAATGAATGAGAAGTTAAGGCTTCAAAAAAGCAATGATGAACAGAAAATTGATGGGCTAGGATTTGAGAACTATGTTCAAGCGGAAATGCTTAAGCAAGTAGCTGCTCTTCCTGACTCATTGGTTAGTCGGTGGGCAAAAAATCACGACGCCAACAAAAACATGAGCAAAACGCAGATGCGCCAAGAGACCGAAGAAAACGAAGATATGATGAATCGTATTGACGCTGAGTTCGGTTCTAAAGAAGAGTTTATTCAAACGGTTGTTGAGTTTAGAAAGAATCAGGGAAATAAGCCTCCGGATGGTAGTGGTAGCGGCAGATAACCATCTGCCACTTGTTGACTAAGAATTGGCTTTAGTGATATTATAACCAAGTATATAACAAACATGGAAAGCTTTCTTATATGTCTATTATTGTAATAAACCCGATGCCGACGAAAGATAATACCGATGATTTTTTGTCACCAGGTTTTTTGACAGCTCACTACCCAATGATGGAAACGCACGAGCACGCCAAACTGTACCGCCTATTCAAAGGAGTGCGTGTTCGTGAAATCATTCTAAACCGTTCGATAAGTGGTACTTTTGAACGCTCTACAGTTTACCCCGTACCCGCCGGTGAAAATGTTTTGCTTTGCATTGGTTGTGATGATGAATGGAAAGGGGATGAGATTTCCTCTGTTGTCGCCGCTGTAAGAAGTATGTCATCTGACAATAAGAAGATAGTTGTCGTTAATGAACTTTCTAGTATAAATGGTGCAAAGGAATTGCACGATGCGTTAGAAAAAGATCTTGCTTTAGAGCGTCTCGATATAATGGGCCTAAAGCAGAAAGTTAATCAAAAGGAACTTTAAAATGAATATGTTAATTGCAGGTGATTTTATTAGGCAGTCGAAAGTGTTAATGCTTTTAACGTTTGCCACCTTTTTGGGAATATACACCTTTGAATATTCATTAAAGGTTGAAAATTCTTCAGATCTTGTTTTGGAGGGGGTTTTAGTAAAATCGCTTATTAATGAAGTTGTTCGCATGATGGCATTTATCGTCTTTGGTTCATTGTTTGCCAAAAAGGCGCTTGATAACTTGGCTAAAGTTTCATTTTTAAGTGCTACGTGGAGCATGGCTAAATCAATGGTATCTTTTGTCTTTATGATGATTTTTATTTTGCTTATCGTTGGTGCATTTACACCTGAGCTAGAACCAGGGCAAGAGATGAAAGATATCGTTATCACAAACTTTCAATATGGCTTATTGTTTGTCGGATTGGCCTTGGTTGTATCAGCTGCTATAGTTTCATTTGTTCAACACTCATACAATGCAGGTGTCCGAAAAAACTGCAAGCAAGCGGGGGTGGCACACAAGTCATTCCCTTTATATCAAAACGACTATTTAATTCCGTTTAAATCTTTATTTATGATGGTGCAACAGCCATTATCAATTTTAATTGGGTTTTTTTACATTCTTATTAGCGCATTGACGGTTTACCTATCTAGAGAAAACATTGTATTTATTACTGTGTTTATTAATGCATTTAAGATGACGGCTTTAATGTTAGGTGTTGGTGTCATGATAAGAATACTTATTAATCGAGCTGTGTCTTTTAAAGATAAAGAGGCTATCTAATTGACTAAAAGAAACTTTAATGACGATTCTGGCAGTGCTGCTGATTTCTTTTCTGGTTTGGGGATGGGGGATTGGGGCACTGAAATGAATGGCGTTAGTGATAGTATGAAACCTACAACTAACAACATTTTTTATAATGGTGTTGAATTGTTCAGTCGAGGTATATACGGGCTTTCAGAACACGATATAAAAAGAGTTAATGATGCCGTGTTATTGAATGAAGGTAGCGATAAGAAAGTTTGCTTTATCAGTTTCACCGGGTGGGAAAACGAGCATCTAGTAAAGCCGCACGATTGCTTTTATGTTGAAAATGTAGAGATACTAAAAGCAATGATCAATTCATTCCAAGGAACGTTTGATCTCTTTATTGTTCTGCCCGTTACTGCCATGAGGAATGGTGTCGACCCGCTTTATAAAAGTGTAATGGATTTTTCAGAGTGGTTTAAATCAGAGTCATCCATTACATCTTCAGTTGTACTGCTTGATAATCAATGTATTGAAGCAGACAAGATGGAGTCTTGCGCCTCTCTTTTAACGAGAGCATGTGATAGAAGATTGAAATAAATCAACGAAAGCCAAATAAAATTGAAATATATCAATTATTCGAAGATAAGTGTTGCATCTGTCCTGTAATCTAATATAATAAAACATATAACAAAGTTGGGAGACAGCTCAATGGAACATATGCAGCCACAAAAAATATTTTTAAATCCAAGTCCGGGTTGTTACAACAACAGCCCCAGTTTCGAAGCAGTTGATGAAGCATTTAAGGCATTAGAGCCTTCTCTTCGCGTTGTTCAAGAGCGCATTGCATCGCTACCACAAAAAGAAGTCTTTGATCCTGAAACAAATACATTTGGTTTAGCAAGGATAGTGACTTACGCACAAATGACGCGCATATTAATGCAGGTTTGCGGGGGGCGATTAATTGTTCATTCACACATAGCAAATGCCGTTGAGCATGAGGTTCAAGCAGAGCTGTGGATGTTAACAAAGGAAGGTTATCACCTTCTAGCAACAGCTCGTGCCGATGTTGGTCCTCAAAGCATGATATCAAAGCAATTATTGGAAGCTGAAAGTCGTGCAAAACGCCGTGTTCTTCGTAGATTTCGATTGTTTTCAGATCAAGCAATTGAACGTGCTATTGCATCTGCAAATAGAGATTTTCAAGCTAGACGTGAAGAAAATGAAAAGGTTGAGTCTCAACACGTTGAAAAAGAAGAAGTAAAAGAAGATGCTGAGAAATCCCCAGTAATCAAACGCCAAACACGACGTACTAAAAAGCCTGCAAACAAAGAAGGTAAGTCAATTTCTAATGCAGAGCCAAGTAAAGACGCTTCTTTAAGTGATAAGCAAAAATCCGCATCATCTGGTAAAAAAGCTCAAATTAAAAAAGAAACGGCTAAGGCTGCCATTGCTCCAGCCACGGATGTGGAAGTTGGAAAACCGGGATTCGGCGTTCCTCTTGAAGATGTAGATAGAGACGATATTAACTTCAGAGAAAATCTTCTTAACTTGGTTAAAGAAGCTAAAGAAAAGAACCATAAATCGGTGAAAGTTTCTGCTTTCATTAAACGAGTTGTAGGCGATCGCGGCCCTAATTCGTTTAGAAACATGCCAATGATGGATCTTGAAAAGCTTTATGAAAATTACGTAGCCAACGAAGATTGCCCACTTTAACCGTAGATTGAGGTATGAATATGCAACAAAGTAGAAATGTGACTAGAGATTCGGCTATGGGGATAAACTCTGACTTTGCCGATGTTTACACGGCTGGCTACGATTCAAACTGGACGCCAGTTACGCCGAGTATGACACCTGAAATCCATGATGTTATTACCAGTGAAAATTTTCAAGCAAGACTATTGGCAATGCTTGAAGCTTATGATGAGTTAATACCAGAAGACTCTATGTTTGGCGATACAGAAAAATACATCCCTCTATCGTTGCGCGAAGATCTTTTCTATCAGCACTTTGGTTCAATTTTAAGCATAACTTACAACGACGTCGGTAAATACTCAAATTCTGAACAGCGTATTGTTGTTGGCACGGTTTACGTTCGTGTTCCAAACCATAATCAAGTTCCATGGTTTTCTGTTGTGGGCGTTGGCTCACGTGAGGATAATCACCCTGATGGCTTGAGTGCAGCTGCTGAGGCATCAGCGACAAAGCGTATCCTAGTGTCTCTTGGTCTTGGTGATGATCCTGGTGAAGAAATGGAAACGATGGAAGATGGAACGCTTCGCAATCGTCTTTCTGAATTGTCATTAAAGAACGGTCGTGATGGTCTAAAGACTTTGTTGAAGCTCTACAACGACGCTGCAAACAAAGCGGACAAAATAGCGGCAGAAGAATACATGATTGGCGACAAAATGATGGATATTAGCGCCTTGAATATTGATGTTGTAAAAAAATTAGTTATGCATAATTCAAATTAAGGAACGTTATGTTTAAAGCTATTATACTTATTTTGTCGGTGACACTGTTGTCATCACATTCAAACGCTGCCGAAAGGTCATTTGCTAAATACCGTGTAGGCGACATTACACACGCCTTGCCAGTTCAGGAGACCACAGATTACATAATGGGGATTAGAAGTGTCGCAGAGGCCTTGAAGGAATGCCAGGGGATCTCTTTGACACTGGAGAACCCCTTAATTATGAGAACCAGTGTTTTTGCTGTTACAAGCGGTAGGAATGGTTGCCGTTACACCCTTGCTCGTGAAGGTAATTGGTTGTACAAGTGTACGCTTCCTGTGAGAGAAGCGAAAATGCTTGGTGTAGCAATGGAAAGCGCCTCGAAAAAGTCAGGTATGGTTCTTGGTGATTTTACTGAGCCTGAGAAAAAAGTGCTCTTTGATTCTCGTTTTTGTTCAGAGGAAAAAATGAAATAATCGCTATTTGTTACCGACAAATGTAATTGTGCTATTATAATCGAATTGAATGGATTTCATCGTAAGCATAAAAGGAATTTTAAATGAAGAAGTCAAGAATTGGCGCAATTGTCGCGCTCTCAATGTCTGTTGTATCACTTTCGTCGTTAGCGCACGATAAAAACGACGTAATTGAAAAACAAACACTTCCTGTGCCGTTTGAATCGGTTTTTCAGGATGCCATGAACGATCCTAATGTTTTGCTTTATTTTGCAGACCAGTCTTTTCGAAAAGGCAAAAGTGATGATGCGCTTCGCTGGGTTTTAGAAGCCGCAAAATTTAATCATCCGGCGGCAATTCAAAACGCTAAAGAGCTTATCCAAAAGAATTTAGGCACATTCGATAACAGAGAAGAAGTAATAGCCTTCCTTTCTTATCATGCTAAGCCTAAAGGTGAAGAAAAAGCAGATTTGTTTGCACAACTTTATCTTGCCGATTATTTCCGTGGTGATGAATGCGTATGGTTTAAAGGCACCTCAGCTGGCTGTGATAGTGCTGACGTTGAAAACGAACCGATGGCGGGCAATGATCTTCAACGTAGTTACTTCTACTATGAAGGTGCAGCCAAACAGGGTAATGAGTTTTCTCGATACAATGTTGGTATGATGCATCTTTTAGGTCAAGGTGTTCCTCGAAATGTCCCTTTAGGCCTTGACTGGTTAAAGCCGCTAGCTGAAGATGGTAACGAACATGTAGCGTATATTATTGGCTCTGCATACCAAGAAGGTTACTGGGTTGCCAAAGATGAAGTGAAGGCTAGTCATTGGTTTGAAACTTCAAGCGCTAAAGCCCACCCAGCAGGTATGATTGCATTAGCTAAAAACCTTGAAAGAGGTGTTTTGAAAGATAAAGGCGAAGAAGTCCGTATGGGTAAAGCTGTTGAACTTTACGAAAGCGTACTAACTAGTATTGTTTCAACGAATGCTGAAAAGTCAGAAGCTGCATACCGTCTTGGTATGATTCGTTCAAACTATGTCCCATTTATTGATGAGTCTTTAGCACATAAGCAAATGGATTTATCCATTTCTTATGGTGAAGCTGAACCAAACGAGTCAATGATCCGCGCAATTATGTGGAAAGGCAAAAAAGCTGAATCTCAATCTTTGCGTGAGTCTATTAAATTATATGCTCAAGCAATAAAATACCTTGAAACACTCCCGCTTGATGTTCATCAGAAGTTCGCTTCGGTTTATCAGCATGTTGCACACGCTTACGCCCGTGGCATGGATGGTGATCTGGATAGAGATGAACGAAGATTTACTCAATATATGTCTCGTATGCACAATCTACTGGCTGAAACTTATGTTCCTAAAGTAGACTTCGAAGCGTACGCGGGTTACAAGTTGTTTAAATTCCCTGGGTACTAAACATGCCTATGGTACATCGTTATTCGCTACTGCTTGTTGCAGTAGCGTTTTATTATGCACAGGCATTTATCCCTATAATGTCACTTGATGTTCCAGATAACGCGATGACATTTGCTCCAATTGCGGCGTTGTCATGGCTTTCAGGATATAGCCCACACCCTTATCATTACCTTACAATTGGCCTAATGCCGTTTATTTTTTCCGGCTTATTTATGCAATTGATGCAGTGGCAGTTAAAACCTCTTCATGAAAGATTTGCTTCTGACCCTGTTTCTGCGGATAAAACTCGACGTTTTTTGGTTTATATTTTTGCATCATTATCAGCGACATTTTATGTCAGTCAAATGCAGAATGAATGGTTTTCTTACCATCCAATTATTACATGGTTTGAGTTTGTTTTAACGATTTATTGTCTAGAAACACTGTTCAACATGATCAAGCCGCTAAAGGTCGTTGGAAACCCCATAACACTTTTCCTTGGGCTTAATGTTTTAGGATCAATAGCGGGTCAATTAACAAATGTTACATGGTTAGAACTTAAGAATTCTGAGCTCGCCGTATTTTCAGGTGCGGTAACAATTGGTTTCCTTTTTATAATACTTGCATTGCGAGTTGAAAAGTGGAATACAGCTTTGTTTTTTAATAAAGCAGTGAACACAAGACCTTCTAATATTGTTCATAAAGTTCCGGTGAAAGTAATGAGGGTGGGAATGATGCCCATCATATATGCGGGGTTCATTTTCTACCCTGTCATGATGATGATATCGCCAGTTGAGGGGACGACTGGCCAAGTTTTACTTTCGGATTGGTATTATGCACCTGCTTTGCTTTGCATGCTTTACGTAATCACGAAGGCTTTACTTGGTTTACATACTCCAATTGATAATATGGTTGATTACGCTAGGCATGAGGCGCTCTATATGGTGGGTGGTGATGCAGAACACAATAACCTAAAGGCATTGCTTGGACGTATGCTAAAACGTCACGCTGCCATTACTACAGCTTGGTTTGGTTTGGTTTTATTTACTGAGGCGTTATGGCAAGTTATTTCCCCAGATGTATTCACTAAATTAGGTTTTGTCGGAGGAATAGGAATCGTTATTTTGGTGGGGTCATCAAAAGATGTAGTTAAACATTATTTTAAACTCAAGGAAGAGGTACGTTATGTCTAGTCGTATTCAGAATCACGGCTTAAAGCTGTTTATGTTTATAAATCGGCTTGTTCGAGACGAAATGATAGAGCTTGATGAGCACGATCCGAGAATTATGCGCCTTGGAAATTTACCTTCAGGTTATTTTCTTTGTGGGCGTGATGAAAATGATGAACCATTTTTGGGTGTTCCCTCTGAAATGACGCCTTGGTTCACCCAGGTTGACTGGATGGGGGCCGCATTATGTAGAAAAGAAGGGTACTTGTATCTTGAAGGGCGAGATTCAAGCACGCAGTCATTGCTTATGGCGCTTGGCATCAAAGTGCGCTCTAAAAGGTTGAATGTTTTTTCAATCGAAGGCCATGAGGATATCGACATGATGTCCCTCAATATGAAGGTTTTTGAAAGAGATGAGCACGACAATAAACAGGTTTATTTTGCAGATCACCACGAAGTAATTGGTATCCCCCTTCAAGAAATTCAAACATGTCACGAATTAAGCTCGGATGAAGATGCTGAAGAAGCTAGAAAAATACTTGCTAAAAGTGGTTTGGATAGAACATTCAGCCCAACTAAAGTTGCGGGGATTTAATTATGGATAGCGTAAAAGTTGTGGTTAAAGGCACAGGGATACAGTATGACTTAAAAGCAGTTGTTCCAGAGTCTTTTGATTTTGAGCGAGATGTTTTGCGTGGTGGTGTATGGGATCCTCAGGCGGCGCGTTTGCTGTTAGATTTATCTTTTAGGGATATGTTTCCTATAAACGAAGGTAGAAATCTTTTTCTTTGGGATTCGCTTAGGCCCCATGTTGCATTTTCCATAGCGCTCGCGGCTTTACAAATTAATCGAGTTTTGAATAAAGATGCAATATCAAATGGTCAGTATCGCCCTGTGACTGATGAGATGGTGTTAGAAAAAATACGTAAGACGGGTGTTATGTCTCCAAAAGAAGTGGCGGCTGACTATGCGCCTGTTTCATTAAGGTTAACAAGATAAGGATATTTATGAACGCTTATGAATTGGCTAATGAACTAGATGGAAAGGATTACCCGTTATCAATAAGTGTTGAGTTAATGGCAAAGGTAAAAACTTCAGGCCTTACCGTTGTAACTGGCTCATCTGACGATATCATGTCCTTTTGTGGCGCTATTGATGGTGAAGGGGATGTTTATGAAGGTGGTGAAGTTTTGGTTTCACCTGATGGTGTTTTAGAAGACTTTGATAACCTAGAGTCTGAAAGTGAGTTCGACGCATACTATGCTAAAAAGGCAAATGCAAAACCTATTGAGGCCTTTTGGTACAAAGATGGGGTTAAATGGTCTTATAAAACAAGTATCCCGCATGAGACATTTGAGCTGTTTAAAGGAGGTGAAGTTGTCTGTGTGGGTTTGGTTTTCTCTGTTTCAGGGATTTAATGTTGATTTAAAATTTGATGCATGATTTTTATTTGTTTTCTGTAAGTTAATTTATTTTGTTTTTTTTTACATTATAAATAACCGGTTTGATAAAATACGTTATCATATTAATTGTTCACGGACGAATCTACTTGACAAGGAGTTCTATTATGTCTATCCGAACGAAAATGAAGGGGTTGTCCCTTATTGCTTTATCTGCTTTATTCGCGGCACCATCGGCCTTTGCTGAAGGTGAACGTTTGGCGGCTGGTCAGGTTGACTATATTGGTACAGTGATTGAGTTTGCAATCATTGCATTTAATGGTTTATCTTTTTTAGCCTCTGTTATCGTGCTTTTAGCTGGCGGTTGGTTCTTCATTAAAGATTATGTGATGGCGAAAGCTGAACACGAGAAGAAATTCACACCAGGTACATTATTTGCAGCGATCGCGGTTGCCAGCTTCCTTGGTTACCAGTCAGGTGCTTACTTACTAGGTCAAGATTTAACAGTTGGTGCCGGTAATACTGGTGGTGCGACCATTAAACAAGACGACTTTGAGCGTAAAGGCAGTGATTAATATCGTTTAGTAAATAATAGCCGCAAGTGACTGCGAACTTGCGGCTTTATATTGTCTCGCAGAACCTATTTTAAAATGATTCAAGGATGAAGCATGTTTTCACAAAACTCACAATTAAAAAATGTTCAAGCATTGGCCCACGCACGACCTTTAGTTGAAAAAATGGTTAATGAATTTGAACAGCAAGAATTTACGGCTACTGAAGAAGCAGTGACGGTTACCGTTAAAGGTGACTTAACGGTGAAATCATTCGGTGAAGGTGATTCTGTTTCTGTTTCAAGTGTTGAGGCAGCTTATAAGTCTGCTTTAGGTGTTGCTACTCACGAGCGCCACTTGGCTTTTGTTAAAGTTCGAAATACAGTTCTCAAAAAGTATCGCATTGATTTGGCTTCACATTCTGATGATGTTGCTAAGGCAATTGCTTATAAAGAATCAATGAGCAAGAAAGCGAGTTGATCTCGATGACTAAGCTGTTAATAGGAATTTTGTCAGGGGCACTTGTTGCTCCTGCATTCTTGCTAAATGCTTATGGTGCTTCAAATGTTATAATCCCTGACGCAAAGCTTCAGTCATTTTGCCGAAAAGCGGGGTGTGATTACCAAGTTTTTTACCGGTATTTCATACCTAAAAGAGATCGCTTTTGTCATGAGAGAGATTATATTCTAAAAAGCCCTAAAAAGCTTGCTGCAATAAAACAGGTAGTAAACTTGTCTTCTAGTTACAATTTACCTGTCAGTGTTGCTGTGGTGCCTATAATGGAGTCTAGTTTAAACCCTGATCAAAGTGCAGGTGACCATAAGAGTGCAGCAAAGGGATTTTGGCAGTTTAAGCCTGGCACAGCAAGGGACATGGGGCTTGTCGTTGATGAACGAACCGATGAGCGTCTTGATGTTGATAAATCAACTCGTGCTGGTTTGAAATATCTTAAGTGGTTGGAAAAAAAGTTTGATGGCAACCATGACTTGGCTGTTTTCGCTTTTCACGTTGGTATTGGTAACTTAACAACAACCATGGCCGCGACGGGCTTAAATAATCCTTGGTATTTATCTCAAATTACGAGTGAAAGACAGCCGGCCAAGGATTATCTGCTAAAATACTATTCGTACACCGTGACCTTGATGGGGCATGGATGCTGATTACGTATCGAAAAGGAGTTTGATGTGAACTTTAAAATTGCCGCTTTATCTTTAGGCTTAACCCTCAGTTTTTCTGCTGTTGCAGAAGGGGCCACTGAGCCAAAGTATGACTGTACAGCAACAGAAACGCGAGACCACCTTTTCTCTGTAGCGCATGCACTGTTTGCCCCCTCTACAATCCCTGAGCCTGAAGAGTTCGAAAAGTCATACATTCAAAAGAAAATTGAAGAAGCTGCCGCAGGTGACGATAAATCTCAGAGTTGTGTAACTATTTTCACAGATCCAAAACTTGATAACGATTGGAAGGAAGCTGTTTCAGATGTACGGAATCTACCAAGCCAATTTTCTTTTACAAGTATTGATGCGGCTGTAATCGAAGCAGCATTTAATAAACTAAAAGACAAGGCTCGGGAAGCTGTGTCGAAAACACTTCAGTCGTTAGGTGAAGATATATGCAACGCACTGTCAACTGACAATCTCAAAGAAATCGCTCTTGATGCCGCAAATAAAAAATATGGCACATCAGCAAAAAGCCTTAGAATTAGCGCGTTCGCAAGTGAAATGAGAGAAGATGCGCTGGATGATGCGGATGACAATATAAAAATGCTTCTTTCAGATAAAGAGCTTGAAAAGAAAATGGATTCCGAGGCTAAAACTGAAATTAAAAAACTCCGCAAAAAGCTCTGGCAAAATTTTTAAACATTCATTTCTAACTTTGTTAAAAGTATGGTAATATTATCGCATCAAATTAAAGGATTATTTGCAGAGAGTATATGCATTCACCTCTTTTTATCTATACAGACGCATCTTTTGAAGTTGCAAATGACACTGCGCCAGTTATGGCAGAGCGGGCAAAGGAAGCTGGCTTTGATCGAGTAGGAATAATCGATGTTAATAGCGCGAGTTCAGTTGTTAGGTTCGTAAGAAAATGTAGTGACTTAGAAATAGGTGCTATCGTTGGCGCGACGCTTGAGGTATCAATACCTTCTCGTGATAAAATGCTATGGTCACTTAAGAACCAGAGAGCAGTTGAACAATTTTACAAACACATTGAAGTCACTCCACCTTCTCCTCTATGCACGTATGATGAAATAGAACAATTAGTTGCAGCAGTTTCGGCTGGACAAAGATCAAAAGCAAAGAATAAACACGATATTTTAACTGATAAAATTAAAGATATTTTATCTAAAAGAAATTCGGGTGATATTCACTTTAAAAAGATGAATGCTGATGAATTAAAATCTGCCGCTATTGAAGCGAAATATATTGATCTTACACTTTCACATGGCACTGTTACTGTCGTTGCAGAAAGCGCAGA
>TARA_B110000196_G_scaffold87258_2_pt1 | contig 16213 bp, 14 predicted proteins | sample TARA_B110000196 | Tara Oceans TARA_B110000196 (sample SAMEA4397072) | marine metagenome | biome: Polar Biome; feature: [MES] marine water layer (ENVO:01000295) within the mesopelagic zone...; material: water (ENVO:00002006), including particulate matter (ENVO:01000060) such as...... | reverse complement strand
GCACCCGAAAGCCCAGCAAGACGCGCAGCCGTTTCTTGCAGCATGGTCAATTTAGACGTAAGTGCAATAAACTGCTTTGGAAAAGCCGTGCGAGATAGTGGCCATAAACGAGTGCCGCTGCCGCCAGCCATGATTACAGGAACAATCATAATAACCCTTTAATTCTTTTGTAGGTCGCGGCTTTAGCCCGACAAACATAACAACTCTAAAAAGCGTTGGCCTAAAGACCAACCTACCTAAAGCAATGCTATCGCATTAAAAACGATCTACATTACAACCTAAATCAACTCTCAGGGAAATACTTACGAGCCAATTCAGCAACTTCAGCATTAAATGCAGATAATCTTTGCTCATAAGAAAGACCAGCAAGGTTCAGGCTCGAGGTAGATTCTTTAGCAATCATGCCTGCTGCAATCGTTATATTTGTGAAGCGGTCAATAATAATAAAACCACCCGTACCACGAGAATCTTTATACCGGTCAAAAACGACTGGGCTATTAAGCTGAACATCAACCAAAGCAACTTCGTTTAATTTAAGCTCAGAAGCAGGATGCTGCTTCATCGTATTAACATCAACATTATGTTTAATACCTACAACTCGGCCATAAGTCGACTTAGTTCCAACTTTAAACAAATATTCTTTATTTAAAATTAAAGGCGCTTCATCCATCCAAACCACTTCAGCAGAGAAGCTGTCTGAAACGTGCGCAGAATCACCCTTAACAATCACATCACCACGAGAAATATCAATTTCATCTTCAAGTGTCAGAGTAATTGCTTCGCCCGCTGCTGCTGACTTAATTTCACCTTCTGCAGTCACAACAGCCTTAACTTTGCTGCGCTTACCAGAAGGTAATGCCTGAACTTCATCACCTGGCATAATTTCGCCAGCAGAAATTGTACCGCAAAAGCCACGAAAATTAAGATTTGGTCGATTTACATACTGCACAGGTAAACGGAAACCAGAAAATTCAGCCTCATCGTGAATCTGAATTGACTCTAGCTTCTGAATAAAAGTTTCACCCTTATACCAATCGGTATGGACGCTTCTGTCTACAACATTATCACCCAACAAAGCTGATAGTGGAACATAATGGACATCAGCAATACCTAAATCAGAGGCAAGCGTTGCATAGTCTGCTTTAATATTCTCAAAAACTTGTTCGCTAAAATCCATCAAATCCATTTTATTAACGGCAACAACAACGTTTTTAATACCCAACAGGCTCACAATATAGCTATGACGGCGAGTTTGAGTTTGAATACCTTTACGTGCATCAATCAGAATGATCGCTAAATCACAGGTAGAAGCACCTGTTGCCATGTTGCGAGTGTATTGTTCATGCCCAGGGCAATCAGCAATAATAAACTTGCGTTTCTCAGTAGAGAAATAACGATACGCGACATCGATTGTAATGCCCTGCTCGCGCTCAGATTGTAGGCCATCAACCAGTAACGCCAAATCAAACTCTTGATCTGTCGTATTAAACTTCTGAGAATCTTGTTTAATAGAAGCAAGCTGATCTTCAAAAATCAACTTTGAATCATGCAATAAGCGACCAATTAAAGTAGATTTTCCATCATCTACATTGCCGCATGTTAGAAAACGTAAAATATCTTTTTCTTCATGCTGTTTCAAATACCCTAAGATATCATTTTCTATAAGTTCTGAAGCGTGTGCCATTGTGTTGTACCTTGTAAAAATTTGATGAAAATGAAAATAAAATTAATTTTAAAATTACGAATCAATAAAAATTTAAAATACCAATTAAAAATAACCTTCCATCTTTTTCTTTTCCATTGAGCCTGAAGAATCATGATCAATCGCACGACCTTGGCGCTCCGATGTTGTGGTCAATAACATTTCTTGAATAATTTCAGGCAGTGTCGCGGCTTCAGACTCAACAGCACCCGTTAACGGATAGCAACCTAATGTACGGAAGCGCACCATTTTCTCTTCAGGCACTTCACCCTCATTCAAAGGCAAGCGCTCATCATCAACCATTAACAACATGCCATCACGTTCAACAACAGGGCGCTTAGCAGCAAAATACAAAGGCACAATCTCGATACCTTCTTTAAAGATATACTGCCAAATGTCTAGCTCAGTCCAGTTAGATAAAGGGAATACGCGAATACTTTCACCTTGATTTATACGGCCATTATAAGTATTCCATAACTCAGGACGCTGATTTTTAGGATCCCAACGGTGATTTTTATCACGGAAAGAATAAACACGCTCTTTCGCACGAGATTTTTCTTCATCGCGACGAGCACCACCAAAAGCAGCATCAAAGCCATATTTATCCAACGCCTGCTTCAAACCCTGGGTTTTCATAATATCTGTATGAGTAGAAGAACCATGCGTGAACGGACCGACTCCCTGATCAACACCTTCTTGGTTAATATGAACAATTAAGTCCATACCTACTTTCTTCACCATTTCATCACGAAATGAAATCATCTCTTTAAATTTCCACGTTGTATCAACGTGCATTAAAGGAAACGGAGGCTTACCAGGCAAAAATGCCTTAGCCGCCAGATGCAACATAACGGCAGAGTCTTTACCTACAGAATACAGCATTACCGGATTATCAAACTCAGCAGCCACCTCACGAATAATATGAATACTCTCAGCTTCTAACTGCTGCAAATGAGTTAAGCGTTTTTTCGAAATAGTCATGAATACGACACCCAAAATAAATAATTAATTTTTTAAAAAGATTACACTAAGTCAAAGGCCAAACAATTGGGACTAAAAACAAAGCCAAAATAGCGACTACTATACTTAAAGGAGCACCTACCTTGAAATAATCTGAAAATCGATAGCCACCCGGCCCCATAACCATTAAATTAGTTTGGTAACCCGTTGGCGTCATAAAACTTGCTGAAGCTGCTATCATAACGACGACTGCAAATGCCTGATAATCCACACCCATTTTTTCAGAGATGGTGATAGCAATTGGGAGCATTATAATCGCTGCCGCATTATTCGTCATAAGCTCGGTCAATAAAGCTGTCGTTAAATACACGGCAATCAGCGCGAGAATAGGCTTATCAATAACTGAAATAATAGAATCTGAAATCATACCCGCAAGACCGACATACTCAACTGCCTCACCAAGAGAAAAAGCACACGCAATCACGATCAAAACTGAATAATCAATGCTTTTACCTGCATCTTCAAAACTAATACAGCTAGTCGCAATCAATGCCCCCGCTGCCAGCAATGAACTTTCTAAAATCGTCAAAAAAGAGAACGACGTTGCGAGAATCATACTGACAAAAATAGATATGGCTAAAATAGCCTTTTTTTCATCTGCTTTTACACTATCGGCTAACTTGCTAACCAATAAAAAATCGCGGCTATTACGATAACGTAATAAAAAACCTTTTTGCGCTTCAATTAATAAAGTATCACCAGACCTCAACTTCACATCACCTAAACGCCCAGATAAGCGTTCACCATGACGACTAACGCTCAATACAACAGCGCTATAGCGATGACGGAAGCGTGATTCTTTGATGGATTTACCAATCATCGCGTTAGAAGGTGATAAAACAGCTTCAAATAACCGACGGTCTGACCTATTTCCCTCTAGCTTAAATCTAGGATCGTCGGCCAATACTAAACCGTGAATATCACGAAGCGCTAAAACTGACTCAGGGCTTCCGGCAAAAATTAAGCGATCTCCTTGTTCCAAAATAGTGCGCGGACGAACAGCAGACAATACCTGACCTTCTCGCTCAATTTCAACAAGAAATAAACCTGTTAAATTTCGCAAACCAGCATCTTGAATGGTTTTTTTAACCAACTCACTATTCGACTGAATAATCATTTCGACCATGTATTCACGAACATGCTCAAATTGCTCTAACGAACTTTCGCGATTTGGCAATAAACGCGGGGCAACAAGCTTAAGGTAGAGTAACCCCACTATCGCGATAGGCAACCCCACCTTGGCTAAATCAAAAAGACCAAAACCCACATACCCCTTCGATTGAACTAAACCATCAACCACCAAATTGGTACTGGTACCAATAAGCGTGCACATACCACCAAAGATAGAGGCATAACTAATAGGAATAAGCACTTGAGACAAACGAATGGGATAGCGCTTGCTAAGATCTTGAACGACGTGAGTAAAGGTCGCGACAATCGGCGTATTATTTACAAACGCACTCAATACTGTAGTAACAGGTAATATGCGGTTTGTCGCAGAGGATTGAGAGTTAGGCGAACCCACAAGATAACGACGAATTAATTGAATACCGCCCGAATCTCGCAAACCACCGACCACAACATAAAGAAAAGCAATGGTAAATACTGCATTGCTTGAAAAACCAAGCAATGCTTTTGATGACGGCAATATGTCAAAGACAATTAACGCTGCACATGCCAGCAAAAAAACTTTATCAGGTGATAACTTATTGAAAGCAAGTGTCAAGAAAACCAACATCAAGAGCAATGCAACAAAATACAATTCAAACATAAGTGCTGGCTATTATAATTAATCCATTAATTTGCTTTACAGTAAATTTAATCGCTGCCGAACAAGTCTCTAGTATAAACTTTATCAGATACATCAATTAATTCATCGGACTGTCTATTTGCAATAATTACGTCAGCAAGCTGCTTAAATTCACTTAAATCTTTAACTACCTTCGAATGAAAGAACTCATCATCGTTCATCGTAGGCTCGAATATAACAACCTCAATCCCTTTAGCCTTAATGCGCTTCATAATTCCTTGAATGGCTGAAGCTCTAAAGTTATCAGAACCTGATTTCATAACTAAGCGATAAATCCCAACTACTTTTGGATTACGCTTCAAAATGGAATTGGCAATAAAATCTTTACGCGTGGTATTTGCATCAACAATCGCACGGACCATATTATTTGGTACATCTTGAAAGTTTGCCAACAGTTGCTTAGTATCTTTAGGCAAACAATAACCCCCGTAACCAAACGATGGATTATTATAATGATTGCCAATACGAGGATCTAAACCAACTCCTTCAATTACCTGGCGACTATCAAGCCCATGAACTTCAGCATAACTATCAAGCTCGTTAAAATACGCAACTCGCATGGCTAAATAAGTATTAGAAAATAACTTAACCGCTTCGGCTTCGGTAGAATCAATATGCAAAATATCGATATTTTCTTTGATCGCACCCTGCGCCAATAAATTAGCAAAACGTTCAGCACGTTCAGACTTTTCACCGACAATAATGCGAGACGGATACAGGTTGTCGTAAAGCGCTTTGCCTTCACGCAAAAACTCAGGAGAGAAAAATATATTATCGCAACCAAGTTCATCTTTAATGCGCTGAGTAAAACCTACTGGTACCGTAGATTTAATAACCATTACCGCACTTGGATTAATGGCCATTACATCTTTAATTACAGCTTCAACCGTAGATGTATTGAAGTAATTGTTTTCAGTATCATAATCTGTCGGTGTAGCAATAATCACATAGTCAGCATTTTTATACGCAAACTCTTTATCAAGCGTTGCTGTAAAATCGAGATCATCTCGTTTTAAAAAAGCCTCAATCTCGGCATCTGCAATCGGCGAAATGCTGTTATTAAGCATTTCGACCTTTTCAGCGATAACATCTAAAGCGACAACAGTATTATGTTGAGCCAAAAGCATGGAGTTAGATAGGCCAACATAGCCGGTCCCTGCAATAGTAATTTTCAATTTAATATCCTTAATAAATTAGCCAATTGGCCAAAACCCTAAACGTTTACGTACCATAAATAGCGCACCAATATTTTGTAAAGATAAGCCTATAGCAGTTGCAATAGCAGCGCCTAATGAATCATATTGTATTATTAGAAGATAGCTTAAAATTACAGTCAATGGCCCAGCAAATAATGTAACTCGTCGAAAATCTTTTTCATGCCCACTCATTGTCAAAAGGTAACCTACAGAACCCGTCGCAACATTAACAAACTGACCAAGAGACATAATTAATAATAATAACGAACCACGTTCAAAACCCTCTCCAAAAAATTGCATAATCCATTCGGGAAATATAATGAATACCAATATAACAGGCAGAACCATGGCAATCATCGCGCGGGTAGATAGTTTTGCAAGTTTCTGAATTTCTGCAATTTTCTTTTGCTGCCATAACTTCGCATACTTTGGAGCGACCACCATATTCACAACAACTAATACAAAACTCGTTAGCATGGCAGTACGCTGGGCCGCCGATAAAAAAGCCAGTTCTTGAGAAGCAATAAACATACCTGCCACAAGCACTCCAGACCACTGCACCAACAACGTCATACATGACGCAGCCCATAGGTTAGAGCTCGCAGACCACATTGCTTTATCAGAAAACGTACCTATCTGATAATGAGTATCTTCTTGCTTGAACCATAAGATAAATCCAAGCAACCCTATTAAAAGTGCACTAATAGCATAAATAATAGCTACAGAGCTTGCCGTCAAAGGAGTAATACCAAAAGACACCCAAATCACTACGCAAATAAGAAATAGTAAAGACAACCCTAGGTTTTGAAACAAAACGGAAGTTATTGTCTTATGCAGCCCTTGAAATGCCATCCCTATAATCGTAAATAGTGAAATTGAGGGAAGTGCCAAAGCAAACCATTTTAATACACTGCCAAATTCTGGTTTATTAAAAACAATAGCCGCGATCGAGTTTGAAAATGATGCAAGGGCAATAGCAAAAGGAACAACTGCAATGCTAATCCAAAGAAGCCCTTTATTTAGGTAGATTTGACTTAGTCTGGATATCCCTTCAGACCCCATTATACGTAAAATTACATGATCTAAACCAAGCCTAAAAAAACCAGATAATGCAAAAACCAGAGTAAAACCTAAAAGGAACAAGCCACTCTGCTCAGCCCCCAATGTTCTGGTAATAAAAATAGTCACTACAAAGCCAATAACAGCAGCACAACCTTTAGCAATACCTGCAACTAATGTTTTAATAATTAAAGGAGACATGGATACCAGCCAAAAATGTAGCTTAACAAGTAATTAAACATCATTGCTTCTCGTCACTAGGAAGATACTTTTCTAATAGTTTTTCATATTGAAGTAGTATTTTTTCCCAACGAAAATTCTCATTGAAATTATTTCGTGAATATTCTTTCAACCTCTCCACATACTCTTCATTAGAAAATAGAGCATCCATCTCTTTTGACGCTGTAACCACAGAGTCAAAGTAAACAGCACCATCACCAGCAACCCAACGGTTAAATGGGTTTTCATGAGCAAGAACAGCACCACCAACACCTAACTGTTCAACTAATGAAGGATTTGTTCCTCCAACTTGATGTCCATGAATATAAAAACGAGAAAAGAATCTAAGTGCACCAACAGCTTTAGTATCATAAATCGCCCCGACAAATATTACTTCATCACTAGCCGCCTCTTTAACAAGCTTGTGATATGGATTTTCATCCGGCGAATAGTTCCCCAAAACAACCAGCTTTGCATCACGTTTTTTCTGGGAAAAAGCCTGAACAGCCTCCAGTATAGAGTTTTCAGGCTCAGCCCGTGCAATTATAACCGCGTATTTATCTTGCTCTAAATCGTACTTCTTAAGTACATCAGCATCAGCAGACAGAACCTCCTTTCCGCCGTATGCAATCATCGTTATTTTATCGCGTGATACTCGCGTAGCAAGATGGTCTTTTATTTTAGGGTGATCTGCAATTAAATGATTTCCAAACCAACAACCAAATCGCTCATTTAACCAAAACCAAGCCTTACCTATACCACTCCATTTCTGGCGCTTCCACTCGATACCGTCCATATTGATCACATTGGACTTACCGAAAATCCGGTGCAGGATATTAAAAATAGCCGTATTATAGCCTAAGGTTAAAAACACACCGTTAAAACGTAAGGAGTGAATAACAGAACGTAAGTCAAAAATAATTGTGCCTAAAGGACCTTCATTTTTTACAGGAATATGAATTCTATTCACACCTTCCCAGGTTGAAGTATATATGGAACCAGTCCCATCTTCTTGGCAATAAACCGTTACCTTCCAACCTTTCTTTACCAAATATGGACAGAGATACTCAGCAAATGTTTCGAAGCCGCCGTGCTGTGCAGGAACGCCTCGAATCCCTAAAATGATTAATTCTTTTTTCATGTTTCCTCACAAAATACTATGCAGCAGGATTTATCAAATTTGAGTAGATAGGCTCAAAGCCTCCACTATTTTATTGCATGGATCCAACTTAAATTAACTAATGCGATCTAAAGCAATACAATTTATTTAAGGTTAAGTTACAACTCCAGCACATTAAGTAAAGAACTCATGTAAGCTTCTTCAGAGAATTTATTAGTATATTTCACTAAGGCGCCTTTCGATAACAGATTATATTCAGCGCTATTTCTTAGTGGCAAAGCACTGACTACCTGAGAAAAGCTATTAAAATTATTTGGTTTAAACAGAAATCCATCCTTGCCAGAAGATATTATTTCTACCAAACCTCCATGGGCAGCTGCTATAACAGGTTTGGATGCCGAAAGTGCTTCAACAGCCACGCGACCAAATGGTTCAGGTGATTTTGAAGGTACAACTACATAATCAGCCCAATTGTAATGCACAGTTGGATCGTCGGAGAATTCATAAAAGGAAACTTTTAGATTATTTTTGTTAACAATTTTTTTTAAGTTCTCGAGATAGAAAAACTGGTCCGAAAACACCCCTCCGACAATACGCACCTCAACATCTTTTTCTATATCAGCTAGCGACTCAAGAAGAAAATCTTGCCCTTTCCAAGAATTGATTCGGCCAATCATTAAAAGCCTAATTGAATCTAGCGCTTCATTTTCAAAAGAAACCCCTTCATTCTTTACTGGAGGTACACCATTTAAAACCACAGAACCTGGTAGTGAAAAAAAACTCTTGGTAGATTCTGAGTTATAAATAATCGAAACTCGGGAAATCCATAACATCACCCGAAAAAACAACAGCAATGTGCCGGTAGGGATCTCCCTTACATGGACAACCACTTTCTTTCTAGGCGATAAAAAAGCACACGCTAATATTGACGATATGCAAACAACTGTATTTATATAGATAACATCATACTTTCTAAGTACCTTTATAAAGAAAAATATCTCCATTAATATTTTAAATATCGATGAAATTGGTTTTCTAATAATATTTACTCGACGTAAGTACCCTGATGGGCGAATAAGTACTTTGACCGCCAGTTTGTCAACATAAGAATTTAATTCCCCCTCCCCAGGAAGCACCACATCAACCTGTGCGTTGGATGAAGACACTGCTTTCAAAGAAGATAAGAAACTTCGATCAGAGCCATACAGCTCAACCCCTTGATGAATCATTAAAACCTTGACACTATTATCCATATGAATATTTCACCACCATTATGTTAATTAGCAATCCAAATCTAGATAATGCACTAAAAGAACAACCTTAAATTTTTAAATAGAAGAGCGTACTTTATTGATCTATTCTTTATACACTTCAGAATTACAAAAAAAATAAAATATGTAAAAAGCCTTATTTTAAAAAAACGTTTCCCTTCATAAACTACTAGCTGTGATTCCATCAAATTAGAAAATCTAGCTATTTGATTATCAACAGGTAGTGATTTATCTCTAAGTGCAGAGGAGTGACCTATAGCAACACCCATAAAAAAAATATCTTGTGACACAAGCTGGTAGTCCAAGTAAAATTTAGTATCAACTCCATAAAGTGATAACCGTTCACAAAACGTTATACCTTTATCAAACAGTTTTGTTTTTATTATTGTCCCACTCATCATTCCGACAATATTTTTAGACTCTACAACGCCTGATTTATATGAATTTTCGTCATACAGTTTACCCCTAACCCCCTTTATAACACCGGGGGATATGAGTACATTATCACAATATATTTTAGGCAAGGCTAACATAACTTCAGATTTAAAAAATGATTGCATAGAGTTTAAATAGTCTAAAGGAATGCAAGAGTCATCATCTAAGAAAACCATATAGTCAACTAAATGATTCTTTTCTTTAACAACACGGTTATATAAAACAGATAATCTTAAGTTTTCTGGAGTATGGTGGTAATCAACATCAAAACCGGTAAACAAAGCCTTTAAATTTGCATAGTCAAAACCTTCTCTTGAATTGTCCCAAAACACAAATAAAGGTTCAATGCCCGCACTACTATAATCCAATTTAGCTAGTGACTTTATAGTTGGACAGTCTTTCGGGGGCGTTGAATACAATACTGTTAAAAATATTATTTTCATAACCCTACCTCAAAACTGTTTTTTTCAGTGTCTCTTTTAACAATACCGGAAATAAGCAATATAGATAAAAAATAATATAATGAAGACGCTATATGCTGCACGAAAAACACTGAGAACAATACAATTGATAATGATAGTGCAATCATCAATGACCTATCATTAGCATTAGCATTAGAAACAGATATTAAGTTTTTGAGCTTATAAACAAAATAACTTAGTGGAATAAATGCAAAGAGACCGATAGTCATAAGTATATGTATATAGTAGGAGTCGAATTTACCCAAATAGCTCCCTAAACCATAACCAAAAATTTTAAAATCACTTAATAGGTTTGAGTATTGAATTATTCGCCCCATACTAGACGTATCCAAGCCATCCGCTAAAAGAATGCTACCTAAAGCAATGAACAAGGGTGAAAACAGTGTCACCCATAGTATGGTTTTTTGATGGGGCCTATATATATTTATCCAATAAAATATAATAAAACTTAACAACGGAATTATTAATGCAGTCCTAACTTGACTTGTATAGATGCCAGCAAATAAAAATACAGAAATAAGAAGCCAAATTAAACGCACAAGCAATTTCGAACTGGTAATTAATTTCCAAATTGAGAAAACAAATGCTAACGAAGTGAAGTAACCAAAAGATAAAGCTGACACCATAAAGCCAGATGCTCTCAAATTAGAGTTTCTTTCAATTTGGTATTGCAAAAAATGTGCATTTAAACCCTCATTCACCCCTCTTAACTCCCTAGCCTCAAGTAAAAGGTCATACCTCCACGCGTCTTCTAAGTGACCGGTATAAGAAATATATTGAAGGATCGCATATATAGCATTCACTAAGGAGAGTGTAACAACCACTAGAGAAATACGGCGCCAAAAGCTCTCAGAGCTCATCGAATCAGGACAAATATAAAGTAATAATTCAACAAGTAAAATTGGCAAAAATATAGCTCGCCATCCATTTACCGCATTGACAATTCCGTTATCAATAGAACCAAAAAAAACTAAAATCAAAGATAGAAACAATACAAAACTGGTAAAGATAAAAACATTCTTATTAATGCCTCTATGTTCTCGAACTCTTAGGTATTTAAAAAAATCAATAAGCGCTATTAAAAAAACAAAGACGAACATAATTTCGACAAACATTTTCCCTATAGATAATTCACCAACTTCATATCCTGCCATGAAAAAAATATAATCGGAAAATAAAGCATATGTAATCATGCAAAGAAATAAGCTAAACACTCTCCTCTTATAAAGATCACTTACCAAGTAGACTACGACACCAATAATAATAACTTCAAGTATATCTTTCATAAAAGCAACCTAAAAAAACTCGACTTATATATGTCAAAAAGAGGAAAGAGGGTCATAACACTCCAAAATACGAATATCATTTAAAATAAATTTTTAAATAATTAATAACCAAAAACTCTATAATCATCACTATATATACTATTTAGCTTGTCAATAGACAAACTTGTCAGAATCAGTTTATTCTTTACTTCATTGGCATTTACTATACTCAACTCATTCCCGCCAATTTTTGAACGTATATATTCAAAATCTTCATTAATAGACTCATAGCGGGCAATATAATCAACAACAATATTATCGCCTTTACAAACAAATTTGACTTGCGGAATAAAGTGCTCTGCACCACCTTTAATAGCACGTTCTAAACCGCCAAGAAGTATGAAGTCATTGACGTCACTATAAGGTGATAAATATTTATCTCTCCAATATATATCAGTATCTGACTTCCCTCCTTTTATTAAATACTCATAAGCAGATATAAAACGATCATAAGGATGCCTCACAAAAGCAAACTTGAAATATTTTTCAAACTTGCTTTTGTCGCGATGATAATACTCGCGCCATGTATCATGATTCGATGAGTCTTTCTTATAAAGTGCTTTAACCACTGACATGCCGGCAGACTTAGGAATATGTATAAATACTGATTCCGTAGTTACGCAGTGCATAGGCATTTCCTCAAAGAAAGCCTTTTTTTTCTTAAGATAAATTATCTGTTCAACGGTCAAGATCTTCGTATAATTCACTATCAGCACCTAGAATTTCAAAATCAAAGTAATAAAACCGAAAACTACCACTCTAATATTTCCAGCAAATACTGGCCGTATCCACCCTTCACCAAAGGCTCTGCTAATACTCGCAACTGAGCTTCATCAATCCACCCCTGCCTCCAAGAAACTTCTTCAGGGCAAGCAATTTTTAATCCTTGGCGATGTTCAATTGTTTGAACAAATTGAGAAGCTTCCATTAAAGAATCGTGAGTTCCTGTATCAAGCCACGCAGCGCCTCGACTCATTATTTCAACGCGCAAACTTTCTTTTTCTAAATACATACGATTTAGATCTGTGATTTCTAATTCACCACGATGAGACGGCTTAACTTTTTTTGCCATTTCTACAACTTGATTATCGTAGAAATACAGTCCTGTTACTGCGTAACGAGATTTTGGCTCAGTAGGTTTCTCTTCAATACTTTCTGCTTTGCCATTTTCATCAAAAGACACAACGCCAAAACGTTCAGGATCTTTAACCGGATAAGCAAATACGGTTGCGCCTGTTTCTTGCTTTGCTGCATTGGCAAGAGATTGCCCAAGCCCTTGACCAAAAAACAAGTTATCGCCTAGCACTAAAGCACAGCTATCACCGGCGATAAATTCCTCGCCAATTAAAAAAGCTTGCGCTAATCCATCTGGAGACTCTTGAACGGCATACTCTAGGTTTATACCCCATTTTTCTCCATTGCCTAAAAGCTGCTCAAATCTGGGAGTGTCTTCTGGCGTTGAGATAATTAGAATGTCTTTAATGCCCGCAAGCATTAATGTTGTAAGCGGGTAATAAATCATTGGCTTATCGTATACAGGTAAAAGCTGCTTACTAACGGCTAAAGTCACTGGGTGTAAACGAGTACCTGAACCACCGGCGAGAATGATGCCTTTCATGTGTAATATTCCTTTTGTAAATTATTTAGCAATTGTACCAAGGCGTTCACCTTGATAAGAACCATCTAGAACACGCTGCCACCAAGTTTCATTATTTAGAAACCACTCTACTGTTTTGCGAATACCACTTTCGAAGGTTTCGATTGGTGCCCAGCCTAGTTCGCGTTCAATTTTACTGGCATCAATTGCATACCGTACATCATGACCTGGTCGATCCGTAACGTAAGTAATAAGTGATTCAAACCCTTCTGGATTCTCTGCGCTACGCGCATAATTACTCTCGCTAACAAGCTCTTCTAAGATGGCGCAAATAGTTTTTACAACATCGATATTCTTACGCTCGTTATGACCACCTATATTATAGGTTTCTCCCACTTCTCCTTCTGTTACAACTTTAACCAATGCTCGGGCATGATCTTCAACATACAACCAATCACGAATCTGACTGCCGTCGCCATATACAGGCAATGCCTTACCAGCAAGTGCATTGAGTATAATTAAAGGGATTAGTTTTTCAGGGAAATGGTATGGGCCATAATTGTTTGAGCAATTTGTAATAATTGTTGGCATGCCATAGGTACGCTGCCAAGCACGAACTAGATGATCGCTAGAGGCTTTACTGGCTGAGTATGGCGAACTTGGTTCATAACTTGTTTCTTCTGTGAACAAACCTGTAGGGCCTAAGTCTCCATAAACCTCATCAGTAGATATGTGATGAAAGCGAAATTTTTCTTTTGCGGCTTCATCTAAACTAGACCAATGCTTACGAGATGCTTCTAACATATTATACGTGCCAACAATATTGGTCTGTATAAATTCGGCAGGTCCGTCAATAGATCGATCAACATGGCTCTCGGCGGCAAGATGCATAACAGCATCAGGCTGAAAGCGATTAAATTCTTTTTCTAATGCAATACTGTCGCAAATATCAACATGAGCAAATTGATAACGTTCATTATCAGAACAAGGAATTGACTCTAAATTACCAGCATAGGTAAGAGCATCTACATTAAGTACCGTATGATTAGTTTCGTTAATAAGATGACGAACCACAGCACTTCCAATAAAGCCTGCTCCACCTGTCACTAATAATTTCATCCGTTTTACGCCCTAAATATTTTATAAAAAAGTTGTTATAAATTTCAAAATCCTAGCATTCCACTAGGATTAGTCACAAAGCTCTGTGCAGACTTTATATAAGCCATTTTGCCAATTTGGCATAGATGTACCGATTAATTTTTCTAGCTTCGAGCAATCTAAGACTGAATAAGCAGGTCTTGCCGTTGCTGTCGGGTATTGATCAGTAGTGATTGAGTTCACCTTCGGCGCTTTGGTTAATAGCTTGCTTTCAATACTTGTTTCAAATATTGCACGAGCAAAATCATACCAGCTACAGTCCCCTGCATTGCTGCAGTTGTACAACCCCCAGCCAGAGAATTGCTTGTCTTTCTCTATCAGGCTAATAATGCTGGCGATAACTTGTGCAATATCACCTGCATAGGTCGGGCATCCGAATTGATCACCAACGACATTTAGCTCGTCGCGTTCTAATCCTAAACGAAGCATTGTTTTAACGAAGTTGTTTCCTGTAGCACTGAAAACCCAACTTGTACGCAAGATAATATTTTGTGATGTTTCTTTTTGAAGTAAACTTTCGCCTTCAAGTTTGGATGCACCGTACACGCCCATAGGCGCAACGGCATCGATTTCGCTATAAGGTGTATTGGCTGAACCATTGAAAACATAATCCGTTGATATGTGTACAACAGGAATATTCAGTTCATGGCATGCTTTACCCATAGTACCAACACTTTTAGCATTCACTAGGCTGGCTATTTCAGGCTCGGATTCTGCTTTATCTACCGCTGTGTATGCACAAGCATTAACAACAATATTAGGCTGAGTATTTTTAACCGCGCTATAAACCGTATCGGGCATACAAAAATCAACATCACCACGTGTTAATGCCGTTACATTCCAACCTAGCGTTTCAAAGGTTTTTTTGCAGGCAGTTCCCACCTGACCATGGGCTCCAAATAATAAAATATTCACTATTTGGCAGCCTTTAATAAATCTTCAAGGTTGGGTAACGCTAAGTCTTTTGCAGACAATTTTGGATTTTGGATTTTCCAATCGATGGCAAGTGCTGGATCATCCCAAGCAACACCACCTTCATCGCTTGGATCATAATAGTCGGTGCACTTATATTCAAAATCTGCGGTATCTGACAATACTATAAACCCGTGCGCATAACCTGGTGGAACCCAGAATTGACGATGATTATCTTCATTTAAGATAACCGCTTCATGCTGCCCGTATGTTGGAGATTCAGGATTAATATCAAGTGCAACATCTAACACCTCGCCACTGACAACTCGAACCAACTTGCCTTGTGGTTTTTTAATTTGAAAATGCAAGCCTCTCAACACACCCTTAGTCGATCTAGAGTGATTATCTTGTACGAACGGAAGTTCAATCCCCGCCTCTTCTTTGTAGCGCTCGGCGCTATATGATTCGAGAAAAAACCCACGAGCATCGCCAAATACCTTAGGTTCAATTATTACGACGCCAGGTAGTTTTGTTTTTATAACATTCATATGAAAGGCCACATTAAAAGCTGAAAATGAATTTAACAATCAATATTGATTTTTTTTATTAAAGAATTCATTTCAGAATTTTTTAATTTATTTATCCCTGCAGCCCCGGCTCTACCGCCGCCGCCAAATGTATTAGCAATTAAATCAACACGAATAGATTTGTTTTTAGGGGCTCGTAAACTTACTTGATAGGTAGATTCTTCTATACCGCTTGGGCTGTAAAGCTTTTCTGCAAGCTCTGTCAAAATAGCATGTATTCTATCTGGGAATCGATTGGCCAACTCATTACCAACAACGCCACTCACTCTTCTTGCCCACTTTTCATTTGGCAAGATAAACATCGCCGCTGATTCTGAAAT
>TARA_B110000196_G_scaffold120603_1_pt1 | contig 16368 bp, 12 predicted proteins | sample TARA_B110000196 | Tara Oceans TARA_B110000196 (sample SAMEA4397072) | marine metagenome | biome: Polar Biome; feature: [MES] marine water layer (ENVO:01000295) within the mesopelagic zone...; material: water (ENVO:00002006), including particulate matter (ENVO:01000060) such... | reverse complement strand
GAAGGATCTATGGTAAGAGGTCCTTTTGCTATGTGTAATAATTCAGTCTTAAGGATGGGGTCAAAAATTTATAGTAATACTACTTTAGGGCCTTTCTGCAAAGTAGGAGGAGAGGTGAATAATGTGGTTTTTCAAGGATTTTCTAGTAAAGCACATGATGGATTTTTAGGAAATTCGGTAATTGGTGAATGGTGTAATTTAGGTGCTGACACCAACAACTCTAACCTGAAAAATAATTATTCAGAAGTAAAATTGTGGGATTATGTCAGTGGAAGATTTCAAAATACGGGCTTACAGTTTTGCGGACTTATTATGGGTGACCATTCTAAATGCGGAATAAATACCATGTTTAATACAGGAACGGTAGTCGGGGTTAGCGCCAATATTTTTGGTGCTGGCTTTCCAAGAAATTTCATTCCTTCTTTTAGTTGGGGAGGGGCTGCTGGTTTTTCTACTTACAAAACCGATAAAGCATTTGAAGTTGCTGAAATAGTGATGCAAAGAAGAAACAAAAGTTTTGATGAACAGGAAGAAAACATTCTGTCCCATATTTTTGAACTAACTAAAACTTACAGAAAGACCTAATATCTGCCATTTTCTGAAAAAGGAATCCTTTGGCACACCCTTTGCAATAGTATATAAATAGCAAAATAAAGTATTACACTGACATATTGTCAAAACAAAAATTATGAACAAAGACGAATTAAGATTTAAATCCCTATCCTTATCAGAACTCATTGAAGAAGAATCGGATTTTTTTCCCCTTCTTAGCCAAGAAGATGAGGAAAAAATAGATAAAGAAAAAACCCCAAAAACTTTACCGATTCTACCACTTAGAAATACTGTTCTTTTTCCGGGGGTTATTATCCCAATCACTATTGGTAGAGATCGTTCTATCAAACTGATAAAGGATACATATAAAGGCAACAGAACTATTGGTGTTTTGGCGCAAAAAGATCCAAATATTGAAACTCCAGAAAAAAAGGATTTAAACAGTATTGGAACGGTTGCACACATTCTTAAAATGTTAAGGATGCCTGATGGAAACATTACAGCAATTATTCAAGGTAGAAAAAGATTTGAGATAGAGGAATTTGTACAAATCGAACCCTATTTTAAGGCAAAGGTAAATCGATTAGATGAGAAAAAACCAGAAAATAACGATAAAGAATTTGGTGCTTTGGTCGATTCTGTGAAGGATTTAGCTCTGCAAATAATTGAGGAGTCACCCAATATTCCATCAGAAGCTACTCTTGCTATCAAAAACATTGAAAGCCCCTCTTTTGTTATCAATTTTGTGGCTTCCAATATGAATATTAGCTTAAGTGAAAAACAGATTTTACTAGAAGAAGTGGATTTAAAAGTTAGGGCAAGTAACGCATTAGGATTCTTAACAAAAGAGTTGCAAATGCTAGAAATGAAAAATGAGATTCAATCTAAAGTGCGAACTGATTTAGACAAGCAGCAAAGGGAATATTTTTTGCATCAGCAAATGAAGGCAATTCAGGAAGAATTAGGGGGAACAGGATCGGAACAAGAGATTGAAGAAATGCGCCAACAAGCAAGTGCAAAGAAATGGAGTAAAGAGGTGGCAGAATCCTTTGAAAAAGATTTGAAAAAATTGCAAAGAATGAATCCTGGAATGGCTGATTATTCTGTGCACAGAAGTTATTTGGAATTGATGCTTGAACTACCTTGGGATGAATTTTCAGAAGATAGATTTGATTTAAAAAAGGCAAGAAAAATTTTAGATAGAGACCATTTTGGTTTGGAAAAAGTAAAGGAAAGAATCATTGAATTTTTAGCCGTTTTAAAGCTAAAAGGGAATATGAAATCGCCAATACTTTGCCTAAGTGGTCCTCCAGGAGTTGGAAAAACATCACTTGGAAAATCGGTAGCAGAAGCATTGGGCAGAAAATATGTAAGGGTTTCATTGGGTGGTTTGCGTGATGAAGCAGAAATAAGAGGGCACCGCAAAACTTATATTGGTGCTATGCCAGGCAGAATCATCAAATCAATAAAAAAGGCAGGAACATCCAATCCTGTATTTGTACTGGATGAAATTGATAAAGTTACGCGTGATGCACATGGCGATCCTTCTTCTGCACTTTTGGAAGTGCTTGACCCAGAACAAAATGAAAGCTTCCATGATAATTATTTGGAGTTGGGTTATGATTTATCTAAAGTATTATTTATTGCAACAGCCAATTCTTTAAATACCATTCAACCAGCACTATTAGATAGAATGGAAATTATTGAAATGAGCGGCTATACGGTAGAAGAAAAAGTTTCTATCGCTAAAAAACACCTTCTTCCAAAACAACTAAAAGAACATGGACTTGGCAGTAAAGATTTGGAATTACCCAATAAAGTGTTAGAGAAAATAGTAGATGGGTACACCAGAGAATCGGGCGTTAGAGGTTTGGAGAAAGTGATTAGTAAAGTAATCCGATTTGCTGCAAAATGCATTGCAATGGAACAAGAATACGAAACAAAAGTGAGCGTATCAGATTTAGAAAACATATTGGGTCCTATAAGATTTGATAGAGATCGATTTTTAAATAATAATGTGGCAGGTGTGGCAACTGGTTTGGCATGGACAAGAGTTGGGGGAGATATTCTTTTTATTGAATCGAGTTTAAGTAAAGGAAAGGGGAATTTGACCATTACTGGAAATCTGGGAAATGTGATGAAAGAATCCGCAACTATTGCTTTGGAATACTTAAAATCTCACGCAAAGGATTACAAAATTGATGCTGATATTTTCCAAAAATGGAATGTGCATATTCATGTGCCAGAAGGCGCTACTCCAAAAGATGGTCCTTCTGCCGGCATTACCATGTTCTCGGCTTTGGTTTCTGTTTTTACTCAGCAAAAAGTAAATAAAAAATTAGCCATGACAGGTGAAATCACATTAAGAGGAAAAGTTCTTCCAGTTGGAGGCATAAAGGAGAAAATATTGGCTGCCAAACGTTCAGGAATTAAGGAAATTATTCTTTCTAAAGACAATAAAAAAGACATTGGAGAAATTAAAGCATCTTATTTGAAAGGATTAAAATTTCATTATGTGAGTAGTATGAAAGAAGTAACCGATATTGCGCTTAACTAATTCGTTAACTTGATAATGTGCTGATGAGCTAATTTATTATCAAATCATCAAATTAGCACATTAATCTTTATCTTTGTAAAAAAAATGACAAATCCAGAAACAGTAAAAATAAACCAATCAGTCGCCATTTTAATTGATGGCAACAATATTGAAATGAGCTTGCATTCGCTTATGAATGATAAAATGGCCATGATTAATTTTGATATGCTTATCCCAAAATTATTAGATAACAGAGGGCTTAATCGCCTTATATATTTTAGAGAAGGGAAAAGCATTTCTTCTAAATTAGCGGATCGATTGCACGAGCATTATCATGGTTCAGTGGTGCCTTGCCACAAATCTGCCGATATTCCACTTACCATTAAAGCTACACAACTCGCCCAAAAGGTAGACACTATTATTATTCTCTCAGGAGATTCAGATTATATTGAATTGATCCGCCACTTAAAAGGAGAAGGAGTAAGAGTAGAGGTAGCTGCTGTGGAAAAAACTACTGCACCTATTGTAAAAGCAGAAGCTGATTATTTTATTCCAATAGATGGGGATGATGTGTTTGTGTATAATAAGCCGAGTGGAAAGCCGTTTAAAAAGCAACAAAAATCATAAGCTTTAAAAATTGAAACGCACATTCCTTTTTCTCTTTTCCTTTTTTTTTATAACTAATCTATTTTCCCAAATTGGTGGAGAAAATACTCTTGCTATTTTAGATTTTTCTACTTCTGCTAGAACTACTGCAATGGGAGGGGAACTAATAGCAGTTTTTGATAATGATGTGGATATGGCTGCAAATAACCCTTCATTATTAAGTAAAAAAATGGATAATCAAATGTCCTTTAGTTTTGTAGATTATTTTTCTGACATTAATGCGGTTTCAGTAAGTTATGCAAGAGAAAGTAAAAAGTTAGGCATGCTATTTTTTGGAGCAAAATCTCTGAATTATGGCAGCTTCACTAAAACAGATGAAACAGGAATTGAACTAGGAGAATTTACTGCCAATGAGCAAATCACCACAGTAGGCATTAGCAAGCCCTTAAATGATAAATTTACTATTGGGGTGAACCTTAATTTCATTAATTCTAACTTAGAAAATTATTCTTCTATTGCTTTGGCAGGCAATTTGGGGTTGACTTATTATAATAAGGAACGAAAGTTATGTGTTTCTGTTCTGGCGAAAGATTTTGGAAGACAATTAAAATCCTATGCAAATGAAAAAGAAATGTTGCCTTTTCAGTTGCAAATGGGCGTTTCCAAGAGGTTGGAACACTTGCCTTTTCGTTTTTCCATTGTAGCGCATCACCTCAATAAATTTGATATCAGCAACAACTATTTAGAGCCATTAACTACCGATCCTATTTCTGGTGAAAAAGTAAAAAATGAAGAAACTTTTGGTAAAAAAGTTTTAAGACATTTTATTGTTGGCGGGGAATTAAATCCATTCCAAAAAAGTTTATTTATAAGAGGCGGATTTAATTTTCAAAGAAGGCAAGACATGATGGTCTCAACTCGCCCTGATATGGTTGGGTTTTCTTGGGGTTTGGGTTTTAGAATTTCCAAATTTCATTTGAGTTATTCCAGAGCAACTTATCATTTGGCGGGCTCTACGAATATTTTTAGTTTTACTACTAACCTTTCTTCTTTTGGCTTGTAAAATGAGCGTGAAAATAAATATAGCTATTGACGGGCATTCTTCATGTGGGAAAAGCACTATTGCAAAGGCAATTGCTGTAAAATTCGGAATGCATTATATAGATACAGGAGCAATGTATCGGGCAATTACCATTTATTGTATCGAAAATGAAATCGTAAAAAATGGAGAAGTAAATAAGGAAAAACTTCTTATTCATTTGAATAAAATACAAGTTTCCTTTCATTTTAATACAGAAACAGGAAAATCAGATACTATATTGAATGGAAAAAATGTAGAATCAGCAATAAGGAAACATGAGGTGTCCTCTTTTGTAAGTATTGTTAGTCAAATAAAACAGCTAAGAGATAAATTGGTAGTTTTGCAAAGAGAAATAGGAAGAAAAAAAGGAGTGGTGATGGACGGAAGAGATATAGGAACCAAAGTTTTTCCCTCTGCTGAATTGAAGCTTTTTATTACGGCAAAAGCAGAAATAAGAGCACAGAGGCGATTTGATGAAATTAAAAAAACAGGGGTTAGTTTTCAGGAAGTTTTAGATAATTTAAAGCAAAGAGATGAAGCTGATAGTAGTAGAGAATTAAATCCTTTAAGAGTTGCAAAAGATGCTATTGTAATTGATAATTCTGAAAAAACAGAGAAAGAGCAGAATATTCTTATTTTTGACATTGTAAAAAAGAAAATCGTAAATAACTAATGAAAGTTACCATTGATAAATATTCCGGTTTTTGTTTTGGAGTAGTTTATGCTATTGAAATGGCAGAAGCGGAACTTTCTAAAACAGGAAAATTATATTGTTTGGGCGATATTGTGCATAACAATATGGAGGTGGACAGATTAAATAATATGGGATTAGAAATTATCAATCATCAGGATTTAGAGGAGTTGAAAGATTGCAAAGTGCTAATAAGGGCGCATGGCGAACCGCCAGAAACATACCATACTGCCATCAAAAATAATATTCAACTTTTGGATGCCTCTTGTCCAGTTGTATTAAAGTTACAACATAATATCAAAGAAGGCTATGAAGAGATTAATAAAATAGATGGGCAGATTATTATTTTCGGAAAAGAGGGGCATGCGGAGGTGCAAGGGCTTTTAGGTCAAACAGATGGGAAAGCAATCATTGTTGCCTGTGCTACTGATTTGAGTAAAGTGGATTTTTCTGCTCCCATTTATATGTATTCTCAAACCACAAAAAGCCCAAAGGCTTTTGCAGATTTGCAAGAGGAAATTAGAAAAAGAAAAGAAAAAGCAGGAAACTCAGAATCTGTAAAATTTATTGTAAATGATACACTTTGCAGGCAAGTATCTGGCAGAGAGCCACAACTTAAGGAATTCGCAAAAGAAAATGATGTAGTTGTTTTTGTAAGTGGTAAAAAGAGCTCAAATGGTAAAATGCTTTTTCAATCATGCCTTAAAGAAAACCCAAATTCTTATTTTGTATCAGAGGAAAAAGAAATAAAAGAAGAATGGTTCAATCCAAATTCTCAGGTAGGTATATGTGGAGCTACTTCAACTCCTAGATGGCTAATGGAAAATGTAGCTAAAAATATCCTGCAGCTAAAAGCAGTATAATTTTCCCTAAAAAATAGTTTTGTTTTACAGAAGAAATTATATCTTTGCACGCCTTTTTTAATGTGGTGTTAAGGGTTAAAAAGGCAGGAGAATAAAAACAACAACTCTCGTAAATCGGACACATGAAGCCCTTATCAGATTCGAGATACAATAAAGCACAAAAATGGTAGCAAAAAAAGCTAAAAAAACTACTGAAGAAATAGTAGAAAATAACACCAAAAAACAGGAAGAAACAACTACTCCTGTAGAGGATTCAGAAATAACAGAAGTAAAAGAAGAAACTGAATCAGAAGAAAATTCAAAAACAGAAGAAACCACAATAGAAGAAGTTCCAGTGGAGCAAGAAATTGAAACGGTTGAGGAGACAGAAACTGAAAGTTCGATTGAAGAAGTAATTGAAACAGAGGTAAAAGATGTAGTTGAAGTAAAAGAGGAAAAACCTATTAAAGTAGCAGAAGAAGAATTTGATTGGGAGAAATTGGAGTCTTCTGATTACAATGAAAACGAAAGAGAAGATTTAGAGAAAGAATATCTTACAACCCTAAGCAAAGTTGAGGATAAAAAAGTTTTGGATGGCACGGTTGTAAGAGTTACCGATAGAGAAGTAATTGTAGATATCAATTTTAAATCGGATGGGGTAATTGGGCGTACGGAATTTAGATACAATCCAGATTTAAAAGCAGGGGATACAGTTGAAGTTTTAGTTGAAAAGCAAGAGGATAAAAATGGGCAATTAATCTTATCGCACAGAAGAGCAAGAGTACTTAGAGCTTGGGAAAAAGTAAATACAGCAGAAGATACTGGAGAAATCGTTGAAGGAACAATTAGGAGTAGAACAAAAGGAGGAATGATTGTTGAGGTTTTTGGAATTGAAGCATTTTTACCTGGCTCACAAATTGATGTAAAACCAATCAGAGATTATGATGAGTATGTAGGGAAGAAAATGGAATTCAAGGTGCTAAAAGTAAATGAAGCATTTAGAAATGTGGTAGTTTCACATAAAGCACTTATTGAAGCGGATATTGAAGAGCAGAAAAAAGAAATCATGTCCAAGTTGGAAAAAGGACAGGTTTTGGAAGGTGTCGTGAAAAACACAACTTCTTATGGTGTATTTATCGATTTAGGTGGAGTTGATGGTTTGATTCATATTACCGATTTATCTTGGGGAAGAATATCTCATCCAGAAGAAATTGTAACGCTTGATGAGAAAATAAATGTGGTTATCCTTGATTTTGATGAAGGTAAAAAACGAATTCAATTAGGACTTAAACAACTAAGCGAGCATCCTTGGAATTCTTTGGATGAAAACTTAAAAGTGGGAGATGCTATAAAAGGAAAGGTTGTTGTAGTTGCTGATTATGGTGTATTTGTAGAAATTCAGCCAGGAATTGAAGCCCTATTACATGTTTCTGAAATGTCATGGTCTACTCATCTTAGAAGTGCCAATGATTTCTTTAAAGTAGGAGATGAAGTGGATGCGAAAATTCTTACTCTAGATAAAGAAGAAAGAAAAATGTCCTTAGGAATTAAGCAAATGCAAGAAGATCCTTGGTCAGTAATTACCAAGAAATTCCCAGTTGATTCTAAGCATAATGTGAAGGTGATAAACTTTACAAACTTTGGAATTTTTGTAGAATTAGATGAAGGTATTGATGGTTTGGTTCATATTTCGGATTTGTCTTGGACTAAAAAGATAAAGCATCCAGCAGAATTTACTTCAGTTGGTGAAATGTTAGATGTAGTTGTTCTAGAAATAGACATTGAAAACAGAAGAATTAGTTTAGGACACAAACAATTAGAAGATAATCCTTGGGATACTTACGAAACGCTTTTTATTGAAGGAAACTCCTATAAAGGAAAAATTATTGAAATGTTTGATAAAGGCGCTTTAATTGCTTTAGAGCATGATGTTGAGGCATTTGCACCAAAACGCCATTTAGAAAAAGAAGGTGGATCAAGTGCTGGAGTTGGGGAAAAATTAGATTTTAAAGTGTTAGAATTTTCTAAAGAAAACAAGAAGATTCTTGTTTCTCACACAGATACCTTTAAACAGGCAGATAAAAAAGCAAAAAAATCTTCTGCTAAAAAAACAAAAAAGTTAGTAGAGGAAATTCAGGAAACACAGCAAAAATCTACTCTTGGCGATTTGGATGTGCTCTCGAGTTTAAAAGAGGATATTGATAAAAAAGAAAAAGATAGTGATAGTGAATAATTTAAAGCCCCAATTTTTTGGGGCTTTTTTTTAATACTATATTTGCCAATAGAAAATGAAAAAGAAAAAGATAATAATCAATAATACCAAATTCAATATTATAGTTGAACGGCTATCTCATCAGCTTATCGAGAATCATGATGATTTTAGGGAAACTGTTTTAATTGGCATTCAGCCAAGAGGTATTCATTTATGCAATAGAATCCACCAGAAACTATCTTCAATAATTTCTAATTCAATTATTAAAGTCGGAAATTTAGATATTACTTTTTATCGAGATGATTTTAGAAGAAGGCAGGATCCTCTTGAGCCACAAGCAATTGATATTGACTTTTCTATTGAAGGAAAAAATGTTGTTTTGATTGATGATGTGCTCTATACAGGCCGATCAGTTAGGGCTGCTATGGACGCACTCTTGGCTTTTGGTAGGCCAAAAAGTGTAGAGCTCATGACTTTAATTGACAGAAGGTTTAGCAGGCACTTACCAATACAACCCAATTATATAGGCCAAAAGATAGATACAATTACTTCTGAAAAAGTGATTGTAGAATGGGAAGAATTAAATGGAAAAGACCAAGTAATATTGTTAAATTCAGAAAAATGAACACATTATCGGTAGAACATTTATTAGGGATTAAGTATTTAACAAAAGAGGATATTTCCTTAATTTTCAAAACAACAGATAATTTCAAAAAAATTATTAATCAGCCGATAAAGAAAGTTCCTTCCTTAAGAGATATTACAGTTTCAAATCTCTTTTTTGAAAACTCTACAAGAACAAAATTATCGTTCGAACTTGCAGAAAAACGCCTTTCGGCAGATGTGGTTAATTTTTCTTCTTCCGCTTCTTCAGTGAAAAAAGGAGAAACCTTAATTGATACGGTAAATAATATTATCGCCATGAAGGTAGATATGGTAGTGATACGACATCCAAATCCTGGCGCTTCTGTTTTTCTTTCTAGAAATATTGATGCAAAAATTATCAATGCGGGAGATGGTACGCATGAACATCCTACACAAGCCCTTTTAGACGCTTATTCAATAAGAGAAAAGTATGGAGAGGTAAAAGGTAAAAAAGTAGTGATTATTGGAGATATTCTGCACTCAAGAGTGGCGCTATCAAATATTTATTGTTTACAGAAATTAGGAGCTAAAGTTTGTGTTTGTGGCCCTTCTACTTTAATTCCAAAATACATAAATTCATTGGGAGTTAAGCATATGAGTAATTTAAAAGAGGCCTTAAATTGGTGCGATATTGCCAATGTGCTTAGGATTCAATTGGAAAGACAAGATGTAAAGTTCTTCCCCTCATTAAGAGAGTATGCCATGGTTTTCGGTATAAATAAGGAGGTATTAGAAGGGTTAGATAAAGAAATCACTATCATGCATCCAGGACCAATTAATAGAGGAGTAGAATTAACTTCTGATGTGGCAGATTCCGGACAAGCCATTATACTCGACCAGGTAGAAAATGGGGTAGCTATACGCATGGCAGTACTTTATTTGCTTGCTGGGAAAATAAAGAAAAATGGAAAATAAAGTAATTAATGGACACACGCTTGTTTTTACTTTAAGTGAAAAAAATTCCTTTGAAAATATTAGAATTACGGATGGAGTTAATAATATCATTGCTGATTTTTCTGATGTGGATATAAACACTCTTAATGCTATTAAAAATAATTTGACTAAATTTGAGGCTTCTGTTTCTAAGAATAAAGGTACATTTGTGGTGGTAAGCAAGTATTCATTTGATGAAACTTTAAATATTGCACCTACCTTGCAAGAAGCACAAGATTTTATAGAAATGGAGGAAATAGAAAGGCAAATAGATTTTTAATTATTAATCGTAAAAACAAAAATTATGAAAAAAATTGTACTTATTTTAACTTTAACATTTAGCTATGTTGTAGGTTCTGCACAATGTTCTCCAAATTCTTTGTATCAGGATTCTACGTATAATATTTGGCCAGACACTATTCAGAATCTTCCACATGTTACTCAAGGATTAAATTATTATACTCAAATTGATCTTAAAACACCAACAACTTTAATTGAAGCTTCATCTGGAGATTCTTCAATTACTACAATAGATACATTAGGGACTGCTCATTATGTTGGACATTGGCCAGTTGACAGTATGATTATGGTGTCAACAATTGGTCTTCCTTCTGGGATTACTTTAGATTGTAATACCCCTAACTGTATGTATCCTGGAGATATTGTTGGATGCGCAAATGTGTATGGCACAACAAATGACCCTGCAGGGGTTTATCCAATTATAATAGAAGTAAATGTTTACACTCATGGTTCAATCACTGTATTTGGATTCCCTGTTGCTGTAGAAACCGATTTGTACTCAGCTACAGGAGCGTATGAAACTATAGAAGGTTACAATATTGTTATTAATTCTGTAACTGGACTAGAAACTTTTCATCAAGATGATTTTATTCTTTTTCAAAACGCTCCAAATCCTTTTACTGAATTTACTAATATTCAATTCAATGCTCCAAAGTCTGATAATGTAGCATTTGAAATCATTGATATGTTTGGAAGAAGCGTTTATACTGAGAAGATTGCTGCAACTAAAGGAGTAAATACCTATCAATTTAACCATGATCTATCAGCAGGAATTTATATGTATACTATAAATAATGGAAAAGAAAGTTTTTCTAAACGAATGATTGTCATTGAAAAGTAATGTCATTTAAATTAACAATTTTAGGGTGTAATTCAGCAATTCCTACTATTGATAAAAATCCAACCGCTCAGCTACTTAATGCAGATGAGCGGTTTTTTTTAATCGATTGCGGAGAAGGTGCGCAAATTCAACTGCTGAAAAACAAGATAAAAGCCCAACGAATAAATCATATATTTATTAGCCATCTCCATGGCGATCATTATTTTGGATTGATAGGGCTTATCAATACTTTGCACCTTTTAGGTAGAACAAAAGAACTGAATTTGTATGCGCACAAAGGACTAAAGCAAATCATTGATTTACAGTTTCAGGCATCTAATACTGAGTTAAAATTTCCTTTGTTTTTTCACCCAATCCCTCCAGATGAGGAAAAAGTGTTATTTGAAGACGAAAGTATTGTAATAAGTAATTTGATTTTAAAGCATAGTATTCCTTCAAGTGGTTTTCTGTTTAAAGAAAAGAAAAAAGCCAAGAATATTATTAAAGCAAAAATTGAAGAATATGAAATTCCTATTGCCCAATTATCAAGTATAAAAAATGGTGCAGATTTTAAAAGCAAAGAAGGAAAGATTATCAAGAATAAGGAGTTAACCACTATTGAAAAATCACCACATTCCTATGCTTTTTGTTCTGATACGACACTAGTTGAAGAAAATATTGCAACAATTAAAGGGGTAACCCTTTTATACCATGAAGCAACTTTCATGAAAGATTTAGTGGAAAAAGCCAGGCAAACAGGGCATTCCACAACAATTGATGCAGCAACTATGGCAAAAAAAGCAAAAGTAAAAAAATTAGTAATTGGTCATTTCTCATCTCGCTATAACGATTTAGAAGAATTATTAGCAGAAACAAAATCTGTTTTTACAAATACTTATTTAGCAACTGATGGAAGCACTTTCGATTTTGATACAATTTAAAATCTATTTTTATGTTGCTTAAAAAAAGATATATTTGCAAAGTTTTATTTTAAAAATTCAGATGAAAAAAGTAGTTCACTTATTTCTCATAATGTGTTTCTCTATAAGTTCGAATGGGCAATGTATAGATTCCTTAATTATTTTCTTTACTAATTACACGGCATCCCTTTCTTGCTATGGAGAACTAACAGCCATTACTGCTAACATTTCAGGAGGCGTTACCACTAGTGGAAATTATACTATTTTGTGGGATAATGGAGACACTATAAATCAAACAATTTTAGGTGGTGGTACACATCAAATTTTAGTAAGAGATGATATAGGATGTGAGGATTCTGCAAGTATTTTTATTTTCAGCCCTGACCCATTAGTTGTAGATACTAATGCTACAAACCCAACATGCTTAGGAAATAATGGCCTTATTGATGTTGTGGTTACTGGCGGCACTTTACCTTATCAGTGCCAATGGAGCACAGGCGCAATAGGGACTTCTGTATCTGGACTTTTTGCAGGAACTTATTGGGTAATCGTTATAGATTCTTGTGGGATAAAAGATTCATTAGGAATTGTATTAGCTCCCTACATTTCTACATTAAATATTGATAACTTTAATTTAACGCAACCATCTTGTGCCAATAATGATGGGGCAATTGATATAACAGTTAGTGGAGGTTTTATGTCTTATACCTATCTTTGGAGTGATAGTATTGGAACAACAACTGAGGATATTTCTGGATTAGGATATGGAAGTCATACTGTCTTAATTACTGATGATTGCGGACTTACAACTACAGCAACTTATACGCTCAGCCAAATGCCAAATACCGTTTCTGCAAGTGGATTTTATGACTATTTATCTCTGTGGTCTTCTGTTTCTGTGAGTGGTTCAAATTCTCCTTTTACAATCAATTGGACCAGTATCTCAATGACTGGAGATTCAATTAGAGGGCTTTGTGAAGGGAATTATCCAATATCTGTAACAGATAGTAAGAATTGTGAAGATACATTTTCGGTGGATGTTTTTTATAATGTGAGTCAGTTAGTAGATGCTAGCACTTCAACCGTAATTGATACTAGCTGGGGAATGGGTCCTTTTACATATTTATGGAGTGATGAACAAACTACTCCTCATGCCGATAGTTTGTGTGAGGGAACACATATGGTTACGGTTACTGCTTTGGGAGGTCCTTTTGCATGTGATTTATCAGAGTCATTTACAATAAGTGTTCTTGAAGTAATACTTGACCCTGATGTAACAATTGTAGATTGTGAGGATAATTTTAATGGCACAATAATTATCAATCCTAGTGGCGGAACGCCTAATTACAGATTTTTATGGTCTATAGGAGACACATTAGATCGTATTGAAGACAATTTAAATCCTGGAACCTATCATGTAAGTCTTTTTGATAAAAATGGTTGTCAGTTAGATACTTCCATTGTAATAGCATCTATAGGAGCTGACTGTATTCCAAATGTTTTTTCTCCAAATGGTAATGGCACAAATGATACTTGGAAATGGTGGAAGGGGGAGTCGGGCGATCCCTTTTTATATCCTGAAGTAACGGTTACTATTTATGGTCGATATGGGAGGAAAATGTATGAATCTGTTGGCTATGATACGCTTTGGGATGGTAAAAATAAAAAAGGAAATCCTGTTCCAGATGGTACTTATTTTTATGTTATTATTTTGAAAGATGGTGCTGAGCCCATAAGAGGAACAGTTACTATTATCCGATAATTATAAAAATGGATAAGGTTGTCAAGATCATTTTTAAAAAATGTAAAACCTGCATGCCTTCTTTCAGTATCTGAGATTTTGACGACTCTACTTTTAATTTTTTGGAAAATCCTACGCATGAGTTTACTTCCTCAGGAAGTTTTGAGGTAATGCTAGTTGCGACAGATAACAATAACACATCATTAAATTAGTTTCTTTTTCAAAAACTTTGCGGTAAGCGATTTCTTATTTTTTATTAGCATTTCAGGAGTGCCTTCAAAAACAATTTTTCCGCCTTTATCACCACCTTCCGGGCCAAGGTCAATTACCCAATCGGCACATTTTATTACATCCATATTATGCTCAATACAAATAATGGAATGTCCTTTTTCAATAAGTGCATAAAAGGAGTTAAGTAGTTTGTTTATATCATGGAAATGCAAGCCAGTGGTTGGCTCATCAAAAATAAAAAGTACTTTTTCTGGAGTGTTTCCTTTCCCTAAAAAAGAGGCGAGTTTTATCCTTTGCGCTTCACCGCCACTTAGGGTGTTGGAGGATTGTCCTAAAGCCACATAACCCAAACCAACTTGCTGTAATGGGCTTAATTTTAAAGCGATTCTATCTGCTTTTTGCTCAGTAAAAAAATCAATGGCTTCTTCAATCGTAAGTTTCAAAATGTCCGCAATATTTTTATCATGGAATTTTATTTCCAAAATTTCATCTTTATACCTTTCTCCTTTGCAATCCTCACAAAGCAAATGCACATCAGCCATAAATTGCATTTCAACTGTTATTTCTCCCTCTCCATGGCAATGTTTACATCTTCCACCATCTACATTAAAAGAAAAGAATCCGCTTTTGTAATTCCTGCTTTTTGCCAGTGGCTGGTTTGCAAACAAATTCCGAATATCATCAAATGCTTTTATATAAGTTACCGGATTAGAACGAGAAGATTTTCCAATCGGATTTTGGTCGATAAACTCAATTTTTTTCAAATTTTCCTTATCAACAGAAATTTTATCAAAACTCCCCAATTTCTTACCAAAAATTCCTAAATAATTAGAAATGGCAGGATATAGCACTTGCTTTATTAGGGAAGTTTTTCCTGAGCCACTAACCCCTGTAATTAAAGTGAGTCCATTTAATGGAAAATCAACATTCACATTTTGTAAATTGTTTTGCCGTATTCCTTCTATTTGAATTTTATTATTCAATATTCTTCTTTTCTCAGGGAGAGGAATTTGAAGTTTCCCACTCAAATATTTTGCGGTCAAACTATTTTTACTTTTTGCAATATCTTTTAACTTTCCTTGATAAACTAATTCTCCACCATTTCTTCCAGCATCCGGTCCAAGGTCAATTATTTGGTCGGCACTGCCCATAATTTCCTCATCATGTTCCACCACAATTACAGTATTGTTTATATCCCTTAATTGATGTAAAACTGTAATTAATTTTTGCGTGTCGTTAGGATGTAAGCCAATGCTTGGCTCATCCAAAATATACATAGACCCCACCAAACTACTTCCCAATGAAGTGGCTAAATTGATGCGTTGGGATTCCCCACCAGAAAGAGTATTTGAGGGGCGAGAAAGGGTAAGGTAAGAAAGCCCAACATTGTAAAGATATGCCAAACGATTTTTTATTTCAATAACTAATCTATCGGCAATTTTTTTGTCATGATTATTTAGTTTTAGCTGATTAAAGAACTTTATTGCTTGCTCAATATTCATGCTTATGATATCATGAAATGATTTCTTGTTAATTTTCACATAATGTGCTTGTTTTCTTAGTCGTGAACCATCACATGCTGTGCATTTGGTTTTTCCTCTATATCTTGCAACTATTACTCTGTTTTGTATTTTGTATTTGTCACTTTCCAATTTTGCAAAAAACTGATTTATTCCTTTGCATTTCTCTCTCCCATTCCACAAAATATCTAATTCTTCCTTTTTCAACTCATTATAAGCTCTGTGTATAGGAAAATAAAAATCACTTGATTTTAATATAAATCTATCTTTCCATTTTCCCAATTTTTCTCCTTTCCAGCAACTTATCGCCCCCTGATAAACCGAAAGTGTCTTGTTTGGTACTACCTTATTTTTATCCACACCTAACATACTCCCAAATCCTTCACATTGGGAGCAAGCACCATAAGGGTTATTGAAAGAAAATAAATGAATAGATGGTTTTTCAAACTCTATTCCATCCATCTCAAATTGGTTAGAAAAAGTATAATCTTTCCCCTCTATTTCTATTTTACAATCTCCATTCCCTTCATAAAATGCAGTTTGAATAGAATCTGAAATTCTATTTTTATTATCGTCACTATTATCGGTTATTATTCTATCAACTACAACAAAAACATCTTTCTGTTTTACTTTGATTTTTTGCTCAATCAATTGTTGGATTTTACTTATGTCTCCATTTATCCGAACCCTTGAAAACCCTTGTTGTTGCAATATGGAAAGAATCTCATTTCCATTTCT
>TARA_B110000196_G_scaffold77804_1_pt1 | contig 16385 bp, 17 predicted proteins | sample TARA_B110000196 | Tara Oceans TARA_B110000196 (sample SAMEA4397072) | marine metagenome | biome: Polar Biome; feature: [MES] marine water layer (ENVO:01000295) within the mesopelagic zone...; material: water (ENVO:00002006), including particulate matter (ENVO:01000060) such as...... | reverse complement strand
CTTCTGCAAATATATTATATGACTATCTAAACTCTTCTATTCAGGCAGGTGTCGTAAACCATATAATTGTTGGCGACTGGAACGATGATATTTCAGATCAGTATAGTGAGAACTCTTTCAATATTTTTCTGGATGATACTGAAAACTATAAGTATGTTACTTATGAAAATGCGCATTCCGGAACTAACATACATGATTCTTACCCGAGTTATCCCAGTTTTATCGACCATATCATGATTTCAAAGGACCTATTTGATGAAGCAGAAAATGGTGACGTTCAGACGATAAGGCTCGGTGACTATTTGTCTGGTTATGATCAAATAATCTCAGATCATCGCCCTGTTGTTTGGAGATTTACCCCATGAAGATATATACAATAATTATTATGAGCTGTCTGATCATTATGGTCCAGGCTCAGGATATCTCATTTATTCGCTACTATGCTAACGAAAAGGATTTTATAGCTAATGTCTCAATGAAAGCATCCAATAGGCGTGGATATGATCATCTGGCTGCTTATTTCAATGATAGAAACCTTCCTGTGAAAGTAGAGTATTATCTGTCTAATGGTAGTCTAAATAGACGCGAGGCGATGGAATATAATAAGGAAAAAGAACTCATCCGTAAGGGCGAGGTTAACAACAACGGCGAATATATTAAATTAATTGTATATAGCAACAAAGAACCCTGGAGCTTAGAATATCAGAAGTGGAATTATTCTGATCAAGATAGAATTAAATTCACAGATCAACGCTCAATATTCTCAATACCAAGAGCTGACCGAGTTACAGAAATAATTTTTCAAACGGTTGATGGTTTTCGATATGGTAAAATTGAACTGGATTATGATTATCTTAATTTTTTATCTGAGGAAAGATGGAGAGAGCTTCCTTCTGGTAAAATTGTTCGCAGGTTTAACTATAAGTTTGATCTTATGTCTGATGTGACACAGATATGGGAATTTGGAAAAAATGGAGAACTAATTTCTGAGGTAGCTTTGGACATGGTTCCCGCAGACCAATTATATAAAACTCCACCACCACGTACGGGCAACATACTTGATGAATATGATATCATTATTAAAGAGTTAAAAGAAAAAAGATTTATCACCACAAAAAATCCTATCATTCCACACACTGAATATGATCAACTGCTACTAAAAACAGGTCAGGCTTTGGAGGTGGATTATGTTGGAAATAACCAAAACGGAATACAATTCAACATAAAAAATAGTGAAGGTCTTCTTACGGTCCCTTTTTATAATGTACGCTCTTTGACCTCCCGAATGGGAGATGTAATTTTCCCTGAGGCAATAGAGTATAGAAAAATTCAGTGAAAAATAAATACTATATATTATTTCTCTTTTTGTGTGTAACCTTTGGACAAACCTTCCCAACAGGGCAGAACTATCCTCCACCCACCGATCTAATAACTGTACCAACAGCCGCGACCCTGATGCGTGGTAGTTTTTCTCTGGGAATGCGTATTCAGGATGGAGGAGGAATGATTTTAGGACTGCGCGCGGGGATAACTGATCGGTTCCAGTTTGGGTTGTCCTATGGATCCTCCAACCTAATTGGTGATGACAGCCTGCGTTGGTATCCGCGTCCTGAGGCTAATCTCAAGTACATGCTCATGGATGAGTCTATAACCATGCCCGGGGTTGCTATTGGCCTTAATACACAGGGCTTTGGAAATTTTCACAAAGGTGATTCACTAAACCGTTATGATATGAAAGCCTATGGGTTTTACATGAGTGCGAGTAAAAACTGGAAAACAGCATTTGGGAACCTTGGTTTACATAGCGGACTGAGCTATAACTTTACAGAAACGAATGATGGAGATGAAGATCCAAACATATTCTTCGGAATGGATATAGAGCTTAATCCAGAGTTTTCTATTCTAATGGAATATAATGCGGCATTGAACGAAAATAATATGACAACAGAAACTCTCGCCATTAGCAGAGGGGGTTATCTAAATGCGGCAATCAGATGGACCTTTGTTGAACACTTACACCTTGAACTTAATCTTAATAATTTATTGTTTGACGAGGATAAGGTAGACTATTTTAAGCGGGAAATAAAAATAATCTATATTGAATATTTTTAGTACTTATGGTTAAAAAAATATCATTTATTTTTTTATTTTCATTATCAATTGTATTCGCGAAGTCAGATCTTGAAAAAGGAATTCAATATTATAAACTGCGGCATAAAGGCTGTATCGAAGATAAGGCTGATCCAGAACCAATAACCAAAGCTGTCACCTTTTTTGAAAAAGCGTTAGCAAATCACGCTGATAAAGATGAAGCCTCTCTATATTTGTTAAAGTCTTATTATTTTAAGGCGAAGTTCACTGAGAATGATAAAAAAAAGAAAAAAGCACTATTAAAAAAAGGGAAAGACCTCGGCCAGAAATTAATTACTGTATTTCCTAAGTCTGCAGAGTATCGTTACTGGTATCTAGTAAATCTTGGAAGCTGGGCAGAGGTATATGGTATCATTGCAGCTGCCAGAGAGGGTGTCGCTGATCAGATGAGATCACACTCAGATAAAATCATAGAGATAGATTCTGAATATGAAAATGGTGCAGGGTATTTCTTGCTTGGAGCGGTACACTACAAGTCGCCATATATTCCCTTTTTATTATCATGGCCAAATAATGCTGACGCAATAAAATGGTTAGAAATGTCTTATAGCACCGGACAGCAAAAGCTTGCGCAAGGCGTATATTTGTCCCAGGCGCTTTACAAAGCCAAAAGGGAAGATGAGGCGATTAAACTTTTAGCCAAAATTGTTGAAGCATCTCCTTCAGAAGACGACTATGCCTCTGACTGGGAGTGGATAAAAAAAGCGAGGGTGCTTTATTCAAAGTATAAATGAATTAAAAATTTACTAGTATAAAAATGTCTAAACTTAAAGAATCTCCAATATCTACTAAGGTAGTGTACAAGGGTAAATTTTTGGATGTGAGGCGAGATGAGGTTCTACTGCCTGATGGGAAAAGTGGAACCAGGGAATGGATCAATCATCCTGGCGCTGCAGTAATAGTCCCCATTTTGCCTGATGGGAAAATTGCCTTAATAAGGCAATTTCGTTATGCCGCAAGATCAGAGTTTGTTGAGCTACCTGCTGGCAAGCTTGATAAAGGAGAAGACCCAGAAACTTGCGCGCTACGTGAACTCGAAGAAGAAATAGGTTACAGGGCAAACAAGATTACATTCTTAGCCCATATTCATCCTGCAATAGGGTTTGCAAATGAACTGATGAGTATTTTCCTGGCAGAAGATTTAGAAAAAACAAAAGACAATCGAGATAAAGATGAATTTCTAGAACTTATTCCAACTAAGCTAGATGTTGCAGTAGATCTTGTTTGGGAAAATAAGATTACAGATGTTAAGTCTATAGTTGGCCTACTTTGGTTACAAAAAATTAAAAATGGTAGTTAATTGTTTTGTTATTTCACGGATCAAAAAAATGCATTTATCTATTAGCATGGTTTACAATTATCAGCGGACAAACAAAAAACAGTAAATCGTATTTCCAGAGTGAAAACTATGTTTTGGGTGGTTTTATGAATGTTAGTGATGGAGCACTAGATTTTGAATGTCTAGCCAATATTCAGTCTGATTATGGTATATATGGTAATATCTGGCTGAGTCAGATTGATTATTATAGTAACACCGATATCCAGTCTAATATTTCTTTAGGTTTTAACAAGAAGTTTGATAAAGGTTTTTCATTAAATCTTGGTGTAGCTCATAACTACTCATTTAGCGAAGATCCTGAACAAATCCCTGAATTATTTATTGGTGCAGATTTAAAATATTTTTCAGTCTGGTCATTTTTAGGGAATAATGGTATCAGTTATGAATCGTGGCTTAATCCTGATCTTGAGATTTTAAATGAATTAAACCTGGATTTTTTGTTATATGGGTTTGCAGACCCAAATGGGTATGATCTTAGTATTAATATTAGTAACCAAATAACTGATTTATTAATAGTTGGTTTTATGTTTGGATATGAGCATTATAGTGAGGATAATAAGATCACCTTTAATAAGAATAATGAAACAAAATCTTTTACTATCACAAATGATTATAGTGGTATCTCTAGTATGGTATACCTTGGGTTTTTGTTTAACCATTAATCTTTTATTAATTCTGACCTATTTCAATACTCTAGAATAATTTTTTTTTATTATGGCCTTATCATCAGAGTATATCAAAAATAAAGCATATGATCTCGGTTTTCATAAAGTAGGGATCACAAACGCTGCACATACAAAAAAAGAGAAAAATAATCTTGAAGACTGGATATCGCAAAAAAAACACGGTGATATGAAGTGGATGGAAAAAAGAAAGTCTGAGCGGGGTGATATTTTTAATTATTTCCCAGAAGCAAAGACAGTTATCTCTTTAGGATATAACTATTATGTAGGCAAAACTCAGTCTCAATTAGACAGTAGCTATAAGGTTAGTAACTACGCTTGGGGAGATGATTATCATGATATAATCAAAACAAAACTCTTTGCCCTTCTTGAACAAATAAAAAAAAAGAGTCCCAATATTAAAGGGTTGGTTTGTGTTGATACGGCTCCTTTAATGGAAAAGGTCTGGGCACAGAGAGCGGGATTAGGATGGCAGGGTAAGCATACCAATTTAATTAGTCAGGATTATGGTAGTTGGCTTTTTCTTGGAGAGTTAGTGCTTAATGTTGATCTGGCGACCGATGCTCCTTTTTCTGAAGATCTGTGTGGTAGTTGTACAGCGTGTATTGATGAATGCCCAACGCAGGCATTAGATGAATATAAAATAGATGCCTCCAAGTGTATAAGCTACCTAACGATTGAACATAGAGGTGAATTTCATAAAGGCCAAGATAACTTAGACGGTTGGATCTATGGCTGCGATATTTGTCAGGAAGTGTGTCCATGGAATATTAAATTTTCTAAGATATCTAAAGACTCTTATTTTGAACCTAGGGAAGAAATTATAGATAATACAGATCAAGATTGGAATAATCTTTCTCAAGATGATTTTAGCAAAGTTTTTAAAAAGTCAGCAGTCAAACGAACAAAATTTTCAGGATTAAAAAGAAATATAGATCATAATAAAACAATGATCAGTAAAAGAAGTGAGGTTAAAAAATGAATAAAATAGGAGTTGTTTTATCAGGTTCTGGACATCAGGATGGATCGGAGATTCATGAAGCTGTTTTTACACTTCTTGCTTTGTCTAAGACAGACGTAGAGGTCATTATAATGGCACCTGACATGGATCAGTTCCACGTGATCAACCATCTTAATGGCAAGGAAGAAACATCCGAATCTAGAAATATATTAGTAGAGTCAGCGCGTATAGCTAGAGGGAATATTGTAGATGTTGCCTCTGTTAGCGGTAGCCAGTTAGATGCGCTCATTTTTCCAGGGGGTACGGGTATGGCGAAAAATATATTTGATTATCATATGGCCGGAATTAACTGTACCGTTATCTCAGACGTTCAAAGATTGGTCGTTGAAATATTAGAAGCAGGCAAGCCTTTGGGCGCGATTTGTATAGCACCAGTTATGGTAGCAAAAATACTTGAATACTTAGGAAGGACTGGTACTGTTACAGGAGGATGTAATATTGAGATCAATAATGATATTAAAGCGATGGGTATAAATACAATAGAGGTTGGAGCTGAGGAGATAGTAATCGACGAAGAAAATAAGATAGTAACAACCCCAGCATATGTTGAGGCAGAATCAATGAGTGAGGCATTTACTGGTATAGAAAAGTTAGTTAATAAAGTATTAGAGATGATCTAATACTAATCAAATGTGATATCTACAGAGCCTAGACCAACAGATATCTCAGCTTTCATTGTCGCCCACCTTTTCTGTTTTTCTTTACTGTTGTATTTACCATTGCCTAAAGAAATGAGACCATTCACATTCACAGAGCTGAGCATGTTATTTTTGATAGTCAGTTCAATATTTGTGTTCGAAGGTAATTTTAGCTCCAATGATCCGACGCTAACATCTATAGTCAAACTAGAGTTCCTATTTGCTGAGCCAGACATATCTATTTCTGCGGATCCTATACCGACATCAAAAATGTATTTAGATGCATTAAAGTTTCCTAGTCCTAGGCTGTTAAAGTCTGCTATTCCCGTAGCTATATGAACCTTTTCACAGTCTACAATATTTGACTTAGTATTAATTAAACTTACATCACTAAGACCACAGTCTATAAATAATTGAGATATTCGTAGTCCAGTAAAATTAAGGTCTATTTTTCCCAGGCCAAAATTTAGATTCATATCGGTTGCGATTTTTGTTGGCATTTGAAAATTAATCTTATAGTTGTCATTGCCATCTTCAATCAGACTGTTTATTAAAGACTTACTATTATCATTACTAATAGCTTTATCAGGCTTTATTGAAAGATCTAGTCTTGAGATATTATTTTTATCTGTCAGACTAATAACTGGTTTTGAAAGGGCCGTATTAAATTCAATCTTTCCGGTAATTATATATCGGTTATTACTTGGTCTCATCGTTAGGTTGCCTATGCTGCAGTCAAAATACACTCTAAGAGCATCGTATTTTTTTACCTTGTACTGATAGTCTAATCTCTTATAAGTCTCAGACTCTCCAATTAGTAAGCCAGTGGCCAATAAAGAATAAATTACTAATCCATTTTTCAGCATAAGATTGTTTTAATTAGTCTTAACAGATATGTGTCCATAATTAGAATATAATTGACATTTAATAGTCCCGCCTTTGATTTTTCCTTCTGCCATTACTTTAGATGGGTATATTCTTTCATCTAATGGAACCTCAGAGGTAATTGCATCTTTTGAAATTAGATTATCAGAATGTGCTTTGATTGAATATGGTAAGTCTGATGGTATTCGTAGTGAAACTGATCCCCGATTTGTTCTTAGGTCAATGTTGTGGTCTTTAAGAAGTGAATTATATTTTTTAATTATTTTTAAATCACCAAGCTCAGAATTGGCAATTATGCTGCCAAAAAGATTATTACCATTTATACTACCAAAGTTTGATTTGCAGGTAGTGTTCCCTATGATATTATTCATATTAATCTGACCTTTACCCGTAAATATCTCTACATTTCCTTTTACCTCATCGATAATAATGTCTCCGATATCTATATTCGCTATGAGATCTGCATTGCTGTTTTTAACTGTTAGATTGCCGACATTTATATTAAAGAAACACAGGCTGCCATCAAAAAAAGAAAGATCTGAATCACCTAGTGTGGTTGATGATCTTATTTGACCCCTTATATTTGATAGTTTTATATTACCGTTTTCGCTGTTAGTGGATATCTCACCCTCGCATTGTATTAGATCAGTGTTGCCACTAATCATATTTAAGCTTATGGTTCCTTTTGTGTTTCTTATAGATAGATTTCCACCTTTTGTATCAAACACAATATTCCCAGTTAAGTTTTGTAATTCTGCATCAACGTTTTCTGTTTTGAGATTTATTGATCCTCTCAATTTGTTAATTTGGACATCACCTTTTTTTATATATCCTTGTAGATTAGTATTAATAGGAATGTGAAGGTTAATGGTGGTTATGATTTTGTGATTATACCTTTCTGATGATTTTTTAATGGTGATATTCTTTTTATTTTTGTCATGGTAGACGTTAATCTGACTATTTTTTAGTATTGCTATGGCATTCTTGTTACTAACAGCATGTACCCTGTTATCTATGATCAGGTGTGAGCCAGATCCTGCATGTCCGGTTATGGTAATTAACCCACTTAGGTTTGCAAGGGAGAAAGTGTAGGCACCGTTATCAAGAACCTCATCAAAACTGTATTCTACAGCTGATTTATAGAGGTCTTTTTCTTCAGGCTGAACAAAAATTTCTTGGGGTAATGAAGAAGATATAAATAATGAAAGAATAAATATAGTCTTCATTGATTACCGAAACTATTGCATAATAATATTGAGTGAATGTGAGCTTCTATAATTTCGTTTCACTAACCGTATTTTTTACTGCATTCAATGTGTTTTTCAGTGCACTCTTTTCTTCGTCCGTAAGGCTAAATTCAATTATCTTTTCAATGCCCCCAGAGCCAATTACTGTTGGGACACCTATAAAAAACCCATCAACTCCAAATTCACCTTCACACAATGCAGCGCAAGGAATAACTCGTTTTTTATCTTTAAGATAGGACTCGGCCATTTCCATAGCGCACTGCGCAGGAGCATAAAAGGCAGACCCATTTCCAAAAAGTTTAACTATTTCGCCACCAGCAAATCTAGTACGGTCTTCTATTTCTTTTAATCTTTCAGGCGCGATCAGGTCTGTAACCGGGACGCCACCTATAGTCGCAAGGCGTGTTATCGGTACCATACTATCTCCATGTCCGCCTAAGACCATGCAGGTGACATCTTGTGCAGAGTAACCAGTCTCCATTGCGATAAAAGCTCTAAATCTTCCTGAATCTAGGGCGCCAGCCATTCCCACAACCTTATTTTTTTTAAACCTTGAAACCTTATGAAATGCGTATACCATTGCATCGAGAGGATTGGAGATAACGATCACAAATGCAGCAGGGGCATATTTTTTAACATTATTGGCAACATCTGTCATGATTCCAAGGTTTATAGATAGCAAATCCTCACGGTCCATTCCAGGCTTTCTTGGTATCCCAGCTGTAATTATAATCACATCAGAATCTTTTATGTCATTATAGTCTGATGTCCCAACTATATTTGCATCATATCCATCATGGGGGCGTAGTTGCATAATGTCTAATGCCTTACCCTTAACCATTCCCTCAGACTGTGGAATATCAAAAATAACAATATCTCCTAACTCTTTCTGCGTAGCAATCAGTGCTAGGTTTCCTCCTATTTGACCACCGCCAATAAGTGTAATTTTTTTTCTTCCCATTATTCGTTATCTCCGTTAATTAAATAGTATTAACGATAGAAGATATGCATATTAGTGTATAACAAAAAACCCCACAATTGTGGGGTTTTAAATAATTTTTTTTGTCTGGGTCTTTAGTTTTTTTAGACTATGTTAACAATCTTACGATCTCTACCTTTACGCCTGAATTCTACAATTCCATCTTTTATCGCGAACAAGGAATCATCGTTTGCTCTCTTTACGTTGGTACCAGGATGGATTTTCGTGCCTCTTTGTTTAAGAATAATTGTACCAGCTAGTATAGACTGACCATTCCCGACTTTTAATCCTAAGTATTTTGCGTTTGAGTCTCTACCGTTTCTTGAACTACCCTGTCCTTTTTTGTGTGCCATAAGATCTATTTCTCTTCTTTTTCTTTAGACTTTGGTGTGCTCTTACTTTTTGACACTTGAATATTTTGTATCTCAATATTTGTATACCACTGTCTGTGTCCGTTTTTTCTTTGGTATCCTTTTCGTCTTTTTTTCTTATAAACTAAAATTTTTCTTTCTCTGCCATGATCAATAACAGTTGCTGTTACCTTAGCCCCAGAAAGTTTTGGATTACCAAATTTAGCTGTTTTTCCATCATGCACCATTAATACGTCATCTAGAATAAGTTTTTTACCCTCATCAAGTGATTGTTTTGGCACACACAATTTTCCGCCCTTTTCGGCCTTAAATTGTTTCCCTGATATGGTTACTATTGCGTACATATTGTTCTAAAAAAAGTTGGCGAACTTACCTTATTGAGTTCTCTTTATCAAGAGACATCTCACTAGTGATGTCTTTCCCCGTCTTTGTTCTTATAAATCTAAACTCATCTAGAGCAATATCTTTATTGGTCTCGATCTTAATATGCACAAAGTTTTTCCACATAAGTCCTCTTAAAATATTTCTTTTATCATTTGTAATATAATCTGCATTTTCTTCATGCAGTTGTAGTCCTATACGGAGATCGCGGTGCTTGCTCTTATACCTTCTTAGCCAGTGTTCTATTCTAGTTAAAAGAGTCTCCTTTGAAATGATTCTCCCAGAGCCGGTGCAAGTGGGACACTCCTCACTCATTGAATCTAATAGACTTACTCTGATTCTTTGTCTGGTCATTTCTAGAAGTCCAAACTCAGTAATCGGAGATACGGCTACTTTTGCTCTATCTTTTCTTAATTCCTTGCGAATTTCATGATATATTTTTTTTCTATTTTCTTCCTTACGCATGTCTATAAAGTCTATCACTATAAGACCTGATAGATCCCTAAGTCTGAGTTGCCTTGCAACTTCCCTCGCCGCCTCTAGATTTATTTTCAATGAATTGTCTTCATGTAATTTCTTCCCAACATACTTTCCACTGTTTACATCAACAACAACCATCGCCTCTGTTTTTTCAATAATTAAGTATGCACCACTCTTAAGCCACGCTTTTGGTCTCATAAGTTTTTCAATTTCAGAGTCTATATTGAAACTTTCAAATAGCGGCAGTTTCAATTTATAGAGTTCTAAACGGTCTGCTAGACTTGGAGAAACCTCCTCTAGATATTTTTTCGTTTTTTTGAATAAGCGTTTTGAGTCAATAATTATTTTCTCAACATCAGGCGTTAGTAAATCTCGTACAACGCTTGAGGCTGTTTCTAGATCTTCATATACTAGGGCAGGTGCATCTTCATTTTCTGCAACTTTACTAACCTTATTCCAACTGTTTAATAAAGAATTAAAATCATTAACTATATGCTCCTCACTTTTACCTTCTGCGACAGTTCTGATGATTATTCCAGTATCTTTTTGTCTAAGGCCTTTTGCAATTTTTTTCAGTCTTCTTCTTTCAAACTTATCCCATATTTTTTTAGAGATACCTATATAGTTTTCATATGGGACAAGGACTAACAGCCTTCCTGGTATGGCTACTTCAGTAGTAACCCTTGGACCTTTTCCAGCGAAAGGTTCTTTTATAACTTGAACAAATATTTCTTGATTTGTTTGAAGGTCGACCTCAATGTTGTCTGGTTTCCCTCTTCGTTTTTGATTGTTCTCGGAGTCATCCTCTATGATATAATCTGGGTTTGCTATTTCAGAAAAAGGTAAAAATGCATTTAACTCGTAGCCTATGTCCACAAAAGCGGCTTGCATTCCAGGGAGCACATTTTCTACTTTTCCTTTATAGATATTGCCCACCATCCTTTGTTTGTCTTGGCGTTCAATATATACCTCTACAATTTGCCCATCCTCTTGGATAGCAATTCTAGTTTCTCCCATACTCTCGTTTATGAAGATTCCTTTTTTCATCGTTTATCTACCTATATTTTTGTATAGCAAGTTCAAGAAGGTATATTTCGCTAATTGACATTAACTAATATCACTTTAAAAGTTGCTGTTTATGTGAGGGAGAGTAGAAAGGGTAAGAAATTTTGTCCCATCAGGGATGATAAAAATATTGTCCTTGTCGTCAGAAAAAAATTGAAATTTATTTTCCTTCTAAACTCCCGACTATAGCCAAAAATACTAGTAGTTCTTCATTAATACTAGTAGTTCTTCATTCTATTCAAGAAATAAAAAAAATAATTATTACTACTATATTTTATGCTGTGTTTTTATGTAATTATTAATGGATCATATTGGATACAAAAATTAATGGATAAACAAATTATCTGCATTGGCGGTGGTGGTTTTGGAAGAAATCCGCAACAAAGAATAATTGAAAATTATATAATAAACCAATCAACCATAACCAATCCAAACATACTATTTATACCAACAGCTAGTGCTGAAGATAAATCATATATTGTAAATTTTTATTCATGTTTTAGCAGGCTTAATTGCAAGCCCTACCATATTAATTTTTTTGAAAGAACACCTAGGATCGAAGGTATAATGAACAAAGCAGATATTATTTTTGTTGGAGGTGGAAACACTAAAAGTATGCTAGCGGTTTGGAAAGAGTGGAAGCTAGACAAATTATTAATGAAAGCATACAACCGTGGTGTTGTCTTATCCGGAGTGAGTGCTGGGGCTATATGTTGGTTTGAAACTGGAGTCACAGATTCCTGGGCGAGCAATCTTAATGTAATAGATTGTTTGGGCATGCTAAAGGGTAGCTGTTGCCCACATTATAATTCTGAAAAAAACAGGCGCCCAAGCGTACATAAATATATTACAGAAAAAAGATTATCCTCTGTTTACGCTATTGAAGATGGAGCAGCTGTTCATTTTAAGAATGATGTAGCCTATAAAAATATTTCATTTATTGAAGATGCAAAAGTTTTTAAAGTGAAAGGATATCAAGATATGGTTAAAGAAAATGTCCAGAAAATGTATTCGTTATTATAGTTAGCTTATGTGTACTTGTTTATTAAAAAAATATAACAATGGACAGTGATCTTAAACTTGCAATAAACGCCTCCTTCAAAGCGGGTGAAATCATAATGAAGTATTACCGCAATGATTATGAAATTAAGGAAAAGGGATATCATAATCCTGTTACGACTGCTGATAATGAAGCTGATTCCTATTTGAAGTCAACACTAACCAGCGCCAGGCCTCAATATGGTTGGCTGTCAGAAGAAACGGTAGACTCCATGACAAGGCTAGATAAAGAAAAGGTATGGATAGTCGATCCCTTAGATGGTACAAAAGAATTTATTGAGGGCGTCCCACAATTTGTTGTAAGTGTTGCACTTGTAGAAAGTGGCATTCCGATTATCGGTGTTCTTCATAATCCAGTAACAAAAGAGACATTCCATGCGGCTAAAGGTAAGGGCACATATTTAAATGATACTCCGTATAGTTGCAGTATTAAGGATTCTACAACAGATATGGTAATATTAAATAGCAGGTCAGAGACTCGTAGAGGTTTGTGGAAACCATATAAAAATTATTTTAAAGAATTAAGGCCCATAGGAAGTGTCGCCTATAAAATGGGATTAACCGCAACCGGAAAAGCGGATATATTTGCGACTCTCAGGCCAAAAAATGAGTGGGATGTATGCGCAGGTACATGTTTGATAAATGAGGCGGGGGGGAGAGTGATTAATCTTAGTGGTAAAGAATTAACCTTTAACAATCAAAATACTTTAATTGAACCAGGGCTTATTGCCGGGTATAATTTATCAGTAGAAAAAACATTTAAAATATTTAATGGAACATAATTTATGAGTGAAAAGAAAACAGGATACACTGTAAAATGTTTGGATAAGGGGTACATAGAATTAGTTGATACTCTAGGAGATGATCTCACGCCTGTAAATGCTGCGCGTGTATCTTTTGGAGGGCGGTCAGATGATTTTACAGATAAGGATAGAAGATTATCAAAATTCTTAATTAAGCATAAACATTTTTCACCTTTTAGGCATCAGCATGTTATGATGATAATTAAAGCGCCTGAGTTTGTAATGAGGCAGTGGTATAAGCATGTAGTTGGGATAGAAACGACTTCTGATCATCCCACAAAAGATCATGCGTGGAATGAAATTAGTGGTCGCTATGTTGCATATTCAGACTTTTATATGCCAAAAGAATTTCGTGCACAGTCTGACGATAATAAACAAGCAAGCGAGGGCCTAGTGAATGATCAAGCTGGTGCTGAAAAACTTTGGAAACAATCCCAGGAGAACTCCATCAAAGCATATAAAAAAATGATTGAGATGGGAATGGCAAAAGAGCAAGCAAGGAGCATCCTTCCGTTGACAGTATATACAGAAGTTTGGTGGACAGCATCTTTTCAGTCTATCATGAATTTTATTGAATTGCGAGATGAGGCTACGGCGCAGGTAGAGATACAGGAATATGCGAGAGCATTAAAAAAGATAATGTTGGATGTTTTTCCAGAAACAACAAAGCTGTGGCAGGAAGTATACTGGGATGAAACAGATTAACCAATTGTCAATATTTTAAAGAACTTATTCTATTAGCTAGATGCTCTGGAAAATTACACAGAATGTTTTAACTACTATTGGCATACTATACACAGGAATTCATTGGGGTTTAGCATGCGTCCCTGGTGCGTTATTAGTATTATATGTGTTTGAAATAACCAGTAGTTCTATTCTGTTATATCGTGCCGGATTAATCGGTATCAGTTTTGGACTTGGTTACGTTATGTGGATGCTGGCCACAATACTTTTAACCTCTGTTTTAGGGTTTATTTTTAAGCCATCTATGGCTCCCGCTCGTGTTGCATTTCTTTCAATGACCTCGATCCGGTGGGGTTTTTTATCTTGTTTAGATCGCCTAGCTAAGCCATGTGTTCATCACATTGTCCCTTCTTGGATAACAGATTTTTATTATAGAGCAATGGGCTGTAAGATTGGTAAAGGAACATTTGTAATTAGTGATAGAATAAATGATCCTTATATGGTAACGATAGGTAGTGATTCAATAATAGGGTCAAAAGCGATCATTACTGCTCATTTAGCAGAAAAAGATAATTTAGTACTCTCACCAGTCATCATTGGGGATAACTGTCTTATTGGGCTCGGTGCTCAGATTAATCCTGGGTGTGTTATTGGTGATGGTGCTGTGATCGCATCTAGAGCTATTGTGCCTAAATACACAAATGTACCTGCGGGTGAGACCTGGGCCGGGATACCTGCCAAACAAATAAAAAAGAAAAAATAATTTTAATAGTTAACGTTTTGTTTCTTTTCAGAAAAAAATATTGGGTAGTATGAATTTATTTAACCGTGCTGAAATAATAGATCAGAATTTTTCAAAGCATTTAAAAAATGGTATGCTGCCGGATAGTCCGATTAATTTAGCTTTGTCTGATGTTTATTTTGACTCCAATGATTTAACGTCTATTTTTGAAAGTCAGGTTCATAGCAGGCACATGGATCTCAAGGCGAGAGAGCTGAAAGAAAAAGGACAATGTTTTTATACTATCGGCAGTTCTGGGCATGAGTCTAATGCGGTATTTGGAAAAGTCTTTCCCTATACAGATATTGCATTTCTTCATTACAGGAGTGGTGCTTTTTTTATTGAGAGGTCTCGTCAATTATCTGGGAGCACTCCATTATATGATATGGCTCTATCTTTTATGGCTTCTGCTGAAGATCCAATTAGTGGCGGTCGACATAAAGTTATTGGTAGTAAAATACTAAATATCCCTCCACAGACAAGTACAATAGCTAGTCATATTCCAAAAGCTGTGGGGACTGCGTTTTCTATAGACAGGGCCCGTGATCTAGATATAAAAGAAAGAGAATTAGATAAAAATAGTATTGTGATTTGTAGCTTCGGTGATGCAAGCGTAAATCATGCTAGTGCATTAAGTGGCTTTAATACAGCTAGGTGGGTAAAAAGTATTGGTGGCAGTGTTCCTATTATTTTTATTTGTGAAGATAATGGATATGGAATATCTGTACCAACCCCAGAAAGTTGGGTCAAAAATACATTCTCAGGTCAAGAGAGTATGAAATATATTGATTGTGATGGGTTGAATCTTTTAGATACAATTAATAAGGCTCAAGAAGCACATGAGTTTTGCCGCTCAAAACGATCCCCTGTATTTCTCCATATGAAAACTGTGAGGTTAATGGGGCACGCAGGATCAGATATAGAGAGCAGCTATCTTAGTATGAGCCAAATAGAGGATGCTGAGAAAAATGACCCGCTATTGCATTCCTCTAGAATTTTGATTGAAAACCAATGCCTAAGTACTGATGATATCTTAGACTTATATGAACAAGCAAGAAATAGAATACATCATATTTTTGAAAAAGCTACCACATGTCCAAGATTATCTGATGCACAAAAGGTTATGGATACAATAACTCCAGTTGATACTAAAAAAAATATACCTGACTATGCGGATGAAAAAACAAGAGAAACTGTCTTTGGGAAAGAGTATAAAAGGTTAGACCAGCCAAATCACATGGCAAAATTAATTAACTATGCACTCAAAGATATTATGTTGCAATATAATAACACTTTAGTCTTTGGCGAAGATGTTGCAAAAAAAGGAGGCGTGTATCATATCACGGCGGATTTATTTAAGCAATTCACAATCCGAAGAGTATTTAATAGTCCTCTTGATGAAACTTCTATCATTGGATTTGCAGCAGGCTTAGCTCATAATGGATTTTTGCCAATTTCAGAAATTCAATTCCTAGCATATTTTCATAATGCTGAGGATCAACTTCGAGGAGAGGCTGCTACTTTATCTTTTTTCAGCCAGGGGAAGTATACAAATCCAATGGTAATTCGTATTGCTGGACTAGCCTATCAGAAGGGATTTGGTGGACATTTTCATAATGATAATTCCTTAACGATATTTAGAGATATACCAGGTATAATTCTTGCATGTCCCTCTAATGGATCTGATGCTGTTAAAATGTTAAGGACAGCTGTCAGAGAGGCATATAGAAAAGGAAGGATCATTGTTTTTATCGAGCCAATTGCTCTTTATATGAAAAAAGATATGCATAAGGATAAAGATAATCAATGGTGTTTTAA
>TARA_B110000196_G_scaffold31072_1_pt1 | contig 16456 bp, 14 predicted proteins | sample TARA_B110000196 | Tara Oceans TARA_B110000196 (sample SAMEA4397072) | marine metagenome | biome: Polar Biome; feature: [MES] marine water layer (ENVO:01000295) within the mesopelagic zone...; material: water (ENVO:00002006), including particulate matter (ENVO:01000060) such as...... | reverse complement strand
AAAACGGCTGCAAATATATTACTATTTCTCAATCAAAAAAATGTTTTTTCATAAGTTTTAACTATGAAGGGGATACCTCTCAAAATTAGCATTTTTATCGAACAATAGCCGGTAAGTTTTTAGCTTTTGATAGTCGGTGGCACCAAGTCCTTCTATCAGTTTTAGCATCTTAGGATTAAAATCGCCCACCCATGTCATTATAATATTTTCATACTTCTTACTTTTTAGAAATTGATTGGAAATTTGTTGTATTAGTGCCCCTTCCACCCCTTTTTTCTGAAAATCAGGAGTAACTCCAAAAACAACTCCATGCACATTTTTTGGTGGACAAAATTTTAACAAAAGCCAAAATTTAATTTTTCCAAAAAAGTTAAAATTTCCATTGATGTATTTAAAAATCTCGTTCAGTTCGGGCAAAAAAATAGAGAAGGCAATTGGATCCTCTTTATAATAAGCAAACCAAATTATTTTTTCATCCATTATAGGGCTCATCTTATTAATGATACTTACCGCTTGTTTTTGCTTCATTTTCCTAAAATTACGAAAGGAATTACCCCAAGCTTTATTGTAAACTATGCGGAAATCCTCTGCATATTTAAGTTTATTTTTTTTTCTGATGTGCTCAAAAGTATACTCTTTATCTTCTGCTATTCTCTCCGCCCTTATCTTGTATTTTTCTTGCAAAGGAGCAGTTACTGCCCGCATAGAAACATGCTGATTGTAGTAAGTTTTGAAACCATAATCCTCAAAGAAACTTTGATAATAAGCAGGGTTGTAATTATTGGCATAAACGCTAGGATTATCAAATCCTTCTACTAGTAACCCCCAAAATTTATCCTTTTCACCAAAATTAATAGGACCATCCATTGCCTGACAATCTCTTTCTTTAAGCCAATTTTTGCAAGCATCAAACAATAAGAAAGCTGCTTTTTTATCCTCAGTACATTCAAAGAAACCCATGCCACCAACCGCTATTTTGCCACTTTTCATTTTCCTATTTACAAATGCTACAACTCTACCAATTACTACTGCATTATCATCTAGTAAAATCCATCTTATGACTTCTCCATGTCTTAGCTGTTTATTTTTACTTTTATTAAAAATTGGTTCAATATCTTGCAGCAGGTGAGGCACCCAAACATTAGTGTTTTTATATATCCTAAAAGGAAGTTGATGAAAATTTTTTATTGTCCTTTTATTATTTACTTCAAATAATTGCATTTTAATTCATTAATTTGTAGAGTAAAAATAATATTAATTTATGAAAAACAAAGTTATTATCATTACAGGTGCCTCATCAGGTATTGGAGAAGCATTAGCTATTTCCTTGGCAAAAAATGAGAATAAATTGGTGCTTGCTGGCAGAAATATGGAAAAACTTTATGCCGTTTCTGAAAAAATAAAAGCTAAAAATATAAATACAATTAGCATTGCAACTAATGTATGTAAAGCAGAAGACTGCCAAAGGTTAATTGAAAAAACCATTGCAGAATTTGGGAGAATTGATGTGCTTATAAATAATGCTGGAATATCCATGCGGGCATTATTTAATGAATCCAACCTAGATGTAATAAAAAAAGTAATGGATACGAACTTTTGGGGAACAGTTTACTGTACAAAATATGCACTCCCTTATTTACTAAAAGTAAGGGGTTCTCTAGTTGGTATCTCCTCTATTGCTGGACATATTGGACTTCCAGAAAGAACTGCTTATTCAGCTTCAAAATTTGCCATGAATGGATTTTTGGAATCGATAAGAAGTGAAAATCTGCAAAACAATTTGCATGTACTTATCGCTTGTCCTGGTTTTACGGCATCTAATATCAGAAAATCAGCACTTACAAAAGATGGGACTCCACAAACAAGAAGCCCTAGAAATGAGAAAAAAATGATGACTGCTGAAAAGGTTGCAAAAGAAATTATTTGTGCAATAGATTGTAAAAAAGATACTTTGACTTTAAGCGCAAATGGCAAACTTATTGTCTGGATCAATCGGTTTTTTCCAAAAATTGCAAAACGACTAGTTTTTAATCATTTCTACAAAGAGAAAAAAATCAACTGATGCGGATTTTCTTAATTGGATTTATGGGCTGTGGAAAATCAACAATCGGCAAAAAATTAGGAAAAACTTTAAGCTGTAAGTTCATTGATTTGGATAAATATATTGAGAGGAAAACAGGGGAAAGTATCCAGCAAATTTTCAAAGAAAAAGAAGAAAAGTATTTCAGGGTTTTGGAAACAGAAAGTTTGATGGAGATATGTAAAAGTGATAATCTTGTAATTGCAACTGGCGGAGGAACACCTTGCTTTTTTGATAATATGCAAAGAATACTGGATAAAGGAATTTGTATTTACCTGAAAATGGATATAGAGGATTTGGTAAAAAGATTAAGTAAAGAAAAAAGTAAAAGACCCTTAATTGAAAATCTTACTGAAAAATACTTAGTAAATTTTATACGAAAAAAACTTGTGAAAAGAGAAGTGTTCTACAACAAGGCAAATCATATTATACAAGCAAAAAATATTAGTGAAAAGGATATTATAAAACTAATTTCTTAGGAAAGATACACCCCTGCATTTTTTTCTAACTCTACAGAAATATGTTCTTTTAAAGTTGTAGACAAGGATAAGCCAACAAAATCCGCTTTTATGGGGAAACGATTGTGGTTTCTATCAACAAGCACTATGGTGGATAATCTTTTTAAGGGAACCGACAAAAAATATTTTGCACCATACATTAGTGTTTTTCCAGAATTGAGCACATCATCAACCAAAATAATTACTTTGTTTTTGTATTCCTTTTCTTGAATATCAACTTCTATATCTTTATAGAAAGGATGATCTTTATCCACTTTTATGGTAGCTAGTTTTACTTTTATATTGGAAATTTCCATTAATTTATCTGCTAGCTTCTTTGCTAAAAGTACGCCCCTATCTGCAATTCCAGCAATAATAATTTCTTTCTCTTTATAATTTTGCTCATAAATTTGCCAAGCCAAACGATCTAGTTTTTGCTGAACTTGTTTTTTGTCTAATACTAGTGTTTTGCTCATGAGTTATTAGTAACTTACATCTGTAAAGGAACCTTGGGTTACGACCACTTTTGTAAAAATAGTTGGGTCGGTATTTAAAGCCTCAAAACTAAAAGTTCCAGACACTTTGTTTGCAGTAATTTTTGAGAAACGGGAAGTTCCTGTAAAATTGGGAGAACTAGTTGAAAAAACATCTGTATTTCTTGACACTACACCTGAACCAGAAGATCCAAGGGAGAGTGTTGTATTTTCGGTTACAGAATCAAAATTATAAATAGTAATATATACATTATTCATTACCATTCCATCTTTCAAGTTAGAAACACCACTAATCTCTAATGCACCATTTAATGCAGGATTTGTTGTAATAATTTCTCCTATTGGAGATGAATCAGAAAGTTGTACGCCATCAATCATGCAGCTAAAAGAGGAAGAAGGCAAAAAAGAATCTTCCTCTTCTGCACAAGAAGAAAATAAAAGTCCAAAAGATAAAAACAGATAAAATAATTTCTTCATATTTAATTTTTCAATATTAATTATTTAAAAAGCAATGATACAAAATTCCACTATTTCTGCAATAGTAAATTCCCTTTAAAACTATGAGGAACATACATTTCGTCCAACACACTTATAATGTAGGAATAATACCCATTTGCAGAAACTTTTCCCTCATTAATCGTACCATCCCAATTTTCATACTCCAAATATATTAATACTTATTTGTGCTAAAGCAATAGAAAGTGTTTTTTATAATCACTTATTATTATATATATTTTTAGATTTGCGAAAAAAATACAAATGAAAAAATCAATTTACTTCTTATCTACAATTGCAATATTCTTGCTGCTAACACCAAATGTATTTAGCAAACTCAATGGCTCTCCAGGAGCAAAAACGGGCTCACCACTTGATAACAATAATTGCACCGCATGCCATAGTGGCACGGCAAATACTGGATCAGGAACACTTTCAGTTGCTACTAACATAGATCCAGTACAAGGGTATATTGCTGGACAAACCTATTCTATTACTGTGCAAATCATTCAATCTTCAACTAATAGGTTTGGCTTTGAAATAACCTGTGAGGAGGGTAATTTTGGAAGTGCAAAAACAGGAAGTTTTGGTATTACAGATAATACAAATACCAAGTTCGTAAACAATAATGATGCGGTTACTCATAAACAAGCAGGCACTACTTCTAACGCTTGGACTATGAACTGGACTGCTCCACAATCTGGTGTTTCTGGTGGTGTTGTTTTTTATGTAAGTGCAATAGCAGCTAACAACAATGGAAATAATAATGGGGATGAAGTTTATACTACTTCTAGACCTTTTCCAGAGGCACCTTCTTCTATTTCTGAAACACATAAAAATATTACTGCTTTTGTAAGTCCTATATCTAATAACCTGATGATTAATTCTACTGAAATTACTTCTGTAAAAACGCTTTCTATTTTTGATATTTCAGGAAGATTGATATTAAGTAAGGAAGATATTTCATTACCAACAATCTTAGATGTTAATGCTTTAGATGCTGGAATTTATATGTTAAATATAAATACAAGGAATAGAGAGCTAATTACAAAAAAAGTGCTTATTCCTTAGTTTCCGATAATTTCAAATTCTGTTCTTCTGTTGTTTTGCCGACCTTCTAGGGTTTCGTTACTGGCGATTGGAGCAGTTGAGCCATAGCCTTTTGCAGTTAGCTTTTCCTTATCGATTCCTTTACTGATAAGATATTCTACTACCGCCTCTGCCCTTTTTTGAGATAATCTGTTATTAAGCACCTCTGAGCCAGTATTGTCGGTATGTCCTGAAAGTTCTACCACCAAATTTGGTAATTCTTTCATTAAAGAGACTAATCGGTCTAACTCTGAATAGGAATCTTTTTTTACAATAGATTTCCCAATGTCAAAAAATACATTTCTTAGTGCGATTTTACTTCCAATATCAATATACATCAACTCAATATCTTTATTTACCAAATTGTACGCCTCCCCTTTTGGAATATCAAAATTCTCAGAATGAAACAAATAGCCCTCCGCACTAACGGCTATACCATAATTTTTTCCAGATGGCAAGGAAATTAAAAATTTACCAGAAGAAGAATTAGAGTTTAGTTGAATGTATTCCTTTCTAGTGGAATTATCCGTTATTGTAATATTTGCTGCAACCGATTGCTTAGTAATTATATCCAAAACCTTTCCTTTAAAAACGGTTAGGTTTCTTTCTTCTATCATAATTGGCTGGGCAATCGATTTGTCTTTTACAGGATTTGCAATACTTGCTATAAGTTGTTCTTCAGAATCTAATGATTGTGGTTTTTCACTTCCCCAATAGGTAACTTTATAAATATCCAAACCACCTTTACCACCTTTTCGGTTTGATGCAATATAAGCCACCTTACCACTTGCGGTGGAGGAATAAAACAAATCATCATATGGGGTGTTGATAGGGCTTCCTAAATTTTCAGCAGGTCCCCAATGCCCTAACTCATCTATATAAGAAACAAATATATCATAGCCACCCATGGAGTTATGTCCTTGTGAAGAGAAATACATAGTTTTTCCATCAGGATGCAAATAAACAGAACCTTCCTGATATTTTGTATTCACTTCATGTCCTGCACTTTGTCCTTTCCCCCAAATATTTCTTTCCCTATTCATAATCCCTGAGAACATAATATCCCAATTTTTACTATACCCTCCATCCGTTAAATAATATACCTTAATATCTTGAGGGTCGTAGGAGGCTAACGTTTCATTATCAGTAGTATTTACAGAATTTCCTGATATCCCCATTTTTCTTTCAGCTTTCACCCATTTTGTTCCATTTAATTTGGATTCAAATACATCTGCATTTTCATTTTCTATTTTATAAATAAGCAACCTTTGTCCATCATAAGAAAGTCCACCAGAAACATCATCTTCATTTGTATTTAAAGTTGTAATTGGGGAAATAGCAGTCCATTTTCTTTTAGTAAGAGTAGAAAAATAAATCTCATTATCGTATCTTCCAAATTCATCCGCCAAATGTTCATTTGCTCTATCAGAAGTAAAAATTAAAAATTCTCCATCTGCACTAAGGCATGGACTCCAATCATCATTCTCAGAGTTGAGTACAATATTATCAATCCACACTTTTTGCGGTTTATCTGATAAATCTATCGCACTTTCGCATTCCTTAATGTATTTTTTATAAAAATCAGAAAAAGGTTCAAATAGTTTTTCGGATTGTCTTTTTTTGAAAATCTTAAACTGACTAATAGCATCATTATATTTCCCTTCCAATTGCAAGGCCATGGCATAATAAAAGTGAATATTAGGTGAGGCATCTTGCTTGTTTGCATCCATTCCCATCGCTTTCTCTAAAAATGGGTAGGTCAAATATTTCTGATTAGTATACAGGTAAGCATTACCAATTTTTAGATTAAGATCTATATTTCTTGGATTAAACTCATTGGCTTGTAAATAATAAAAAAGTGCTTTTTCAAAATAGTCAATAGCATCATTTCTTGCAAAAATCGCCTCATTTGCTTTTTCTAAAAAATTATCTCCTATTTTTATGTTTTTGACAGCTTGCTTTAGTCCGTCTTTTTTCGATTTGAAATTAGAGGATTTAAAATCAATATTTTGTGCAAATAACTGATTCACTGAAAACAAAATCAGCAATAGAATTTTTATGCTTTTACCTCTAGTAACAATCATTCATCAAATATTTTTTGGCCAATTCAATTCCCAAATCAAAGGCCTTTTGCCAATCGGCACAAGCCCCATCTTCATTTCTTTCCATTTGCCTTGATATTGCTCTGTTCAAATATGCTTTTCCATAGTTTTCGTCAACTAATATTGCCTTGTCAAAATCCGCAATAGCAGAAATATAATTTTTGTTTTTATGGTGGAGAATTCCTCTGTTGTTGTAAGCAAGTGCATAATCAGAATTTATCGTAATTGCTTTATCAAAATCAGAAGCAGCAGAAGTATAATCTTTAAGCTCAAAATACAATCTACCCCTGTTGTTGTAAGCTATTTCATAATCTATATTTTTTGTAATGGCAATGGTATAATTGTTCATTGCTTTTTCTCCGTCATCAGTAAGCCGATAAATCCCTGCCAAATTATTGTACAAAAAAGCCATGTTTTCATCTAGTAAAATAGCACTTTTATAATCTGAAATTGATTTTTCGTATTGCTGCAAATTTCGATAACAACTTGCCCTGTCGTTATAAGCATTTGCTGTCGGCTTTATATCAATGGATTTAGAATACAACTTTATTGCTTCTTCTATATTATTTTGTAGAAATAGAATTACTCCCTGTTCGTAATATGCTTTGTAATTTTTGTCATCTATCTCAATAATCCATTTATAGTCTGTTAGAGCCAAATTAGTTTTATGCTGATTTCGGTAAATTTCTGCTCTCTTAAAAAGGGAGAGAATATGTCTGCTATCTAGGGAAAAAGTGAGAGAAAAATCAGCAATTGCATTATCATAATCTGAAATTTGAGAATAACAAACTCCCCTGTTGAAATAAGCCGCAATAAAAGAGGAATCCATACCAATTGCCTTGGAAAAACTATAAATCGCTTCTGTAAAATTATTGAGCTCAAAAGATTCAATTCCTTTATTGTAGGCATCTCGTGATAGTTTAAGGCTTTTTTGTTGCAAATTAAAATTTGCAATTGAATCCTGAAAATTTGTTTCTTGACTATTTAACATACTATCAATTAGTAAAGAATCAGTGTCTTGAGAAATGCTAAAATTTGCAAAACCCAAACAAAAAATAAAGAAAAAAATATGTTTTTTCATCAATATAAATAGAGGCGTAAAAATAGTTTTTTACTAATTTTAAGACGATAGAAAATGTTTTTTTTTTCAACAATTTTCAAATATTTTTTTTATATTTTTTCAAATTTAAAAAATAAAATATAGAAATAGCAATTAAAAATATATACTATTCTATATCTTTATGTATAATTTATATATTACTGATTAATAGCTATTTATATTTATACTATGACAAGTTGTCATATAGCGTTTTAAGTAAAAAATAAGTAAAATCAAATACTAAAGAATAAGAAAATTGGATTTTGTAGTTTTGCAAAATGAGAATTGACATACTAAGTATTTTACCAGATTTTTTTAATATTGCGTTTGAGCAATCCATTTTAAAAAGAGCACAAAAAAAGGGGATTGTAGAAATCTATATTCACGACATACGAAAATACTCCACCAACAAGCAAAAAAGTGTGGATGATTATCAATATGGCGGAGGAGCTGGTATGGTGATATGCATACAACCAATTCATGATTTGATAAGCAAACTAAAAAGCGAAAGGAATTATGATGAAATTATTTATCTCACCCCTGACGGAGAGCAGCTCAATCAAGGAATTTGCAATAAACTCTCTACATTAAAAAATATCATTTTGCTTTGCGGACATTATAAAGGAATTGACCAAAGAATAAGAGATCATTTTATTAGCAAAGAAATTTCTATTGGTGACTATGTGCTAACAGGAGGAGAATTAGGAGCTATCGTTCTTTCTGATGCCATTATTCGCCTTATTCCTGGAGTAATCTCAGATGAGACATCTGCTCTTACCGATAGTTTTCAAGACCAATTATTATCCCCACCCATTTATACTCGCCCATCCGAATACAAAGGATGGAAAGTACCAGAAATATTACTTTCAGGAGATGATAAAAAAATTGAGAAATGGAGGCAAGAGCAAGCTGAAATACGCACAAACACAAGAAGACCAGATATTTTAAAGGATAAATAAATTTTATCTTAAAAAGTAGGATTATATTTCAAAAAATAAATTGTAATATTGCACTCCAATTTTTAAACAATTTATTACCTAGAAATGAACTTAGTCGATAGCATATCAAAAGAGTGTTCAAATATGAATCAGTTTCCAGAATTCGGTTCGGGCGACACCATAACAGTTTATTATAAAATTAAGGAGGGAAATAAAGAGAGAACCCAACACTTTAAAGGTGTGGTTCTTCAAAGAAAAGGTAACGGAACTACCGAAACTTTTACTATTCGAAAAAATTCAGGTGGCATTGGAGTAGAAAGAATTTTTCCAGTAAACTCCCCTATTCTTGAAAAAATTGAGATAAATAAAAGAGGAAAAGTAAGAAGAGCAAGAATCTTCTATTTAAGAGACTTAACCGGTAAAAAAGCCAGAATTAAAGAAATCAGAAAATAAAGATTATCTAAAATAATTTAAAAGACCCGCTAAAATGCGGGTTTTTTATTGCCCTAAAATCACAAATTCTGTTCTTCTATTTTGGGCTCTCCCTTTTTCTGTTTCATTAGTTATAATTGGTTTTTGCTTTCCAAAACCTTGAAAATCTAACCTATCTTTTTTTATTCCATTATCTAGTAAAAAGGAAAAAACTGCCTTTGCTCTGTTTTTGGAAAGTAATAAATTGGCAGAAGCCGAACCAATATTATCGGTATGTCCGTGAATGGCTAATCTTAGTGAATTATTTAATTTTAAATAATCGGAAAATACAAAAAGAATCTCACTAGAAGTATTATTTAGCTCAAATGAATTAGTCGCAAAATAGATATTATCTAATCGGAAAGCTTTGCCATTTCCTAATTGTTCTAGCTCAAAATCTATTTTTTTTGGAGAAGAAAAATCATCATCATTAGAAGAAATATAGGTGGAATTAAAAGCATATCCTTTTTTATTAATACTAAGCAAAATATCATCCTCTTTATCAAGGGTTACAGCAATAGTGTATTCTCCATTTTTCACGCTAATTTGCTTAATTTCTTTAGTACGAATATTTTTAAGCTGAATACTTGCATCACTAAGCAGATTACCATTTTCATCCCTTAATTTTCCTTTCAAAAACAAAACTTTTTTTGGCTTTGCCTCATCATACAAATCGAAAGCATACAAATCCCAACCCCCTATTCCATTTAACTGATTGGAAGCAAAATAAGCCTTCTTCCCATCCGTACTCACAAAAAGCCCTAATTCATCCGCAATGGTATTGATTGGATAACCAATATTTTTTGGCTTTTGCCAATTTCCTAAACTATCTTTTCTGCAAAAGAAAATATCATAACCCCCAACAGATGGAAACTGATTGGAAGCAAAAAACATTGTCTCAGAATCAGTATGCAAAAAGGGAGATTTTTCATTATCTTTTGTATTGATATTTTCGCCCAAATTCTCAGGATTACTCCACTCCCCTTTTTCATTCTTTCGGATGACATACAAATCAGCTCCACCAAAGCCACCCTTTCTGTCACTAGCAAAAATAATGGTATTTCCATCAGCAGAAACAGAAGGTTGCGATTCCCAACTTTTTATACCATTTATCTTCTTGTTAAAAGTCATGATTTCTGACCACTCCTCCCTTTTTTTATAAGTGTAGAATAAATCACAATTATTATAGCCACTAATTGAATTGGCGCAAATAGTGAAATACAAGGTATTATTATCAATTGTAATACTCGCCCCACCCTCATTGGAATTTCTATTAAATGGAAATGGCATAGGGTTTCCAGCATTAAAATTTGTTGAATCTTCTGTGCTGAAAATAAACTCTTCTATAACGGATTCTGTTAAACTGCCAATTTCATTTTTTTTGCCTCTTCTAGTATAAAAAACCATTTCCTGGTCGGGCGATAAAATGGGTAAATACTCATCTGCTTTGGTAGAAATCCCTTCTACTACTTGCGGATTAAAAGGCACAGGATTATTGATTATATCAGAAATTACTTTTGCTTTCTCATACATCTTTTCAGCTTTATTCTTAGTAATTTCATCCAAACCTAATGCAATTGATTTTTCTAAATATTTACTTGCATGCCCATACATTTTTCTATCATAGTTTAACTCTCCTAGCAAATAATAAACTAAGGGATTTTTCTGAGGGCAAAACTCAATAGTTTTTAAGGCAAATTCCTCTGCCAATAAATCTTTATCTTGCTTCCAGTACAGAATAGAAAACAAACGATTTATGGCTGGAATATCTTTATTCCCTTTTACTTTTTTGAGGAGGTTTTGTGCTTTATAAAACTGATTTTTTGTAATCAGGGTTGAAGCTCTTTTACAAAGTCGTTTTGTTTTTGTGTCCTCTGGCAGGCAATCTTGTGAAAAAACAAATAGTGCAAAAAATAAAAAAAGTATTAAAAAATAAAATCGCATACTAGCTCATTAATTCTTCATCTGTAACTTGGCGTAATTCACCCTCAGTGGAAGCCACCACAGTAGCAACAGTTGCATCACCTGTTACATTTACAACCGTTCGCATCATGTCCAGTATTCTATCCACCGCAAAGATAAGAGCAATTCCTTCTGGATCAATACCAATAGCGGAAAGCACAATAACAAGCATTACCATACCAGCACCAGGAACGGCTGCTGCACCAATAGAAGCTAAAGTAGCTGTAAGCACAATGGTAAGTTGAGCTGCCAAATCCAAATCATAGCCAAAGGCTTGCGCAATAAACACAGCCGCTACTGCTTGATACAAAGAAGTGCCATCCATATTGATGGTAGCGCCTAATGGTAATACAAAAGAAGAAACCTCTTCCGATACGCCTAAATGTTCCTCACACCTTTCCATGGTAACGGGCAAAGTTGCAGCAGAGGAAGATGTTGAAAAAGCCAACATTTGTGCTGGAGAAATAGCTTTGAAAAAATCGATATATTTTACCTTAGTAAATATGCGCAAAACAAGCGGATATACCACCAATATCATAATCAGCAACCCAATAATTACAGTAACTGAATACAGGCCCAAGGCAATAAATAAATCGGCACTACCACCAAAATCGACCACCAAACCGCCCAAAAGAGCAAAGACACCATAAGGAGCCGCCATCATGATGATATCCACAATTTGCAGAATAATATCATTTATGCCATCAAAAAAACCTTTTACATAAGCGGTCTTTTCATTCGGTAACATTATCATGGCAATACCAAACAAAATGGCGAAAAAGATAACCTGCAACATATTGCTATTATCGGATGCAGCCGAGAGAAAATTAGATGGGACAATATCCACCACAAACTGTAGTGGCCCATCCTCTTTTACATTGGTTGCCGCATCAATTTTAACCCCTGCTTTGGAGGCGTATGCTTCTTTTAACTCCATGCGTTTTTCCAAGGAAAATGTATTTCCTGGCTGTACAGTATTTACCAAAAATAAACCAATGGTTACCGCCACCACAGTAGATGCCAAATAAAATGCAATAGTTTTCCCTCCTATTCTCGATAGTTTTGAAATATCTGATAAGGATGCCACCCCTTTTATAAGGGATGCAAATACTAGTGGCACAGCAATTAATTTTAAAAGGTTAACAAAGATAACACCCCAAGGTTTTATCCATGCATTGGTAAAGTCCACCCAACCCATTTGGTTAGCGATTAGGCCATAAACTACCCCTAATACCATTCCAATTATTATTTTCCAGTGTAATGCTAGTTTTTTCATATTTCTAAATTTTATTCGTTTTACTTCTTAAATAATGATCTGCCAAAGTAAGTGCCATCATGCTTTCTACAATAGGTACTGCTCTTGGTACCACACAAGCGTCATGTCTGCCTTTTCCTTTAATTTCTACTGTATTCCCCTCCGCATCAATAGAGTTTTGTTTTTGCATAATAGATGCCACTGGCTTAAAAGCTACTTCACAATAAATGTCGTTTCCGTTACTTATCCCTCCTTGTATTCCGCCAGAAAAGTTGGTTTTAGTTGTTCCTCTTTCATCTATAATAATATCATTTACTTCACTTCCTTTACTTGCAGCAATATCTACTCCTCCAAAGCCGTATTTAAATCCGTGTACTGCATTTATACTGAGCATTGCTTTTCCTATATCAGCATGCAACTTATCAAAAACAGGCTCTCCCCATCCTGAAGGAACACCTGTAGCTAATGCTGAAATTTCTCCTCCAATGGTATCCCCCTCTTTTTTTGTTTTTTCAATTGCTGCAATCATTTTCTCTGCAAATTTAGAATCAGGACATCTTACTATGTTTTGATAAGTAGTAGATAAATCCATATCCTTATGGTATTTATTCAGTTTCACATTCCCCACAGCAGAAACATAGGCAATTATTTCAACTCCAATTTTATTTAGAATTTGCTGAGCAATAGCCCCAGCAACTACCCAATTTGCAGTTTCTCTTGCTGAAGACCTTCCTCCTCCTCTATAATCTCTAATTCCATATTTAGCCGTATAAGTAAAATCAGCATGAGATGGACGAAAAGTATCTTTTACATGAGAATAATCTTTGCTTTTTGCATCTTCATTTTTGATAATAAAACCAATAGGCGTTCCAGTTGTTTTCCCTTCAAATAATCCAGACAAGAACTCAACTTTATCTGATTCTTTCCTCTGAGTAGTAATTTTGGATTGCCCTGGTTTTCTTCTATCTAATTGTTTTTGCACAAAATCAAAATCAACTTCCAAACCAGAAGGGCAACCATCAATTACCCCTCCAATTGCTGCTCCGTGCGATTCCCCAAAAGTTGTTAATCTAAAAACTTTACCTAAGGTATTTCCCATAGTGAGCAAATATACAATAATGATTGAAGTGAATTTTGTATTTTCGCACAATCAAAAAAATCTATGAAAACAGTTATTAAAAATATTGCCGAACTTATTCAAACTGAAGATACTCCTAGAAAATGGGTTGCAGGGAGTGATATGAAAAATATCAACACGATTAAAGATGCCTTTGTGGAGATTAAAAATGGACTCATTACCTCTTTTGGAAGCATGGACCAGTGGAATGGTATTGAGGATTGGAATAATACTGAGGTAATTGATGCAGAAGGCGGTATGGTATTTCCAACTTATTGCGATAGCCATACTCACCTAGTATTTGCTGCAAGCCGTGAAGGAGAATTTGTGGATAGAATAAATGGACTGAGCTATCAGGAAATTGCTAAAAAAGGAGGCGGTATTTTAAATTCTGCAGAAAAACTACAAAACACTTCTGAAGATGAATTGTATAAAAATACTCTTATTCGCTTAAACAAATTAGTAAAAATGGGAACTGGAGCCATTGAAATAAAAAGTGGGTACGGCTTAACAATGGAAGCTGAACTTAAAATGCTTAGAGTAATAAAACGCTTGAAAGAAAATACGGATGTAACAATAAAAGCTACTTTTTTAGGAGCTCATGCCCTACCAAAAGAGTATAAAGACAATAAAGAGGGTTATATGGACTTAGTCATAAACGAAATGTTACCTAAAGTGGCAGAAGAAAAATTAGCAGATTATGTAGATATCTTCTGTGAGGATGGATATTTTACTGTTGATGACACCAAAAGATTATTGGTAGCAGCAAATAAATTTGACATAAAAGCAAAAACGCATGTCAATCAGTTTAATGCCATTGGTGGCGTAAAAGCATCTGTTGATTTAGGGGCGCTTTCTGTTGATCACTTAGAAGAAATGAATGAAAAGGATTTTGATGCACTTTCAGGAAGTAATTGTATGCCAACTATTTTACCTGCTTGTTCTTTCTTTTTAGGAATTCCTTACGGACCTGCAAGAAAAATGATAGAAAAAGGACTTCCTGTTGCATTAGCAACTGATTATAATCCGGGATCTTCCCCTAGTGGAAATATGAATTTTGTGGCATCACTTGGCTGTATTCAACTACAAATGACTCCTGAAGAAGTTATCAATGCAACTACAATTAATACGGCTTATGCAATGGAATTAGAAAAAGAATTAGGAAGTATTGCTATAGGCAAAAAAGCAAATCTTTTTATTACAAAACCGATTCCAAGCTATGGTTACTTGCCTTATAGTTTCGGAAATAATGTAATTGATAGAGTAATGATTAACGGAAAAATTAAAAAATGAAACAGATTATTGAATGTGTTCCAAATATCTCAGAAGGTAGAGATGATGAAAAAATAAAAATCATATCACAAATTGTGGAGGAAATTGATGGAGTAAAGCTCCTGAATGTAGATCCTGGAAAGACAACAAATCGAACAGTAATTACATTTGTGGGGGAACCTCAACAAGTAATAGATGCGGCATTTCTACTGATACAAAAAGCACAAGAACTTATCGATATGAGCAAGCACTCAGGAGAACATCCTAGAATGGGCGCTACTGATGTTTGTCCGCTTGTACCTATTGCAAATATTAGCATGGAAGAGTGTGCAGATTGGGCACACAAACTAGGAGAAAGAGTAGGAACTGAACTCGGAATTCCTGTTTACCACTATGAAGCAGCAGCAAAAGAAGAAAAAAGAGTAAACCTTGCGAATTGCAGACAAGGAGAATATGAAGGGCTCTCCAAAAAATTAGTAGATGCAGATTGGAAACCAGATTTTGGTCCTGCTGAATTTAACAAATCAGTAGAAAAATCAGGAGCAACAGGAATTTCAGCTCGTGACTTTTTAGTGGCTTATAACATCAACTTAAATACCACTTCTACCCGAAGAGCAAATGCAGTTGCATTTGATATTCGTGAAGCAGGAAGAATAAAAAGAGAGGGAGGAACATTGTCAGGAAAGATAATGAAAGATGCAAATGGAAACCCTTTAAAAGAGCCAGGATTATTCAAAGCAGTAAAAGGAATTGGTTGGTTTATTGAAGAATATGGAGTAGCACAAATATCTTATAACCTAACGGACATCAATATTTCCCCTTTACATGAGGTATTCGACAAAACTTGTGAGCGTTCAATCGCAAGAGGAATGCGGGTTACTGGTTCGGAATTAATCGGTTTAGTTCCTAAAAAAGTATTGATAGATGCAGGGAAACACTTCCTTAAAAAACAAGAACGATCCACAGGAATTCACGAAAGTGAAATCATAAAAATTGCCATCAAAACTTTAGGGCTAAATGAATTAGTTCCTTTCGACCCCCAAGAAAGAATTATAGAATATATGTTGGAAAGTGATGCCAATAAGCCACTAGTAAACATGAGTCTTACAGACTTTGCTAACGAAACAGCAAGTGAAAGCCCTGCTCCTGGAGGTGGTTCTATTGCTGCTTATTGTGGCGCTATGGGCATTTCCTTAGGCACAATGGTCGCAAACCTATCCGCCCATAAAAGAGGTTGGGATGATAGATGGGAAGAATTTTCTGATTGTGCAGAAAAAGGAATGGCCTACCAAAATACTCTTTTGGACTTAGTAGATGAAGATACCAATGCCTTTAACAAAATTATGAATGCCTTCCGTTTACCTAAAGATACAGAGGCGGACAAAGCCAAAAGACAAGAGGCGATACAAGTAGCTACCAAATATGCTATCCTCACTCCCTTCAAAGTTATGGAGACAGCTTATAACTCAATGGAGGTAATGAAAGCTATGGCGGACTTTGGCAATCCTAACTCGGTAACAGATGCTGGAGTAGGTGCGCTTTGTGCCCGTACTGCTGTAATTGGAGCTTTTTTAAATGTAAAAAT
>TARA_B110000196_G_scaffold320176_1_pt1 | contig 16615 bp, 11 predicted proteins | sample TARA_B110000196 | Tara Oceans TARA_B110000196 (sample SAMEA4397072) | marine metagenome | biome: Polar Biome; feature: [MES] marine water layer (ENVO:01000295) within the mesopelagic zone...; material: water (ENVO:00002006), including particulate matter (ENVO:01000060) such... | reverse complement strand
AAAAATCGGCCAGCCCTTACCTAAAGATCTTGATCTATCGGTTGTCCAATCTTTTTTCTAAAAGCTGCATAGATTGCCTTTGATACTGTACCGACTTCCCCACATCCTACTGGTTTACCGTCTAGGGCAACGGTCGGTCTAACTTCTGTGGTCGTACCCGAGAAAAACAACTCATCGACTGTCTCTAGCTCTTCTACCTGAATCGGCCGCTCCTGAATGGGGATTCCCAGTGAATGAGCTATTTTGATCACTACAGATCTCGTAATACCGTGCAATATTTCCTGGCTAGCAGGGTGAGTCACCAAGACACCACCTTTGACTACAAAAATGTTGTTCTGAGCACCTTCCAGAGCGATACCATTCTTCACCAGCAAAGCATCATCTACCCCAGCATCAACGGCTGCCTGTGCAGCCATGACATTGGGGAGCAGACTGATTGATTTAATATCTACACGAGACCAACGACGATCAGGGACGGTCACAGCTCTAAACCCTTTTAGCCAACTTTCTATTGAAGGTCTCTGAAATTGTTTCGCGAACGCATATACTGTAGGAATAGTATCAGCGGGAGGAAAATAATGAACTCTCTCCGCTACTCCTCGGGTGATTTGCAAATATACAATAGCTACTTCAGAGTCAGTCAGATTATTAATATCAAGCAATTTTTGATGCACTTCTATCAGTTCTTCGGGGTCGTACTCGATCCGGAGAGCATTAAGCCCACATCTCAGCCGATTCAAGTGCTGGTCCAAACAGAAAAATTCACCCCGATAGGCAGGTGTCACTTCATAGATCCCATCCGAGAGCAGAAAGCCTCTGTCTTCTACCGAGACTTGTGCTCTTTCCTTGGGCAGAAACTCGCCGTTCAAGTATACTATGTTCATCGTAAACTCAGCCTGGCTCTAAAATTAGGTTTAGCATCAACTATAGTTTCTCATGATCGTGAGCCAAAGGAAAGAGTGCGACTACCAATAGCCTGCCATACCTTGGATACAAACTTCTAAAGGAGAGATAATGAAACATGTAGCCCTCCTCACTTTAGCCTTTATAATCTCCAGTTGTGGTGATGGTGAATTAGAGGGTTTAGTTGAGAGCTATTATGAGAACGGACAGCTAATGTCCAGGACTTCCTACAACAACGGTTCCGCCCACGGACCAACTGAGACCTATCACCAGAACGGACAACTAAGGGGGAAAGGAGTCTTCAACATGGGCCAGGCACATGGCCTAGAAGAGTCATACTATGAAAACGGACAACTATGGAGCAAGTCCACATACAAAGATGGCAAACGGCATGGCCTAGATGAATTCTATGACATCTACGGTAACCTAAGATGGCAAGGTTTCTACAACATGGGATCAGAATGTGGTGAATGGTACGATGATGGAGAAATAAAGACCTATACACCTTGTCCAAATTTCGAATAGAAATTCACGAAACTTAGCTAGATCTTTAGGGCATTTCTCAGATAAGTCGCAGTGTGTGATTTCGAGGCATTTATTACCGTCTCAGGAGTGCCTTCAGCTACGATATTTCCTCCGTCATAACCACCTTCTGGACCGAGATCGATGATCCAATCAGCAGTCTTGATGACTTCTAGATTATGCTCTACTACAATGACTGTATTACCTTTGTCCACGAGCTCGTGCAGCACTTCCAATAACACTCTGACATCTTCAAAATGAAGTCCAGTTGTCGGTTCATCCAAGACATAGAGAGTTTTTCCAGTCCCGCGTTTAGAAAGCTCAGTGCTGAGCTTAACTCTCTGTGCTTCACCCCCCGATAACGTTGTTGCCGCCTGCCCAAGATGGATATAGTCCAACCCTACGTCAGATAGTGTTTGTAATTTATCCCGTATTGAGGGGAAAGCGTTAAAAAACTCGAGAGCTTCACGGACCGTCATATTCAACACATCTGAAATATTTCTCCCTTTCAAAACTATATCTAGCGTTTCTCTGTTATAGCGACGCCCTCGACAAACATCACAGGACACATACACGTCAGGAAGGAAATGCATCTCGATTTTCACTAGACCGTCCCCTGAGCAACCCTCACATCGACCTCCCTTTACGTTGAAAGAGAAGCGCCCTCGGTCATAACCTCTAACCTGAGACTCTGACAAATTAGCGAATAACTCTCTGATCGGAGTAAATAATCCCGTGTAGGTAGCAGGGTTCGAACGAGGAGTTCTTCCGATAGGCGACTGATCCACTTCAATGACTTTGTCAATCAGATCTAATCCCTGAAGATCATCATAAGGTTCTGACAACTTCTTACTGCGATAAAAATGGCGGGCCAACGCTGGGTACAGTGTCTGGTTGATGAGCGTTGATTTACCTGAGCCACTCACCCCTGTCACAGCAACAAAACATCCCAGTGGAATATCGACATCTAGATTGTTAAGGTTATTTCCTTGAGCTCCCTTCAAACTCAAAATATTAGTTCTATCAATCAGACGTCTATTGGCTGGTATTTCTATGCACTTAGAACCCGCAAGATATGAACCCGTGAGAGAACGAGTCTCCGCCATGATGTCATCTAGAGTCCCTTCTGCCACAACCTCCCCACCTGTTATTCCAGCTCCAGGTCCCAAATCCACAATATAGTCAGCAGCTCGCATGGTCTCTTCATCGTGCTCCACCACAATAACTGTATTACCTAATTCCTTGAGAGATTTTAATGTGCCGATCAGTTTTGAATTATCTTTTTGATGAAGCCCGATAGACGGTTCATCAAGAACGTACAAAACGCCTGTAAGTCCACTCCCAATCTGACTTGCCAGCTGTATACGCTGCGACTCACCTCCAGACAACGAAGCTGCTGATCGTCCGAGAGTCAGATAACTAAGTCCGACTTCATTCAAGAACGACAAGCGTTCATGTACTTCTCTAAGAATCGGTTGAGCAATCTCTAACGATATCACCTGTGAGCCAGACGGCTTACCTTTTGAGATATCTAATGAAATTTTCTTGAAACATTCCAGAGTTTCCGAAATGGGAAGACCTGTAATCTCACCGAGAGAGAGACCTGCTACGGTCACAGATAGGGAGTCTCCTTTAAGTCTGCTTCCTAGGCAATCCGGGCAACAAAGAGTCGACATATACTCTTCCAATTGACTCCTGATCACTTCAGAATTCGTCTCTTGGTGACGATCATGAATGTCTTGTATTAACCCGATCCACGGTTCTTCATAAAATTTCTTGCCTCTTTTCCTGCGATAGGGAAAACGAATTTTCATCTCACCAGATCCGTGCAGGATAGCTTCCTTCACTTCTGGCGATAAATTTTTCCAAGGTTCTTCGGCTGAAAATTCGTAGGCTTCAGCTAATCCAGCAATTATAGACTTTCTCAGGTATCCCGAAGGCTTCCCCCAAGCTAGTAACACCCCTCCAGCAAGAGATTTGGACTCGTCCCCCACTAACAGCTCAGGATTCACGTGGTTAGTGGTCCCGAGCCCTTTACATTTCTCGCATGCTCCATGTGGAGAATTAAACGAGAATTGCCTCGGCTCAATTTCTGGAATGCTAGTTCCGCATTGAAAACAGGAGTAATTCTCACTGAAAAACTTCTCCACCTCCTTCTTCCCCCGATGCTCAACCACTTGAGTCACACCACCCGCTAAACTAAATGCAGCAGAAATCGACTCAGTCAATCGTTCTCTGTCATCTTTTGACAACACTAAGCGATCGATTACTACAGAGATATCATGAGTTTCATATCTATTGAGGTCTGGAGGGGCAGAAAGGTCAACCTGTTCGCCGTCTACAACAGCTCTCACAAAACCCTTTATTCTCACCTTTTCAAGGAGTTCCCGAAATTCTCCTTTCCTGCTTCTGACCAAGGGGGCTAGGATTTCAATTCTTATAGATTCTCCTAGACTAAGGAGTATATCCGCGACCTCTTCGGGGGACTGTTGTGCCACAGGTTTCCCACAATTTCTGCAGTGTGCCACCCCTACACGCGCCCACAATACTCTCAAGTAATCATAGATTTCCGTAATGGTTCCCACGGTCGAGCGAGGGTTGCGGTTAAGGGTTTTCTGTTCGATAGAAATCGCTGGAGACAGACCCTCAATCACGTCCACATCGGGCTTTTCCATCAAGCCTAGGAACTGACGAGCGTACGCCGACAGGGACTCTACATACCGGCGTTGTCCCTCTGCATAAATCGTATCGAAAGCCAAAGAAGATTTTCCGGACCCTGACAAACCCGTGAACACCACCAAGCTCCGACGAGGCAACTCCAGATCTACATTCTTAAGGTTATGTACACGGGCACCGCGAATTACTAGAGAATCTTTAGCCATTACTTATCAAAACTCTTAGCTCATATTCCTGTTAAATGGAAACCGAGAAACTTACTGCGACAAGACAAGAATACCTATTTAGTATATCCATTCTCTGAAAATAGAAAGCCCGAAGTCTTTCTTGGCATGAAATCCGAGTTCGCCAAAACCAAGCATCCTATTACGGAAAAACCGATCTTCAAAAAAGGACTCCACTGTATACGAATCCGAAGAAATCCATTCAGAACGAAGTCCTGCAAAACCGCTTCCTGATCCCTGACTAGAGAGAGGACGTAGTAGCAGGGTCACAAATAGATCTTCTGTCATATAAAATCCGGTTTCGACAACTGTTGTCCCCAAGGTGTTGCTAGTATTACCGAGAAAATCAAAATCTTCTTGAGTAATACTCAGATAGTCCACACCTAATTCCTTAGCCATGGCAGATCCGAGTTCATTACTGAATGTGCTCAGTCCCAGGGTTGCTCCGGAGCCTAAAATAGCTCCCATAGAATTCACGGCCTGGTTTTGTCCTGAAGTCAATGCGTAGGTCGGACGCCCGAAGTACAAGTGGCTGAGTAAATCGTCTTCTGTGAATCCAGCCTGATCACTAGTGAGACTGATCCTAGGTGCCTCCAAGGTTCCAGTGACAGAAGCAGTAATGCCAAATCGGTCTCCCACCGAGGAACGAACATTATTGCTGGCTGAAATATTCATGGTCGGGTTAATCCCACTAGTTCCCAGGAAGCGTAGAGTCCCTGTGTCCACCTGAAACTGTCTACCGAGAGCTCCATATGAACCTCGTAATGCCTCAAGCTCACCCACTAGAGCCAATTCCTGAGTTTGTCTGTCCCAGAGTACATCTAGTTGACCATCAAGTTCAACATTCATCCTAGCACTTCTGATCCAGCTGTTACGCTGTACGGTCAACGTCGTATTCTCCATACGTACATTTTCTAGGAAACGATTACTGTCCTCCAAAACTGTACTCAAGTCTATTTGCGTAGTCTCAATGGAAGCCAAGAGATCCACCACATTCGCTGCTCTCTGAAATTCTTCAACAAACAGAGTTCCTTCATCCACGAACAAATCCCCTGTTACAACGGGACGAGTGTACGGCCCCTGTATCGTGAAATCCCCACTCAGCTTAGCGCTCACATCTCGGCGGTCCAAAGCTCTGAATTCCTCTAAATGAACTTCAAGGTCCAAATTTGGATTTGCTATGCTTCCGATTTCAATTCTACCTGTTGCTGCAGCTTCGCCTTCAGATTCCATCCTGACCTCGACTTCTACTACCCCATCAGGTGTCCAGCTAGAAGTTCCAAACAAATTCTCAAGCCTCACCCCAAGTCCTGGAGCAAAAGCTCCTCCGTCGATCAGAGTCATTTCCCCATTTGGCGAGAGCTTGTCCAAAGTTCCCCCGAACCCAACCTGTCCAGAAATCGTTCCTTCCACTTCTTGATAGCTATCAAAAGGAGCCATAAGCAAAGAGAAAGGAGCGGATATCGCAGTCACAAAAACTTCGATGTCCTCATTTAGAAACCTGTCCTGCACTGGATCGATAGAAAGATCAGCCGGAATCATACCCTCGATGGAAAGAAATTCCGAAGAACCATCTCCAAAGGTGATATCCCCTCTCAACTCTTTGTCCGAATATTTTGCATCAATATCTAATTCTTGGAAAAAATAATCCCTGTATTGAAAATCAGAGACCGAAATATCCCCTCTCATCTGAGGATTAGAATCATCTCCCGTAAGATTGAAGGCAAGATCAATCACGCCTGACAAACTTTCATCCCAACGAAAAAGATGGCTTACTCTGCTAACATCCAGATTTTCAATCAGAACTTCTAAGTCACCCTGTCCCTCAAATGGGAACCTACCTTCTGTTTGAATTCTCAATCCATCGATTCCAGGACGAATCAGCCTAAAATCTTCGAAAGTCAATCCATCCGAATCCCAGAAAACCCTACTTGGTCCACCTAAGTTCCACCGCTCATCAGGAAAATTGACAGACAGTTCGTCAATATTTAACAGCTTCGCTGGCAGTGCATCTTCAAATGCAATCCTCGCCTGGTAATTTTCATCCTCTGAACGCATTAAAAAAAGATCTAACTCTCCTCTGGGATCAGAGTAGTTGATTCTGACAGATAAAGAATCAAAATTTCTCCCCATGATGTCTATGGAATCCGCATCGAATTGAAAATCCACCTGGGCTCTCGGAGTAAACAAATTTGTAGCGGAAAAATCTAAGACTGCTACTTCCACTATGTTATTGCCGTACCGCATACCAGAAACATCCGCTACGCCCAGAAGCTTTGTCTTTTGGAGAGACCCGCTTAGAACCAACTGGCCGGCTATCTGACCCTCCGTAGCGATGTCTTCCGCAAGTGGGAAGATGTCAGGATTAACTCCGTCTAGGATCAGGATATCCCTTGATAGAGAGGTTAAGGTATCCCTGGCAATAACATCAGGGCCTAACCATAATGGCCTCAGTTGTTCCAAGTCTGTGCTCTCAAACTTAAGATGTAATTCCTGCGGAATAGCATCTTCTAGGATGGCAAGTTTCCCGGATCCCTCCAAAGAAACCCCTCCTACAATCGCAGATACAGTGTCGAAATTCAGAACGGAATCCGATAATTTTACACTCAATTTTACTTTTTCAACGGGCAATACCCCCAGATGCGACCCGACAAGGTCGATTTCTCCTTCCAGGTCGACAGCACCTAACCCTTCCCTTTCTCCAGATAGACTCACAGACCCTGTGACCACTGTCCCTGCGGGCAACTGGGGAACCAGTTTGCTGGCGTCAAAATTTCTACCCCTACCCACTACTCGATAACGTGACAATGGAGTAGTCAAGTCGAAATATGTATCCAAGGAGAGTTCCCCATCTTGAGTAAACATGTCTGTCCTGACAGACATGTTGGTGGTCGTTCCATCAATCCTTACGGTGCCTCTAGCGACCCCAAGACCTGAAAACAGAGATTCGTTAGAAACCAGATCTGATATCACTAATGGGTCCAAGGATCCGCTTAAAGAAACTCTAATGTCACCATCTCCCTCTGCCATAATTCCTTCCAACACCACACGTGATTTTTCCGAATTATCACCCTGATAAGAACCTTCAATAGCTACTTCAATACCTTCATTCATTAGACCATCAGCACGGATTTTAAAATCCACAGAACCCTGAAATGGAGATCCATCCAAAACTTTATTGACTATCTCCATATCCAAAGGATCCAAGTGAACCCTTAGATCTGTTGCACCAAAGGGTGGCCTTAGATGAAGTATCCCTTCTACAACTGCTTGAGCTTCTCCTGAGCCTGTTTCGGTGACTGTAAGGCCAGCGTTAACAGCCATAGCATCCATACTTCCTGAAAGATCTAGATGTCCGGAAATCAGACCTTCCAAAGGAACCTGACTGGACAGTAACAACTGTTCAGTTAGCTCTGGAACATAATTCTTAAGCGAAGACAAAGGTACATTCGACAGATCTAACAGCACCTCTTTCAGTGCCCCGACACCTCCAACTGGTTTACTGAAGGCTCCATTAGCTACAACCTGTCCCGACCCCAAATCCAGTTCCAGGTTATCCCACTTAAATTCCATTCCTGAAAGATCTCTTGAGAATTGAAAATCCCCTTCCCCCCGACCTATAGGAAGAGCTGGATTAATCCACCGTAAATCATCAAAATCAAACTTAGGGCTAGTCAAAGTTAAAGAGAAATCAGACCCTCGATCCCCTGACATATCCAATGCAACTACACCTGTGGCTTCAGATTGACCCAATCTAATTCTATCGAGCCTAACCTGTAACCGTTGGTCAGCCAAAAACACTTCTCCACCGAAGTCCGCAACCTCTAGAGAATCCTGGAACCCAGTTACCACCAAACTCAAATTGTCCAATTCCATGAGTATATGTCGAGTCTCTTCCCCTTCAATAGTTATTTTATTGATCTGAGCTTCTACTCTTTTGAGCCCTAGCCCCTCGTTATCCCCTACTCCACCAAGTCCTTGCGAAGGCAACAATCGATTCCAATAATAATCTTTCTGTAAACTGTTCGGGGAGATAAACACTCTGCCGTCGACGATAGTGATTCCTTCTAAAAAGATGCTCGATTCATTGTCGAAGGTACTCTGAATTAAGGTGGCTTCTGCTAACGAATGGCTGGGATTAGGAGGGTCAAAAAATTCACCCAAGTTGAGGCGTCCTGTTTCTTGGTCGTTGTCCAACGTTAGTTCCGGATTCCATAGAATTATGTCAGAAAAATTGACAGCACCTCTCAATAATTGAAAAACAGAGTAGTTAACGTCTAAAGAATCGATGGTGAAGAGTCTAAGCCCTTCTTCACTTTCTCCTCTCACTCCAACCAATCTCACACCTTCATTTATCCAATCGGAACGTAAATCCTCTACAAACACCTTCCCTCTAAGAGAACCATTTACTTCCTCGATCACCCTGTCCAAAACCCATCTCTGACCCAAACCAGTGGTAGCCAAGAAAAAGAATCCGGAAAAGCTCAGTGCTATCACGGTCGTAGATACGAGGATTCCAATCCCCAAAGGGTTCTTAGACAATTTCATCTTAGAAAGCCTGCCCGATACTTAGATGGAGCTGGAAGCGATACAGAGAAAATCCATTTTCCTTACCGAAAGTTACTTTGGGATCCAAAAGAGCAAGATCATCCATACGAACAAAATCGAGAACTCTTTCACTGCCATTCACGACCCCACGGATTTTGTTGTCAGATTGATCTCGATCCGGATCGAATGGACGTATTTGAGGAGTAACCACTTGAAGATTGGAAAACTCTCTAAATCGGTAACCCATATCGACTCGAATTGGTCCAATAGGACTTATATAACGGAAACCAACACCAGGGGTTAACTCCAAACTACCTGAGTCTGAGAGCTCTGAATTGTTCCAAACACGGCCTAAATCTGTAAACACAGCACCTTGAAATTTAGATGCCAACATCACTCTATACTCTAAGCCACCTTCTATCACCATGTGACCTCCAGTTGGCCTAGGTGTTCCGAACATTGCGTCAACTAAAGAATTGGCGTCACATTTCAATCCCATTATCTCTCCAGGAGTACAAGGAGACGTTCCAGTTGTCGGGTCGGCAAGTAATAACTGAGGACTGTCGATAGTCAGCACCCGAGCTCCAAGCTGATTTTGCGCAAATCCTCGGACACTATTAGCTCCTCCGGAATAAAATCTTTTTTGTGGGTGAATTACATCTACTCCACCCATCGATAGATTGAAATTCCCTGAGCCAACCCAACCCACTCTGATTCGACCCGCCAGCACTTGCCTGTCTCCGAGCTCCTCGTAGCTTCCTAGCTCTGCAGAGATTCGGTTGTATTCGAAACTCGACCCAGTAAGCCTAGATGCATGTTCAAAATCTCCGATTATTTGATAGCCCTTACTAGGATTAAGTAGGTTGTTAGTCCTATCTCTGACCAAGCTAATACCGACAGGCGCTAACCAATTAGGATCTTGCAATCCGGAAATATCATCTGGTCGACACACCCTGAAACTGGTACAGAAAAATATTTCTGCCGCTTCCAATTCGGTCAATTGAGGACGATACGAGAATGTTAACGAATTGTTAGAACCCACAAATTTCGCCAGAGATAGATCTAGGCCCACTGCTTTACGGACGAAAACATCCTGGAGACTCTGTTTTTCAAAAAACAAACTAGAACCCAGGGAAAATCCACTGAAGAGCCTAGGTTGTGAAAAATCTGCAGATACTAACCAATTCAATCCTCCGAAATCACCGACTGCCGATTGCCCACACACGGGATCATATAGCGTCTCAGACATTATATTCGAAAGGCGAGCACGAACTTGCATTCTACGTGCACCACCCAAAAAATTGCGACTCACCCACCGTCCATCTGTGTTAAGGCAATCAGCGGAGCTCCATCCGAATCCTGCCCTCATTCTATGTACTTCCCCTTCAGAAATTCGGACCTGCAACGGAACCAAGCTGTCCGGAACATTCCCTCCTGGGTCCACAGTCTCCTCAATGATCACATGTTGCACCATCTCAATGCCAAAAAGATTCCGCTGACCCTCTAGAGTTTTGGCGGTGGAGTATTCCATGCCTTCCCTGAAGGGTAACAATTTTCTGATAGATGCGTCGCTCAGTTCTACGTTGCCCACTAATGTTATCGGTCCAAACACTGCATAGGGACCAGGACGAACATCGAAGACAATATCTGCCAAGTATGGACTTGACTTGGACCGACGTGAAAGAGTCACAACATCAGCCCTGGGATGCCCTTTGTTTTGCATCCTTTGTATCAGTGTATCCCTAGCAGAACTTAAGTCTATCGAACTTAATACTCCCCCCTCTTCCAGTGGTAATGGCTCAAATTGTCCAAAGTCTTCAAGTTTTTCCACGCCTCGAACTTCCACCGTAGAAACTCTTAGTGGCTGACCTTCAGAAATCTTAAATGTCAGTCTGGCTGGCTTCCCTACTGAACGTACAATCATCGTATCAACATGAATCTCTCTATAACCTCTTCGACTGAAATAGCTCTCCAATCGAAAAATATCACTAGAAAGTTCACGCTCATTCAAGAATTGCCTATCCACACTGAATGGCACACCCATGGCACAAAATGGAGCTAGCAGAAATGTCCTACACCTAGTAGGCCTATTTATAATGGTCCTGGACAGGGAATCTTCCGGGAATGCTGCATTCCCTTCAAAGACTACAGCCCCCAGTTCGGTCGAACCCTGCTGAGCCAGGGTTTCTCCCGAAGAGATCAGAAGGAGGAGCAACAATGCTAGTGAGGTCTTCATATCTGTTCTAAAATCTCAGCATAAAATGAATCTCCCTACAAAAGAGAGTCGATCGACCTAAGTTCTGCGACGAAAAGCATTAACCTCCCGAGCTACAAACGCACCTTCCTCTTGTTCATGCCAATAGGTTTCCACCTTGATATCAGCACTACTTAGTTCCAGTACGTTCAAAGTATTCCTTCTCTTTTCATGCGCCCTGCCCCGATTTGAAGCAGTAGTGCCCGAGTGAACAATCAGCGTGTCGCCACCAATTCTTTTTTCATCAACATTAACTTTCATATGACTCGTAAAAGCACGGTGCACATGTCCGCCCAGTATTAGTTCTACACCCATATCATTAAAACTTTCCAATAGCAAAGCACTCTCAGGTAAAATACCGTGTTTTTCATGATCTGGAGAATGAACCAATGGATGGTGCATTACAAGCACCTTGATATCCCCTGATGAAGAACCAAGAAAAGCATTTGCTGCAAATTCCAGTTGGTCCTGATTAATCCGACCATTGATAATCGACCGATAGGGATCAGCAGAATTCAGTGCTACAAAAATAGCTCCATCTATTCTGGTCACTGTATCCAAATCCTGAGAAATGAATTCTCGATAATTCCTAAAAGGATTAAGTAGTCTTTGGCCAAAACGATAAAGTGGAATGTCGTGATTTCCTGGTGTCACTACAATAGGAACATTCAGGAGTGAACCCAAGAAGTTCTTAGCCAGCCTATATTCCTCGACCTTAGCTCTCTGTGTAAAATCACCACTCAATACTATGATATTCGGATTTATATCATTCGCTATCTCTAAAAAACCAAGGCTGCTCTGGAGTAAATGGGGCTTCCCAAAATGAAAATCGGATCCATGCAGAATTTTCAACATTTCATCTTCGAGCGAGCTGCTGTGGATTCCTCTTGGGAGATCCCTGCTGAATACTTGTCCTCAGAACTCCCACTATACCAATGCAGATGAACAACAGTGAGATAAGCTGCGCCATTGTAAACGCCCCTAGGAATCGATCATCTTTCAGGCGTACAAATTCTACCAAAAATCTTTCAATACCAGCTAGGACAAACCATATCCACCATATCCACCCTTCGGCATAATTATGCTTTCGAATCCGCCATAGAAATGCAACGATGATGAGTGACATGGCCACTTCATAAAGTTGGGTCGGATGCACTGGGATTACGTTCCCGAATCTTTCGACAAAATATGGATCAATTGTAATACCGAAGTGATTCTCCATGACGTTTACTTGGGTAGGAGGCGAACCCTGTGGAAACTTCACTCCAAACCAAGCGTCTGTCGGTCTACCATAATCGTCGCCGACCAAAAAACATCCCATACGACCAACAGCATACCCGATCGGCAAAACGGGAGCTATCACATCTGCCATCTGAGACCACCTGAGGCCGCTCTTCTTGACTTCCCAACTTACAGCTGCCAATCCGCCTAGAAAACCACCGTACCAAACCATTCCTCCCCTAGAAAAAATGGAGCCGATCGGGTCTGCAAAAAGACTTGGATAGTTGAGAACAACGTAATAGATCTTAGCTCCCACAATGCCACCCAGGACAGCCATAACAACAAAATCCCATGCTTTTTCTGGCTCAAGTCCTACTCTTTCAACTTCGGATCGAAGGACTAGCCCTCCGACCATAAATGTTAGAAACATAAAAACCCCAAAGGAAGTAATCGGTGCACCACCTATTAAGGGCAACCACTCAGGAATACGAAAGAAAATCGGATACATTTTTATGATCCCTTCATGGTTATATTCATAGTCGATAATCTCTCAGGCCAGGCAGAGAAAGATTAGGATCTCCACTTAGATCTAGTCGAGCAATTTCTCCCTGCTGAAACCTGAAAGCTCCTGCACAAGCTATCATGGCTGCATTGTCTGCCGAAAGCCTGGGTGAGCCATAATAGAGAACGCCATCTGGTAGGAGTTCATCCGCCAGTTCTTTCTTCAACCTTGAATTGGCACTAACCCCACCCCCCAACAATACCCTGGGACACCCCTTCTCTTTCACCGCCCGCATGGTTTTCTTACATAAGACATCCACTGCAGTCGCTTGGAAAGAAGCAGCTATATCGGCCCTGCTTTCTTCCAACATTCCCATGCTCTTGAGCTCTTCCACTTTTCTAGATACTGCAGTTTTAAGTCCACTAAAAGAGAAATCATAATATTCAGAGTCACGTGCAGTTGCACCCTTTCTGAGCATAGGTCGAGGGAAGCGGTAGCGAGTATCACAACCTCTTTCACTCTGTTGCTCAATAACTGGACCACCGGGATAACCCAGTCCCAACAGCTTGCTGACCTTATCAAAGGCTTCCCCAGCTGCGTCGTCTCGTGTCTGCCCTAGGAGCTCATACTCTCCCCATTTTTGAACATACAGTAAAAGCGTATGTCCTCCCGAGACTAAAAGTGCCACGAAAGGTGGTTGTGCATCATGATTTTCCAGGGAAGGCGCAAAGAGATGTCCTTCCATGTGGTGCACGGGAACCAAAGGTTTGCCCAATCCAAAAGCGAATGCTTTAGCCCATGAGACCCCGACTAAAAGTGCCCCAATGAGACCAGGCCCAGCCGTGACGGCTACCGCATCTATCTCCTCTAATTCACAACTGGCATCTTCAAGGGCCTTTTTAACAACTTCGTCAATAAGCCTAAGATGCGCTCTAGCAGCAATCTCTGGGACAACTCCACCATACAAAGAATGCTCGTCCTGCGAATAAACAATATGGCCGCGAAGTTGATAGGGCGTTTCTAGTACAGCCGCAGATGTCTCATCGCAGCTAGTCTCAATACCCAGAATGACAGTTGGCTTCATTCAACGATCCATCTGAGAATTAGTACTATTTCCTTTGGATTCCAAATTGGTAGCATAGTCGCTAGTATTCCCCAGCTCTACAGATACTGGACCTTCCGACAGAGAGCTTAACCTTACAAGTATCCACAGCAAAAAAGCCAAACCCAGAGCTGCGATTTTAAGTTTCCATGGCCCAGAAAAAATATCTGTCAATTCCATTGCCGAAATAGCTTCTCGAAGTTTACTAGAAAACCAACTTGTCATTGCGTCATCTCTAGTAGGCGTTTCAATAAGTCTTTGTGCTCAGAAGCATCCCATTCTGTTCCACCAGCTACTTTCTTATAGATCACACCATCCCTACCAATCACAAAAGTCTCTGGGACACCTGTAATTTTATATAACTGTTCGATTGACCCAGAAGGGTCATGAAGCAATGGAAAAGTCAGATTTAAGGAGTCTCCGAATGCTTGGATATCCCCGCCCACTTGATTGCGTGACGCGTCCACTTTTCCTATCTCAGCGTCCACGCTTACAGCCATAATCTCAAGGCCAGAGGAATGAAATTCTTTATAAAGCCTTTCAATAGAAGGCATTTCTTCTAGGCAAGGAGCACACCAGGTCGCCCAGATGTTCACCATAACCACCTTTCCTGTGTGGTCCTTCAGTTCTACTGGATTGCCCTTTAAATCTCTCGCTTGAAAATTTGGTGCCTCTACACCCGGCGCCACCGCACTAAAACGTCCAGGATTCAACCAGGCTAGAAAAACCATAAAAACCACTCCTAGCAAGGCATAAGCGTAGGGACGACTAGAATGTTTTGCCATTATGTTCCCATGTCACACTCATTCGAAAAATAGCCTTTCATAACATTTCCTGCCATCAGTCATGAGAGTCTCAAGATAACTATTCTAATCAATTCCTGCTCCCGCTGGATCGACGGCCTACCACTATACTCACCGATGAACCTGGAGCTACCAGACTGTCTGCTCGCGGTTTTTGTTCCACAATACGACCTTGGTCTCGTCCGAATCGAAAACGACTCGTGATTTCCTCAACAATTAAACCTAAAGAATCGAGCACCTCTTCTCCTTCCTTCTGTTCGACGCCCAACAACAATGGCATTGCTATTAAGGAAGGTCCCCTGCTAACGGCCACCCTTACTTCCATAGGAAGGTCTACCTCTGTCCCGGGCTCTGGTAGGACCTCAACAACTTGACCCAAGGGCAATTCGGCCTCCAAACTATCAGTTGAGACTACAGCAAATCCACTTGATTCTAGAAGCAGCAGAGCAGCTTCAAGGCTAATTCTGGTTACGTCAGGAACAGCTCTTCTTATAGGCCCTAAGCTAACTGTCAGTTCGACAGTGTCTCCTGGAAAAGACAGCTGCCCTGGTAATGGATGCTGACCTAAAACTTGCCCCGAAACAGCAGTTGGGTGTCTAAGAGAGTCGACTACTAATCCATACAGGCCAAGGCTAGCAATGTCCTCTATCGCCTTTTTGGAATCGATATTACGGACACTAGTTACTTCTAGGAACACCCCTTCCTCTTCTAGGATTGGGAACCAAATCTTCGTAGAGAAACCATAACCCATCCCCAGACCAACAAGCAGGAGGATCATCCCTGACAATGCACCACGCCACCCTGGTATATCTAATCGCCTCTTGATCTGTCTCCTGCGAATCGCACTTCCCAGCTTCATACTTTCCAACCCAAGAATTAGCCATTAAAAAGAACAGTTTCAGTCACCCTGTGTTGGATTCCCTCGATCGTGAAAAGAGTCTCCCAAAACAGGAGGTGCACAAAATCTCTACACGTCAGAATGTAGTTGTGTTTTGAGTTTTTAGGAAATATAAAATCGGGACAAGAAGCATTTAACTATCGAAGTTGTGTTGAAATAGCTTCCCACAACAGAATAGAACAGTACTGACAGTAATCTTTATGGGGTGATAATCTCATGATTTTAAAAACCTTATTCCGTAGTAACTTGGACTTACCGCTTACCGGATGTCTATCGGTTCTTTCCTTTTTCAGTTGGCGATCCGAGGCGACCCGGCCGTGAAATTAGAAGAGGAGAATTAAAGGGAAACATGAAACACTCTTCAGAATCAACTGATTCGTCGCATCCGAGCAGCAAACGAACCGTCAAACCCAAACATTTGCGGAAGAATTGAAAGTTGGCCGTCGGAATTCAGATATTTTCTACCAACTCCGGTTCCAGATTGTAGCTGAAAGCAGGGATGTCTGAGAAGAAAACGCTTAACTTGATGATTATTTTCTTCTAGTTCTAAACTGCAGGTTGAGTAGACTAGCATTCCACCAACAGGAACGAGTTTTACCATACAGTCGAGCATCCTAGCTTGACGATCCGCCATTTCATTCACATTCTTTTTAGTAATCTTCCAGCGAATGTCTGGATTCCTCCTCAAAGTACCAGTTCCTGTGCAAGGAACATCGAGCAGGATCGCTTCCGATCCTGCTATCATCGGCTGGTAAATGTTCCCCTGAACTATATGGACTCTAAAAGAAGAGCTTCCCAAGGTTGACTCTTTTAATCTCTCTAAATTACTACGTAGAAGCTGTAGCCTATTGAAAGATCGATCGGCAGCAAGCACTAAGTTCCCCCTTGCGGCTAAAGCCATGGTTTTTCCACCTGGGGCCGCACAAAAATCAACGACCCTGTCGTGAACTTCCAAGTCCATG
>TARA_B110000196_G_scaffold222508_1_pt1 | contig 17062 bp, 15 predicted proteins | sample TARA_B110000196 | Tara Oceans TARA_B110000196 (sample SAMEA4397072) | marine metagenome | biome: Polar Biome; feature: [MES] marine water layer (ENVO:01000295) within the mesopelagic zone...; material: water (ENVO:00002006), including particulate matter (ENVO:01000060) such... | reverse complement strand
AGGATACGATGGATACAGATCCTTATCTGGACGTTACGGTAATCCTCGGAAAGAGTTGGGCACCTAATCCCGAAAAGGAGAGTTTTATTAGAGGTGTCGCAGGGCTCCCTTGGTGGGATATAAAAAAATACCTACGTTGATCGTTGATTCCTCCAGAGGAACACATATGGGAAAATCTAACAGAAGAAAGCAACGCTATAGAGAAGGATCTAGTAGCCATTCCAATTTGCACAGCAACTCCTCAGAGGAAAGTCGCGAGGGTCCTCGACATGTAATTAAGGAGTGGACGCAGTCACTGATAGTTGCTGGAATGCTCTTCTTTTTCATTAGAACTTTCATTCTGCAGACTTTTGTGATCACCTCTGGATCTATGGAACAAACTCTCCTGGTAGGAGATTTCTTAGTAGCTAATAGAGCTGCCGTGGGTACGAGGATCCCAGGAACGCAGATACGGATACCTGGTTACTCGTCTATTTCAAGAGGAGATGTTTTAGTCTTCGATCCTCCTCACGAACCAGACTTGAAGTTGGTGAAACGCTTGATAGGGATGCCCGGAGATACGATTTCTATGGAAGGAGGTGTTCTTACTATAAACGGCCAACTGCAGAATGAAGGATATGTAAAGCATGTAGACCCGGATACTGACGACACTCATCCATGGATGTCTTGGCAATTGGACCACCTGATTGACTCAGTAGAGAAGGTGTCGTACAGGCCAACTCGTGACAACTGGGGACCTCTGGTTATTCCTCCGGGTCGTTATTTCATGCTAGGTGACAATAGACATTCTAGCTTAGATTCTCGATATTGGGGTCTTTTGGAGAGATGGCGATTTGAGGGAAGGGCGGCTGTTCTTTATTTCTCTTATAACCGGGATTCTTTTCGGCCTTTTCCCTGGATCAGAGAGATCCGATGGGGGAGATTTTTCTCTCTAGTCGAGTAACTTTGACATACATGTATCCCCAATGATTATAGCGATTGCCTATAGATTGTTTGCTTGGGCACCTCCCGTTTTATGGATGGGCTTCCTTTTTTTCCTGAGTGGACTAGAAATTCGGACGGGTCTGCCGTTTGTCGGGCTTGATAAACTAGTCCATGTGATCCTTTATTCTGTCTTGGGCGCATCTTTTGCTTGGAGTAGATGGAGGACTGGCTCGAGGATTCCAGTATCCCTGCTAGTCCTTGTGGGTGCGATTTATGGTTATCTTGATGAATGGCATCAAAGTTTTGTGCCTGGACGTTTTCAGAGCTGGGGAGATGGATTTGCGGATGTCACTGGTTTAATAATTGGTTTCTATTTTTTTGGAAAATGGTTTTCTGGGTCCGTGGTAGTGGATAAAGGCTTTAAAGATGACTGAACAAGTTGGTGGAATGAGCGGTTTAAAGAGTATCGAAATAGAAAAGACTAGTTTCCGTACCCAAATGGTAGGGAGCTTGTGTGCTCAAGATGAGGGACAAAGTCACAAATTAGTGGGATGGGTCCATCGCCGCAGGGACCTTGGCAGCATGGTTTTTCTCGATATTAGAGATAGAAGTGGTTTGTTACAGGTTTCGGTTGGACTCGAATGGGCAGAGGAAAAATCAGTTCAGCTTGCTCACAAGTTAGGAGCAGAAGATGTAGTGTCAGTGGAAGGCTGTGTATCATTACGCCCTCATGACATGAAGAATGTGGATATGGCAACGGGAGAAATTGAGATAAAAGCTGTAAGGCTGGAAAGGTTAGCCAAAGCGGAAACTCCTGCTATACCTGTGTATCACAGTTCTCAGGACGAATTGCCATCTGAAGAACTTCGCCTACAACACAGGGTGCTAGATCTCAGGCGAGAGGAATTACAAAGCAACCTATATCTTCGTCATAGGTTGGCTCTTGAGTGTAGGAATTATATGGATGCTTTAGGTTTCATAGAAATAGAGACCCCTATTTTAACCAAGCCCACTCCAGAGGGAGCGCGAGATTACTTGGTTCCCAGTCGGATCCACAACGGTGAATTTTATGCTCTACCTCAAAGTCCTCAAATCTATAAACAGCTTTGTATGTCCGCTGGTTTTGATCGGTATTTTCAGATTGCTCGATGCTTTAGGGATGAAGATTTGAGAGCAGATCGACAACCTGAGTTCACCCAAATTGACATAGAAGCTTCTTTTGTAGCCCCAGAGGACATAATGAAGTGGGTAGAAGGCCTCATGGTGGCATTAAGTAGACACTTCCCTGACGTTAAAACACAGGCCCCTTTTGATGTCATCACTTTTGCCGATGCCATGGAACGTTTTGGCAGTGATCGTCCAGATCTAAGGTATTCACTTGAAATTGAAGACTGGACTTCCATACTAGGGGATTGCGGTTTTAATATTTTGATGTCCGCCGTAGGGGAAGGAGGCAGGATTCGAGGATTATTAATAAAAGATGGGTTTCGACTATCCAGGAAACAGTTAGACCAGCTACAACAGGAGGTAAAAGAAGGAGGATCCAAAGGTTTCCTTTGGGTCAAAAGAACCGAGAAAGGAGGTTCAGGTCCGCTTTCGGCTTACATGGAGGATCATTCATATGCCGCTATGGGAATGGAGCCAGGAGATCTGGCCTTGGTAGCTGCAGGCTCAGATACGATTACTTCAGTGGCTCTTTCGATCTTGCGGGCATCGGTTGTCCGCAAATTAGAAATCAGGAAAGAAAAATCTCATGCTTGGCTTTGGGTTATTGATTTTCCGATTTTTGGTGTTCAATCGAACGGAGATTTTGTGGCTAATCACCACCCGTTCGTCATGCCGATCGAACGGGATGCTGCTCTGATGGAAGAAAATCCGGGATTGGTCAGAGGGATGGCTTATGATTTAGTTTATAACGGTGTAGAGTTTGGGTCGGGGAGTATTCGAAATCATGACCCTGATGTGCAGAGAACTATCTTTCGCGTACTTGGCTTGAGTGATCAAGAAATCGATTCAAAGTTCGGTTTTCTTCTTAAATCTCTCGCCTCAGGAACTCCTCCACATGGGGGTATCGCTATGGGGGTTGACCGTATAGTGGCTGAATTTGTGAATGCAACTAGTCTGCGGGATGTGATAGCATTTCCCAAGACTACAGCTGCTAGGGGACTACTAGAGGGCTGTCCGATAACTCTGCAAGATAAAGATCTTTCAGAGTTAGGATTGCTCCGGTCCAGTGAGATTTCTAAATCGCAAAAAATGGAGTAGAACTAGGTGACAACGTCCGTGATTGGTGAGTTTGTGAAGCACAAACTAGATGCTGAAGGGATAGACCCTTTACTTTTTACGGGTGTTAATGATTCGAATTTGCACAGGATATCCAGCTTGTTCAAGGTCAAACTTACCCTGAGGGGCGATCAGGTTGTTGTGTCAGGAAAACTAAGTGAGGTGGAGGATGCGATTCCACTTCTGGAACATCTTATACAACTCTCTCGCCTCAGGAAGTCCTTTAGCTCTGAAGACATTCCGCGTTTGGTTCAAGAGTTATCGACAAATGAAAACAATCCAATCAATTCGATTGAAAACGAATTGAGGATAGCACTGCCGGGGTCAAAAAAGATCATAAGGCCTAAATCTAAGGGCCAGGCAAAGTATTTAAGGTCTATGATCAGTACCGATGTCGTCGTGGGTATAGGGCCTGCTGGGACTGGAAAAACGTACCTCGCTGTTGCTATGGCGATAGATAGTTTGTATAAGAAGCGAGTTCGCCGAATTGTTTTGGCTCGCCCAGCTGTCGAAGCAGGTGAGAGCCTTGGCTTCCTGCCGGGTGACTTGCAAGAGAAAGTGGACCCTTATCTCAGACCACTCTACGATGCTTTAGAGGATATGATGCCCTCCGAAAGAGTTCGTAGGGCACTCCAGGACCGAGTCATCGAGATTGCTCCACTTGCATATATGCGAGGAAGGACCTTGTCCGATGCTTTCGTAATACTCGATGAGGCGCAAAACTCTACAAGAGCTCAAATGAAGATGTTTCTTACGCGGCTAGGTTTAAACTCACAAGTAGTTATCACAGGGGATAAAACCCAGATCGACTTGCCTAACCAGGAACAGTCTGGCTTAATTGAAATAGAAAGTGTACTCCGACATATAGATGGAATAGAGTTTGTTTATCTGGATGAAACCGATGTCCTAAGGCATCAGCTGGTGAAAGACATCATAGGTGCTTATGGGAAAATTGACTCGAGACCAACGATAAAATCACAATGAGCCAACCCTTTATTGACCGCAGAGAAAACTCTGACAGAGATTCTATTCTGACTCCATCACATGGAATGGGATTTCATGGGCTAAGGGTCCTATTGGTCTTGGCACTAGTGGGATTTATAATAATTCTCTTCCCTCCCAAAGGGCCTCCAACTGTTGGACTATACTTCGAAGGATTAGTACTTTCTGATCCTGTGATCGCAGAAGTCTCTTTCACGGTTCCCAAGTCTCCATCACAACTTCAGCGAGACAGGAGTGATGCAGCCGCTGGCGTTCCTCCGACGTTCAACTATCGTCCCCAAGCTGCTGATACAATGACTTTTCGCTTGGACCAATTTTTTGATCAGTTGGACTCATTAGCTAATGGTGAGGACGCGAGTGTCATAAGGGATTTCCTTCTGGAAAAATCACTAAATGCTAGTATTGAACAAGCCTCTTTGATCTTGGATGCCGAGATCCGGGAGCTATTGCGAACAAATGCGATAATGGGCGCGCGAGAATATGCTACACAAGGCATAATGGATGTGGGTCAGACGAGAGAATTGAACGCTGACAGGGTTCTAGTCCAAGATCCTGGCATTCAAGATCGCCGCTCAATTTCTAGCAACGGGATCCTTATAGGAGGGGATTTCCATTCACAAGTGGCTGATAAAATAACTGAGGAAAGTTTAGAGCTGAGAGAATTTCTCAGATTAGTGATGATAAGGCACACCATGTATTCCTTAGTCTTCGACCCCTTAGTTACTGAAGCGGATAGAGAACAGGCTCGCCAAGCTGTTCCCCAGATCAAAGGCAGCGTTGTTGAACAAGAAGCGATTGTCCGCGCGAACGAACCCATTACATCGGAAAGTTTGGAGCGATTAGAGGCATATGAGAATGAACTCAGACGAATGGAGAGACTAGAAAGACCAGGGTTGCAGATACTCCTGATCTTAGGCGCTTTTCTCATGAGTTTGACAATAGTCGGGATCTTTAGTGCATTGTTGTATTTTACTCGGCCCGCCATTTATGCATCTATGCGTTCATTATTATTGTTGGCTGGTTTGATCCTGATTTATTTTGTAATTGCCAGGGTTATAGGTGCTTATGAATTGCCCAGAGAGCTATTGCCAATAACTTTCGTGATCCTTCCTGTCGCAGTGCTCTGGGATTCCAGGTTTGCATTACTATTAGGATTTGTTATGACTTTCCTGACTGTCGCTCAATCCCCTTTTTATGCTTCCTCACAAGTACTTTTCCTGACGATGGTCGGTGCGGGTGCTGCGGCTATGAGTGTACGCGTCGTTCGACGCAGAGCGCAGACTTTGGTTTTTGCAGCAGTGATCTCTTTTGGATATGCCATTGTGCTATTAGCGCTGACTTTCTTGGAGCAAGAGACTCTGGGAAAATTTATGACTTCCACTATGTGGACTACTCTTAATGCATTCCTCAGCGCCATTATAGCCATGGGCTGTGTCACTATGTTCGAATGGTTCACGGGAATCACCACTGATCAGACGTTGCTAGAGTGGGCAGATCCGAATCGACCTCTTCTAAGGCGTCTTTCGCTGGAAGCTCCAGGAACCTATGCGCATTCAATCAACGCTGCAAACCTTGGAGAACGGGCTGCCAATGCCATAGGGGCGCATGGGCTCCTGGTCAGAATAGGGATGTACTATCATGACGTGGGTAAAGTCCTTAAGCCTCAATATTTTATAGAAAACCAACCAGAAGGGCGAAATCCACACGACTCGTTAGAGCCAAGATTGTCTGCAGGGATTGTCAGAGAACATGTCACTGAAGGGATTAGTCTGGCTCGAGAATCGAATTTGCCAAGTATCATACAGGATTTCATCTTACAGCATCATGGTACTCAGTTGATTTCTATTTTTTTCGCTCAAGCGAAAGAACAGATAGGCGAAGGAAAACTGAGGAGAGAAGATTTCAGTTATCCTGGACCTAATCCGAAATCTAAAGAAACTGCTATTGCTATGATGGCTGATTCGATTGAGTCGGCCACTCGTGTTTTACAGGAGCCAACTCCGGAACGTTTAAAAAATCTTGTAGACGAAATAATTAAGGGAAAACAGGAAGCTGGACAATTGGATGGATGCCCCTTGACCTTGTCGGAAATAACTATTTTGAAGAGTGTTTTCGCTAAATCTTTAGCCAGCGTTTACCACAAGCGGATAGAGTATCCCAGTAGTAAACACCTCACTAATGCGCCCAAGCAACCTGTGCCACCGGCATCGACAGAAAACCGAGATCGAGATATAGAACAGATAGAATTACAAGATATTAAAAAGGATTTTGAGGGAATTTGAAGGTTCAATTATCTGCAACAGAGCTTGGAATAGAGTTGGAAGAGCTTTTAATCAAAGCCGTTGTCTTCGTGTGCTGTAAAGCGGGTATTAGTGATGGGGAAATCTCAGTAGCTTTACTCGGGGATGATGAAATACAAAAATTAAATTTATCTTACCTGAGTGTAAACTCTCCTACCGATGTGATAGCCTTCTCTCTTTATAGCCTCCACGAAGTGATTGTTGGCGATATCTATATAGGCTATCAGCAAGCCATGGCAGAAGCTTTAGAAAGAGAAATCCCCGTTGAAGTGGAACTTGTCCGTTTGATTATTCATGGTACTCTACATGTGCTGGGGCACGAGCACCCAGACACAAATGACCGATATAGAAGTGAGATGTTTCTACTTCAAGAAAACCTGGTGAAAGAATTCATTGGGAAAACATGTTCTTTCTAGTTTTGATGGGGAAGGGGGCTCATGGGACAGATTAAATCCACACCAAAAACAAGCTCCACTTCAATGAAAGTGCGCCTTGCCGGATTGGTAGAAGCTAATGATCTGGTTGAGCTGGAATCCATTCTGGAAGACCTCCATCCATCCGATGTGGCAGATGTTGTTGAAGCTTTAGATCGTGAAACAGGAGTAAAATTACTAAGAACTCTTCCTGCTGACTTGGCATCAGAGACGTTAGCAGAAATTGAAGAAGGAGAAGCACGATCTCAATTGTTTTCTTCTTTGGATCCTGAAGAAGCCGCTGATTTGTTGAGAAAAATTTCTGACGACGATGCTGCAGATCTGGTTGGGGAATTGTCTTCTGATCACCAAGATAAAATCTTGGCAGAAATGTCCAATAAAAAGGCCATTGAGATTAAAGGCCTCCTGAAATATGGGGAGGATACTGCTGGTGGCATCATGACCACTTCGTTGGTTTCAGTATTGGGAGCAGTTACAGCAGGAGAAGCTATTGAAATAATTCGAATCAAAGGCAGAGAAGTAGGAGGATTTTATACTGTTTTTGTTGTCAATAGTCAGAACTGCCTATTGGGAACTGTCTCTTTAGGTGATTTACTCGTGGCGGATGTAGAAGAAACGGTTAAAAATCTTGTGGAGCCGGTAGTAGTCTCAGTTTTGCCAGACTCTGACCAGGAAGATGTTGGCCACCTAATCTCTCGATACAATCTAGTATCTATACCGGTGGTGACTAGTGATGGAGTTCTTTTGGGACGAATTACATTCGACGATGTAATAGATGTAATAGAGTCGGAAACGACTGAGGATCTCTTTCTCTTTTCAGGATTGTCCGATGATGAAGATATAAAGGGAACTTCGTTGGATGCTGTTCGAGCGAGGCTTCCTTGGCTTTTTCTCAACACGATGACTGCTAGCTTGGCCGCTGCTGTTGTTTGGTGTTTTAGAGATGAGATTGCATCGGCAACATTGTTGGCTGTAGTGATGCCGGTAGTGGCTGGATTAGGAGGGAATGCGGGGCAACAAGCTCTGGCAGTTACAGTTAGGGGCTTAGCAACCGGATCCGGACCGCTAGAACAAACAGTACCCAGGGTTCGTAAGGAACTTTTGGTAGCAGTTGTGAATGGTGCAGCTATTGCCGTTGTGGTTTCCGTGGTAGCCACTGTTTTGGCTGTCAATATGGGGATCAGTGTGCGCTTAGGATGGGTGGTTTTGTTGGCTATGTGGGGCAATATAGCTATGGCTGGGTTCGCTGGTTCTTTTATTCCAACATTTTTAGAGAAACAAGGGTATGATCCAGCTGTAGCATCCACTGTTTTCCTTACCGCTTTGACCGACTTGACGGGTTTCCTGCTTTTGCTAGGAATAGCTACCTTGATGCTCTAGCATCAACGATGTATAAGGCATAAGTCTTGTTGGTAGACCGAGTGGAATTGGGTTCAAAGACGCAAATTATTATCGAAAATATTATCTGGAAAGAATCATGGATAGTATATTGGAAAATCTAGTTGAGAGTTTTAAGGCAGGGGAAAGGCTAGCGCTATCCAGAGCGATATCTCTGGTTGAAGATGAAAAATTGACTATCGGTGATTTTCTCAAAGAAGTGTCTAGAGAGAGCCCCGTTGCAGGTCGAATTGGAATAACTGGACCTCCTGGATCCGGAAAATCTACTTTGGTGTCAGCTCTAGCCCATTCGTTCCGGGCCAGTGGCGAACATGTAGGAATTCTATCCGTGGATCCCACTTCTCCTTTTTCTGGAGGAGCGTTATTGGGAGACAGGGTTCGTATGAATGATCTGTCAGGCGACCCAGGAGTTTTCATACGCTCGGTCGCCAGTCGTGGATCTCTAGGGGGATTATCCGGCTATTCTGAGGACATAATAGAGTTAATGGAAGCTTTTGGATTGACGAAGATAATCGTGGAAACAGTCGGAGTTGGTCAAACGGAGCTTGAAGTCAACAACTTGGTTGACAGCGTTGTCGTCCTATTAGTTCCAGAATCGGGAGATGGGGTTCAGATGATGAAAGCGGGCCTCATGGAGATAGCAGATATTTTTACTATTAATAAATCTGATCGGCCTGGTGCGGATCGTTTACTTGGCGATCTGGAAATGTCTTTGAGTCTTGGCCTGAAAAACAACCAAGAAAATCCCAATGGAGATTTTTGGAAAGTGCCAATCGTGAAAACAATTGCAATTGTTGGGGACGGTATTCAAGAGCTTTTTGGACTATTGGAAAAACACCACGATTTCTTGCAACAGTCGAACCAGTTGGAGACAATTCGGAGGGAAAGGATAACTAGGAGGATCCGCCAAGAGGTGACCAGTCAGATGTGCAAATATATTTGGGGAAACCTGGAAGTGATATCACTAGTCAAGTCAAGTCTCTCGAGAATCGACTCTGGAGAAGCGACTGTGCATTCGGTGTCTAGAGCCATAGTTGAGAGTTTTGGTGGTCGCACAAAATTGTAAATATGGCACTGAGGATCAGTAGCGACCCAGGCCTAAGTATGGCAGGTTTGTGATCATTCGATACTTGCAGAGCATCCAAGTATTTGTGTGGAATTTATTTCCACTAGATAAGCGCCGGGATCTCCGAATTGAAGTTGGGGCACTTAAAAGAAACTAGAGAGTCTATTTGAGATATCCGTATACAGGTTTTCCTGGATACACGTCAGCTACTAAGGAGCCTTCTTCTACCACAAAAATACCATTTACCATTACATAGTGGTAACCCTTGGAATATTGTTTTGCATCTAAGTAAGTCGCTCCAGAGGCTACTAAGTTCGGATCGAAGACAACGAGGTCAGCATCTGCACCAACTTGAACTCGTCCTTTGGTTTTCATCCCTGGTGTAAAGTCTTGTAACCGCTGAGCAGGTAAAAGTGTCATTTTGCGGATTGCTTCCATGAGAGTGAGAGCTTTTTTTTCTCTTACAAAATGTCCCAGCACTCGAGAAAAAGTACCAGCTGTGCGGGGATGCTCGAATCGATCACGCAGAGTACCAGCGTCTGAAGCGATAATCATTTGGGGATCTTGAAGGGCCAAGATTAGAGTTTCTTCTGTGTTCATATGCATTAGAACCCGGTCGTCTCCTATACCCGTGCGGAGAGCATCGAATTCTTCTTGAGTTAGACGTTCGCCAGTTGACTTTGACTGAAGGTCCTGTGGGGTGACACCCCATCGATTTTCCCAGCCGGGGTCAAACATTAGAGTACGAATACGGTCGTTGGATGCGTCCCAAGGGTACATTTCTGTTGAGATATCAATACCGTTACTACGAGCATTGTTCATTATATCCACCAATTCAGAGGTGGCAGACATAGCCATACTGTTGATGTGTACGACGTGAGCGCAGGACCCAGAAATCGCTGAATTTGAGATGACTTCTTGGAGTGCCTCAAATGTGCTATATGGTTCAATCAGGCTACCATATCGAACATGAGTGAATAAGCACATCTCGTTTTTGGCTGTTACAAGGTTAACATCCAGCATCTCGGGTCTTGTAATTCCTGGAGCGTACTGTGTTCCACTGCCGACACCTATGGCACCCGCCATCAAACCTTGCTGAAGAGTTGGAATAAAATCTTCGTATATGTGTTCCGGAATTTTCTGGGAGATGATAGCCAAGTTTGGATTTAAAGTACCCCTTAGGCGGTTTTCAGCTTGATCTTGGAGGTGCCGTCTTACAGCAGTGTGACTTACACTCGCACCATAGTTCATTAGTTCTTGACCCTGCTTTGACTCATACCAGGAATCAACTGGATATACGCCTGATTCTAACTCTAGTCGAGTAGTCCGTCCGTCCATCACTTGGTAAGCAGCTGTTTCGTATCCTTCAGAATGAGAATGTAAGTCAATAAATCCAGGAGCTAGAACCAGCCCAGAGGCGTCAATCTCAAGAGATCCAGTCAACACCTCCGTCGAAATAGCCATAATTTTGTCATTGACTATACCTACATCCAGAATGGCATCGAGGTTAGTTTCAGGGTCAAGGACTCTCGCGTTGTGAAAAACGATTTCATAACGGCCCTGCACTTTCATAGGATTTGGTGTAGCACCGTCCGAACAGGTCGCAATTGAAAAAACGAGAACGACTAATGCCAGGTATTTGATATTTAGATCAGGATTTTTGCCCATTGGTCGTTCTCCGTGAGAAGTGCTCCACCTTTAGATTTAAATACCTTTCTACACTCAGATGAACTCTTGGCCACTCTATTGTTTTATTGATCCATATTTTTCTAATATTTCTAGTTATCCGGGGAAACTCCTGGTGGCTGGGCGACACTCGGGCCACTGTTCTCCCTGAGGGAGCATTCGTTGTGTAGGTGAGATTCTTTCTGGATCCTCTGAGGCAAGATAAGCGAGCATCGCCGCAAGTGTAGCGTTGTTTTTCAAGTCGTCAAAAACGATTTTATCAAAAGTGTCCAAATCAGTATGCCAAGTGTATTGTCGGTAATCTGGATAATGAGATTGCAATCTAAAACCAGCTGCTCCCCGGCAAATGAATGACATGTGGTCACTGCCTCCTCTCTCGGGTACACCAGGAATGTCCAAATCAATGTGTCCGCTGATATCTGAGGGAATCTTACTAAACCATCGTCCGAAATGCTCCCCAGCTTCGCTGAAGCCTTGCATACGGATGTAATCTATGCGCCAAGTCCCATTATCTTGGTTGAATGCGGCCTGAAGTCCATCTACTACCTCTGGATGGTCTTCGGCAAAAGCAGCTGAACCGATTAGCCCTTGCTCCTCGCCGCCCCAATGACCTACTAGGATAGTGCGTTGGGGATTAGGATAGGCTTTTTTCAGTATTCGCATTGCTTCCATCATCATTACAGATCCTGTCCCGTTGTCAGTTGCTCCAGAAGCTCCATCCCAAGAATCGAGGTGGGCAGACAGGAGTACAAATTCTTCTGGTATTTTTCGTCCCTTGATTTCACCTACGACGTTAAAGACTGGCACTTCACCTAAGTTCGTAGATTGAGCATCTAGCCTAAGGATCGGACCTTGTTGTTTTTTGGCTAGGCGGGCTATGAGTCCGTAGTCTTCACAGCTTAAGTGTATGGAAGGGATCTCATCGGTGAATGTAGAAAATATCTTGTTTGCTCCCCATCCATTAGACCACCTGCTTGTGACGACTCCGAGTGATCCGGCCTCCTCAATGGCTCTAGATGCTTGGTTGATTCCACCTATGTTGCGTAACCCTTCACTCCATTCTTCCCTGATAGATCGTTGAAGGCGTCCCATTTTTTCTAGTGATTGTTGAGTGGCTAATTCTTGCCAGCTTTCGGGAGATCTACAAGTAGGCTCGAGGAAAGAAATGGCTATGAATTTTCCTTCTACGGTTGGCAACCATTTTTCAAAATCAGCCTGAGAGGCAAAGCGGGGCATCATCGCAACAGGGCCTTCAACAGGGCCATCTGTTCCTGGGCTCCATGCTAGCATAGTACCATTTAGGGTTCTTTTCCGGGGTTCCACTAAGTCTATATGAGTGTGCCCCCGGTCCCACCCTTTCCATGTCCCGTACTGTTCTTTGCCAGCTGTTATTCCCCAGCTATTATACATAGCTGTCACCCAATTGATTGCTGCGAGTTGGTTCGGACTACCAGAGAGGCGTGGTCCAATTGAATCAAGTAGCACTTGAGCCAGATCTTCCACTTGAGAGCTCTCTGTCATTCCTTCTTCCCAGATCATCTTGATGACTTGATCATTACTAGGTAGATCTTGGGACATACCATTCTCTGCACAGATAAATAAGAAGAGACAGGTGGCAGTAAAAACATTGGTAATTCTTCGACTATTATGCATGTCTTTCTCCGTGGAATTCAGCAATCCCAGTGATTTGTTAGGGTGTCATTATTTGTTGGGTCACAACGAGATAGCTCAAATCATGTAGTGTTCGAGCGATCAAGAAGTTTTGCTAATGTCAGCAATTTGCCTATTGTTGTGGTACTTTAACCACAATAGTACGCTGATTTTACAGTGCTTTTTTTCAGGAAACCTTACTAGTGTAGCTCTAATTGCAGTCCAATGAAATATCCTTGAGGAATTCTAGAATGAATGCAAGTGTAAGTCAGGGGAGAATCCGAATTCTTGTAGCAAAGCCGGGACTAGATGGACATGATAGAGGAGCTAAGGTGATAGCTGCCTCTTTTAGGGATGCTGGGTTCGAAGTCATTTATACTGGACTCCGCCAAACCCCTGAAATGATCGTGAATGCTGCTATTCAAGAGGACGTGGCTATTGTAGCACTATCGATATTGTCTGGTTCTCACATGACTCTGTTCCCTAAAGTTTTATCGTTATTAAGAGAAGAAGGAGCCGATGATGTACTGCTCACTGGAGGCGGAATTATTCCAGAGAAAGATATGATCTCGCTGTCCGAGCTAGGTGTGGGTCGCCTTTTCGGTCCAGGTACTTCGACAGAGGATATAATAGAGTACGTTAGAGATTGGCATAGTAATCGGGAGACAGAAAATAGTGGCCGGTAATATTTATACCTATTATCGGCAAGTCATTTTTTACATGTGGGGCTTGCAATGAAACTTGGCCACAGAGGGCTACTTAGGTGGAAAGTTCGTATTTTTGTATCAGGTGCTTGCTTAGCTCTGGGCGGAATGTTTCTCGACAATCTATTGTTAATCCTTCTGGCCATCACGGTGCTTACAGGGGGTTGCGTTGTAGCTTGTTATGCTAAGAGGTATCGATATCGTAGCGAAGGTCAGTCAGTAGATACGCCTTGAAGTCATCCAGATCAATATGTGGCCATAAGGTCAAACCTAGGTTAGATTCATTCGGTTATACATAAATTGATTTGTGCTCAGACTTTTAGTGGCGCTCATTTTTGATAGCCATGTAATATGAAATTAGAGTTATCAATAGCTGAACGGATTTAGTAGAAAATTTCTTTCAAATAGATTTATTAGGATAGTTGGAAGCAGGTTCCTAGTGTGGAACGATACATCTACCTAGATGTTTTTCAGGTGATAATTAGTAGTTAAAATTGAACGTATAGGGCTTAAATATCACTAACTTAGTGGTAATTTAAAGCCCCGTTACGTGCACAACAGGAAAGTTTTATTTGGTCTTTGGCCCGTCAAAGTGGGCCCTGATTGTGGTCGGCTCCGTTCTTTGGGAAGATGAAACTCAATGACTGGTTCCGAGACAGTTTGGGCGGACAACGGGTGGCCAGATAGTGCCTTCCGGGAGAAAGAAAATTGAGGAGAGAAATCCTCGTGAGCGCTACCAAGCATGAATCTTGGGTAGCACTCATGGAAGACGAGAAGTTAGTAGAAGTGATGTTCGATCGTTCTGACCAAGATCGATTGGTGGGCGGTATTTATCTTGGAAAGGTTGAAGCCGTCATTCCAGGAATTCAGGCTGCTTTTGTCGACATCGGATCTGGAAAGGCCGGATTTTTGCATGTGTCTGACCTAGACTGGAATCATGATGAATCTGGTGAAACCCGATCCAAATCTGGAAGAGGAAGGCGAGATAGGCGTTTCCCGGCCATCCAAGATAAGATTAAAAAAGGCCAATCGATCATTGTGCAAGTTACGAAGGAACCCATAAGCACCAAGGGTCCCAAGCTGACAACACAGATCTCACTTCCCGGAAGATTCCTGGTGTATATGCCGGGATCTTACCATGTGGGGGTAAGCCGAAAAATCGAAGATCGCGGTGAAAGATCTCGACTGAGGAAACTAGCTAAGGAAGTATTGCCCCAAGATGGAGGTGGTATAATCGTTCGCACTGTTAGCGAAGAGCTTAACAGAGAAACATTCGAAAAAGAGTTTAAGAGGCTGAGTTCTAACTGGACAGAAATTCTTAAGAAGAAAGATAGCCTACAAGCTCCAGCACCCTTGCAACGTGAAGCCAGTCTAATTAGCAGCGTGATCAGAGATCTTTTTAGTAGTCGCTTTGAATGCATTCAAGTAGATAGTAAGAAGGCTTACCAAGAAATTCAGCAATATGTTGAAAGCGTGGCCCCTGAACTCAAAGACAGAGTGGTTTTATACGATGGCCCAACGTCTCTTTTTGATAAGTATGGAATCGACAGTGAAGTTCAAGGGACATTCGAAAAACAGGCGATGCTCCCTTCAGGGGGATATATCGTCGTTGAACAGACTGAAGCTCTTGTGTCTATAGATGTTAATACTGGTAAGTATATCGGGAAAAAAGACCCTGAAAAAACTATCTTTATTACTAACATGGATGCTGCAGGTGAAATAGCTAGGCAACTGCGTCTAAGGGATATAGGGGGAATAATCGTTTGTGATTTTATTGATATGGAATCACAAAAACATAGAGATAAAGTCCTTAATGAAATGAAAATCCATCTAGCTAAGGACAGAGCTCGCACCAAAGTTTCTGACTTCTCTAGATTAGGATTAGTTGAGATGACTCGTCATCGTGTACGGCCATCTCTTTTTCATTCACTGACACTGCATTGTGAACATTGTGAGGGAGGAGGGCGTGTCTACACTCCCGAAACTGTAGTACGTAAAATTGAAAGAGCTCTCAATAGATTGTCCGAAAATGAAAAAGAAAAACGTGTCTTAGTCCGGCTTCACCCTGGGATAGCGCTGAATATATTCGAAAAGGAACCCGATTTTTTGCGGAACGTTAGTCGATCTACCAAGTTGCGGGTAGCTCTGCGTGACGACCCGTTATTGAGGGAGGATGAATTTAGGATTTTATCTGGAACGGCGGAGACAGATGTTACTTCCAGGTATGCATCTATGTAAGAAGGGGTTGACCGGGATTTCACATTTCATAAATTTCGCGGTACTTTGTTGTAATTAAAATTACCGCCATTGAGGCATATTATGTACGCAGTTTTTGAGACAGGCGGAAAACAGTTCCGAGCAGAGTTGGGCGGCACAATGCGCGTTCCAGTTTTGGACGTGGAAGAAGGGGACACAGTTTCCTTTGATAGGGTGCTAATTGGGTCGGATGGAGATGCAATTTCTGTCGGTGATCCAGTGGTTAATGGTGCAGTAGTAACCGCTGAGGTTTTACGTCACGGCAAAGATGACAAGATAATAGTTTTTAAGAGAAAACGCCGTAAGGGCTATCGTAAGAAGCAGGGTCACAGACAAAAATTTACTGAGATTAGAATCTCAGATATTGTAGGCTTTGGATAGGAACTCATTGAATAGAATGTTCCTGGAGATATAATGGCGCATAAAAAAGGTGTCGGTTCAAGTAGGAACGGGCGGGACAGTAATCCTAATCGTTTGGGTGTGAAGCGATTTGGAGGGGAATGGGTCAATGCTGGTTCAATCATTGTTCGACAAAGAGGTACTCATTTTCACCCTGGATTCAATGTCGGCAAAGGTGGAGATGACACGTTGTTCGCAAAAGAAAATGGATTTGTAAAATTTGAAACTTATCGTCGACGCAGGGCGGTTTCAGTCCACCCTTCTTCCGATTCCTAGTTAAGTAATTTCAGGAATTAATTTCGTCATAAAATTCCATTAGGGGACAGCCTTCAGCTCTAAAATTCCTTAGGTTGGACCTTTTGGGTTCTGACTTTGTATATTTAGACAAAACAAGATCACTTTGTTGGAGTCCATGGAAAATCTCATGAAATCCCAGAAGGCACTCAGTAGAGAGACGGCTAAGAAGCTACTATTTGTAATTTTTGGTGTTGCATTGCTATGGAATGTTGGAACTAGATTAAGTTTGATTGTTAGAGCGAATGATATCGTTCAAGGAAACAATGGACTCGTTCCTTCTGCTATGAAGGCTATGGAAAGTGAATTTATTAACGTCAAGTTGCCCTTGGAAATGAACAAAGAAGTTGAGTATTGGATGCATCATTTTTCGACGTTAAAAAGGGAAGAATTTCTAGAGCAACTGTCCAGGGCGGGACTTTATTCAGAAATGATTCGGACAAAACTGATCGAATACCAAATGCCAGAAGAATTACTTTACCTTGCCCAGATTGAATCCGGTTATATGACCAAGGCTCGGTCGGTATCGTCAGCGTCTGGGGTTTGGCAATTTATGGGTCCAACCGCCAGGCAGTATGGGCTAAGAATAGATGGATATGTTGATGAAAGAAGAGATCCCGTTAGAGCTACAGACGCTGCTGTCAATTATCTGAGGGAACTGTATGA